>Ga0208277_1001851_pt1 | contig 12227 bp, 10 predicted proteins | sample ETNtaG_5_FD_185782 | JGI IMG/M metagenome (GOLD analysis project Ga0208277, IMG submission 185782) | Marine microbial and viral communities from oxygen minimum zone, Eastern Pacific Ocean - ETNP201406SV205 (SPAdes) (version 2) | ecosystem: Environmental > Aquatic > Marine > Oceanic ...
AGTCCTCCTATCAGCTCTATTGTAGGAGGTATTTCTCCTACTCCTAGCCACGCCCAAATGGGTGCTAATACAGGTTCTAATAGAATATATAATGCTGCGCGGTGAGGAGGTATGTATCTTGAGCCAACTGTAATTAATAAAAAACCAATACCTACTTGAAATGCACCCATAAATAAAACCAAAAATAAGTCATGATTACTTATTGTGTGATCATTTATAAATATTACTCCTAACAAACAAACTATGATTCCTGCTAAGAAAGTAGCTGGCATAAAATCTATTTCCGATGATCTATTAATAAGTGTTAGTTGAATTGCAAAAGATATTGGTACACCTAATATGATTATATTTCCCAAAATATTTGTAGATTGGAAACCTTGCGAGAACATAATTCCAATACCGATCATTGATCCTGTAATTGCGATCAATGTTTTTTTACCAACTATTTTTTTTAGAAAAAAGTAACTTGCAACTGCTGCCCATAATGGGCCCGTGCTCATAATAAAAACTGCATTAGCAACAGTGGTGTTACTCATTCCAAAGACAAAAAAGACATTACTAAAGGCAAGAATAAATGCGAGAACAATACCTCCCATTCCAATATTTTTAAAAGCTTGTGGTGTCTTACCTTTAAATTTTATGATTATATATAAGAGAGCTACAAGTGAAAATGTGACCGAACGATATGAAGTAATTTGCATTGTAGAAGCATTATCAATAAGCCGAATTAATAACCCTCCAAAACTTAAGAAAAATCCTGCTCCAAGAAGACATAACGCACCAAATATTTCATCATTGAATTTCATATATTTTTAATACATTGTATGTTTAAATTTCTTAATCGAAACCAGAGTTTTAATGAAAAAGTTTTTTTTAGTTTTCCTATTATTGTTTATCTCATGCAGTGAACAGCAAGATCAGTCTAAAGAGTTATCCAAGACTGATCAAGGCTTGTCTCTTGATCATAAAAATGAATTTATACAGGAAATTGTTAAAGTTACAGATGGAGTCTTTGCAGGAGTAGGTTTTGGATTGGCCAACTCTATAATGATTGAAAGTGATGAAGGTTTAGTTATTGTCGATACTCTTGGTTCTGAGGAGAGAGCTAGAGTTTTATTAAACGAATTTAGAAAAATTTCTTCAAAACCCATTAAGGCAATTATTTATACTCATAACCATTTAGATCATCTTGGTGGAGCTACAATATTTTATAATGATACTAAACCTGAAGTATATGCTCAAAAGAACATTCTTTACAACATAGCTAATATTAGCACAACGATTAGGCCTATCATTTTTGAAAGATCAGCCCGCCAGTTTGGAATTCCATTGGATGAAGAAGAAATCATTCATCAAGGTATAGGAGGTTTTTTAGAAATAAACGATGAGTCTACTTTAGGACTTGTAATGCCTACTATAGTTTTTGAAGATAATTTAACAATTCAAGTTGATAATTTAACAGTTGAGCTTGTCCATGTTCCTGGAGAGACAGATGATCATTTATACGTCTGGTTGCCTGATAAAAAAGTAGTTGCAGTTGGAGATAATTTTTATAGATCTTTTGCAAACCTATATGCAATTCGAGGAACTAAATTTCGAAATCCAATGGAATGGGTAGAAAGTTTAGATAAAATTAGACAATTAAATGCTGAATACCTTGTTCCAAGTCACACTCGCCCAATTATAGGAAAAGAAAACATATCAAAGGCACTCACTGACTATCGAGATGGAATTCAATTTATTCACGATCAGACAATTCGTTACATTAATAAAGGCTTAACACCCGATGAAATTGTGCAACGAGTAAAGTTACCTCCTCATCTGAACCAGTCTCCTTATCTGAAAGAATTTTATGGATCTATTAGCTCTTATATTAGATCAATTTTTAGCGGGTATATTGGTTGGTTTAGTGGCAATATCACAGAACTTCATCCTTTAGAGTCTAAACTTAAAGCAGAAAAAATTGCCGCACTGGCTGAAAAACAAGTGAAAATTATAGATGAAGCTAATCAAGCATTAGCTAACGGAGAGTTTCAATGGGCGATGGAGTTAGCTGATGTTCTCTTGGCAATAAATCCGGATGATAGTGAAGCAAAAAATATTAAAGCAGCTGCCGCAGATCATTTTGCTTTAATACAAACAGCATCTAATGATTACTATTTTTATAAAACTATTGCAGGAGAGTTGCGAGGGGAGATTGATGTTGCTTCAGCAAATAATAAAGTTACCCCACAACAATTAAAGAGCACGCCAATGAAGAGCATTATGAAGTCACTACCTGTCAATTTAAATGCCGAAAAAGCTATTGAAATAGATAGGAAAATTGTTTTCAAGTTTTCAGATATTAATGATGTATTTGGTTTACACATTAGAAGAGGAATAGCTCAGTTAATCTTCACTGGTTTTGAGGAACCAGATTTAATTGTTACTACTGATCAACAAAGTTTAAAGGAAATATTTGCAGGTCTAAAAAATGTTGCCTCCATTTCATTGGCCCTTACTGACGGTACAATAGATGTCGAAGGCGGAAAAATGGAGTTTCTAAAAACTTTATCCTTATTTAAAGATTAATAATGGGTTACCGCCAGTCATTTATACTAGGATTACTTGGATTAATACCTTTTGTCTTATTGATTGCCGCTACTTTTATAACCCCTCCAGATGATGCAATTTATGAATTATTAATTTTTATTTATATTTCTTATGCTGCTGTAATTTCTTCATTTCTAGGAGGAATACAATGGGGGTTGATTACAGCATCTGCTGAAAGAGTTTATTCTGTTTTTCTTCCATTGTTTATTTCCACAATTCCTTGTTTAACTGCATGGAGCGCTTTATTAACGTTAGAAGACCTAACAACATCTCTCATTCTTATTATTATATCTTTTATAATCTCAAGTTTGCATGATTACTACTTATACCAACAAAAATTGACACCTCATTGGTTTTTAAGTTTACGTATTCCACTATCTTTAGTGGTGATTATATTGACTTCTATTTTATTTTTTTTCTAAATATTAGAAAACAAGTCTTTGGATAAACCAAAAGAAACCCATTGAAGTTACAAGCACAAATGAGCCATTCTTAATGAGATCAATAATTTTGTTTAATTTGAATTGCATCAATATCCATATCACTGAAAGAATAGCTAATACAAAAATAATTTGACCAATTTCTACACCTAAATTGAATCCCAAAAGCGCTGTAATAATATTATTGGAATTGATTCCAGTAGAAATTAAATAACTTCCAAATCCTAAGCCATGAATCATCCCAAATAAAACAGTTATCATAATAAGAAGACCATTTTTCTTATTAATTGATCTATGAAGAGAGAAGTATCCTAGAGAAAATATAAGTAGACCTATCAAAAGAGTTGATGAAAAATTATTTTTGGTAAATATATTTAAAGTCAATAAAACAGTTACCAAAATTATAAGAAAAGAATTAGTTACAAAATATCTATTTGTTTTTTTGATTAAATACTCTGCCCCAATAAACATAATTGTAAATCCAATAATTGATTCTACTAAAATCCCATTTGGAGACATTATTCCCAAAACAGCGAGACTTAATGTAATGCTATGACCTATTGTGAAACCAGTAATTACAATTAATAAATTTCGTATTCCACTTATTAAAATTAATAGACCAACAATAAAAATAAGATGATCAAATCCATTTAAAATATGATTTATTCCTGATTTTAAAAAATTGTAAAAATTTTTAAAAAAATGGAATTCTAATTCCTTTTGTTCAGGATTAATTTCTAAGGTCTGATCATTAAAGAATAAAGCTTTCTCGATTAATATTTCTTTGCCATCATAAACTCTTCCTATATGAACGTGGCTTTGAATCAGATTGAAAAATGCATTGTTAACTATCTTAATATCTTCATTTGAAGAGCACTGAAAACTCATCAAAATGTTTACAAAGACTTCTTTTTGCAAGTTAAATTCAAAAGGTTTTTTTAATGGGCAAATTTTATTTTTAGATAAAACAAAAACATGATCTTCCAGATATTTTTTAAAAACCATTGCTTCAGATAAGTTCTCTTTCACGGCAAGGTCTCTATATTTTTCTATATTTAATATTCTTGTCGATTCAACTTCCAAAACACTAAAATTACCGCTGATTTCGTTATTGTTAATTTTCCAAGTAGAGAATGACTCGCTGTAATAGTGAGCACTTGCAGAGAAACAAAACAAAAAACTAAAAAGCAAAATAAATTTTATTGTTCTAGTCATTTAGAGAATACCGCTTAATTTCAGCGTTATCTTTTAAGTATTGAATATAATCTTTTAACCTATTGTCATCTCTTTCATTATTGTAATCAAAAAGTACTTTATCTTTCATATCCTCAAAGAACGATGAATCTACTTTAGGTTTTATATTGTCTTCAAGTTTTATAATGTAAAATCCATCTTGATAAAAAAGAGGATTTGAAATTTGATTTTTTTTAAAGGAAGATAGAGTTTTGCAAATAGTAGGTCCTAGATATTGTTTACAATCTTTTATATTGATTAAATTTCTTGGAATTTCAAAGAAAGTTTCCTGATTGTAATTATTTTTAGCTTCTGTAAAACTTTTACTTTCAATGTCATTATAAATTTGATCAAATTTATTTTCTAATGTTTTATAATCATACTCAGTTCCAAGAAACTGAGATTCAGGATCTAATGATCTTATAAAAATTGTGTTGATTTGAATTTTTTTATTAGATTCATATTTCTTAATATTTTTCATAAAATAATCCTCTAATTGATCATTTGTTGGTTCAGCATTTTCTATTTTAATAATAAAATTAATGACCTGCTGGATAAGTTCTTTTCTCACTTGTACATCTTTAGTATGCAAATCTAATTCAAGACCTCTTTGAACCAAAAGCTCTTCTTCAATCATTCTTTCAAGTATTAATTCAAGTATTTCTCTGTCCTCCTCCTCTTCTATATCAGCCCCTAAATTTATTGCATATTTTAAGAATTGATCTTCAGTAATGTCCACGTCGTTTACTATTGCCACAGCTTTTCTTTCAAAAAAAATATTTTGACTATCTTTTAGATAAAAGAGTTCGTAAGCAATTAAGCAAATCCCGAGAAATATTGAAAATCCAAATAGAATATTGTAATTTTTCATAATAATTTGCCTTAACTTTATCATTTTTATCAGTTACGGTATTAAAATTTTTTCAGTTATGAGCATTATCAAGTTTATAAGATATTTCTTAATTTTATCCATACTCTTCATTATTTCATCTGTAGTTGTACTTCAGTTAGATCTTTTCAGTGAAAGTGTTGGGCCAGGTGAAATTACCGGATCGATCAATTCAACTGATTTTATTGAAGATAAGATTAACCGCCAGCAATTAGCTATGGATCAACTTGAGGCACCGAAAACTAAACAAATACTTTTCGGGGATCTTCACGTACACAGTACTTATTCTGCAGATGCTCATCAGTGGAGTTTGCCAATTGTCGGTGGAACAGGTTTACACCCTGTTGCTGATGCTTGTGATTTTGCTCGTCATTGCTCAGCACTAGACTTTTGGGCAATTACTGACCATGCAGAAGCGTCTACTCCAAAGAGATGGCAAGAAACAAAAGAAACTATTAGAAAATGTAACAGTTTAAATACTGACAAATCAAATCCTGACTGTGTTGCATTTATTGGTTGGGAGTGGACTCAAGTTGGTATTAACCGAAATATTCACTGGGGACATCATAATGTAATACTTGCAGAAGAAGATGACGAACTATTGCCTGAAAGAGCAATTGCGTCTGCATCAGTTACCAGACAAGCACTATTTCTTAATCCAGTTTGGCCTAATGTTACCTATCCTTTTGTCGATATAAAGAATTTTAAACGATACAATGATTATGGAAGATATGTTGCAGAAAGCGCTGAACTTCCAATCTGTGAAAAAGGGATTCCTTCAAAAGATTTACCGCTAGATTGTCACGAAGAAACATTTAATCCATTAGAATTAGTAAATAAAGTTGAGGAATATGAAAGTGATTACATGATTATTCCTCATGGACAATCATGGGGATTTTATACACCGATGGCATACTCTTTGGATAAAGGACTAGAACTTTCTAAGCAGTATCCTAAACAGTTTGAACTTTTGGAAATTTATTCAGGTCACGGAAATTCTGAAGAATATAGGTCTTACAGAGGAGTTGATGTTGTTCGCCAAGGAGGTGATTTGCCACTGAATTTTTGGACTTATAGAAATGGAAACGCAGATCTTGAAAAAGGTACTCTTGAAATTGAAGAGGATGGCCATAAGAAGGTTTATGATCTTGGAACTCAAACATGTCCTGAACCAAGTGAAAATTTTGTAGCACCTTGTTGGAGAGCTGGTGAAGTAATTTATAAAAGGTGTATTGACGAAGGAATTGATGAATCTGAGTGTAAAATGAGGGAAGAAGTAACTAGAGAAGCTTCAGCTAATAGACAACGTGATGGATTTAAGGTTGTTCCAAACTATTCTGAGGCAGAAAAAGGAACTTCTGGACAGTGCACAGATTGTTATAGTCCTCCACTGAATCATGTCCCAACAGGTAGTGCTCAATACGGTTTAGCTCTTACCAAATTTAATGAAGATGGATCAAAACATCGCTTCCGCTATGGTTTTATAGGATCAAGCGATAACCATCAAGCTGCACCGGGTAGTGGCTATAAAGAAATTTTTGGTTCTAATCTTGATGGTGTTGGACCACCTAATGAATTTTATGACAAAATACTTCACGCAAAAAATTATGTACTAGGTGAAGATAATTATGACGTCAGAGATGACTATGTTTCTGATGCTGAACCTGTCCTTTATGACCCTGCTGATGTTAGACTTGGGTTTAATACTATAGAATTTGAGAGACAACGGGGTTTCTTTACTACAGGTGGCCTTGCAGCTGTGCATTCAGAAGGTCGTTCCAAACAAGAAATTTGGGAGGCTATGAAGAGACGTGAAACATATGCCACAAGCGGTCCAAGAATTTTGCTGTGGTTTAATCTTGTTTCTAGTGGATTAAATTCACCAATGGGTTCTGTTGTTCAAATGCATGATGTACCTCAATTTGAAGTTAAAGCTATGGGGTCGTTTAAGCAAAAGCCTGGATGCCCAGAGGATGCCTTTACTGCGCTTGGAGAAGAGAGAGTAGAAGAGTTATGTTATGATGAGTGTTATAATCCATCAGATGAACGTAAGAAGATAACAAGAATAGAAGTTATTAGAGTGATGCCGCAGGAATATGAAGACCAGCCTGTGGATGATCGTATTCAAGATTCGTGGAAAGTTCATGACTGTGACACCTCTGAAGTTGGATGCAGCTTTACTTTCCAAGACAATGAATTCTTAGCTGCTAAACAAGATGTGAGCTATTATGTTCGCGCTATTGAAGAGCCTTCACCTACAATCAATGTAAAGGGCGGGGTATGTAAACGTGAAGAGAACGGAGAATGTGTTGAATTTAAGCTATGTACGCAAGATTGGAAACACCCTCGTGATATAGAATCATGCTCTGAAGAAGGTGAACATAGAGCATGGTCATCTCCTATTTATGTAGATTACCTTTAAGAATACTCTTACCAGCCATTTAATCTATTTATAATGCTCTTGTTTTGAGCCATTTATTTTCGTGTCATTCTGGCATTAATACCTATTTGAGAAACTATGATCTCGGTTTATTCATTATGTATCAACAAAATTTATAAGGGAGGAATTATGATTAAAAAAATATTGTTTTTTACAGTTATTTTTTCATCAATTTTTGCATCTTCTGCGTATGCTGGAGTAGATGCTGAGGTCGCATATATATTAAATACTTTTTCATTCTTAGTTTGTGGTTTTTTAGTTATGTGGATGGCTGCTGGATTTTGCATGTTAGAATCAGGACTTGTGACAACAAGGAGCGTTTCAACAATTGCTGCAAAAAATATTGGAAAGTTTGCGATCGTTTCAATTATGTTTTACTTGGTGGGTTACGATCTTGGTTATGGTATTCCTGAAGGAGGCTATATTGGATCTTTTTCAACTTGGTCTGATAATTCTTCATTAGAAACAGGATATTCAGATTCTTCTGATTGGTTTTTCCAGGCACTCTTTGTTTGTGCAACTGCTTCAATTGTTTCCGGAGCCGTAGCAGAAAGAATAAAAATTTGGCCATTCTTTATATTTGCAGCAATCCTTGGAGGCATAATTTATCCTATCCAAATGGGTTGGCAGTGGGGTAACGGATGGCTTGCTACTTTAGGCTTTTCAGATTTTGCTGGATCAACCATAGTTCATGCCTGTGGTGGTGCTGCTGCTTTAGCAGGGGTTATTTTACTTGGACCACGACTTGGAAGATTTACAGATGATGGCAGCCCAGCCAACATGAAACCTTTTGCAGCTTCTTCAATTCCATTAGTTACTCTTGGTACATTTATATTATGGATGGGATGGTATGGATTTAACGGCGGATCTCAATTAGCACTAGGTTCATTTGAAGATTCTACCGCTATGGGTAAAATTTTTGTAAATACTCATCTTGCAGGTTGTGGAGGATGTGCTGCAGGAGCTATTATTACTCGATTAGTTGGTGGAAAAACCGATATCATCATGATGTTAAATGGTGCACTTGCTGGACTTGTTTCAATTACTGCTGGACCTTTAGATCCAAGTCCAATTGCTGCAATTCTTATAGGTGCTGTCGGTGGTTTAATCATGTATTTAGGTACACATCTTTTAAATCGATTAAAACTTGATGATGTTGTTGGGGCAATTCCAGTTCATATGTTTGCAGGAATTTGGGGAACATTAATTGTTCCATTCTCTAGTCCTGATACATCTTATGTGACACAATTTATAGGAGTTGTTTCAGTTATATCATTTGTTTTTGTTCTTTCATTTATCGTCTTCCTAATTATTAAACACACAATTGGACTTAGAATCAGTGAAGAAGCTGAACAGCTTGGAACAGACAAGGCAGAAGTAGGAGTACTTGCCTACTCTATAAGAGACTAAATTATATAGTTCTCATTTAAAACGGGCCCAGATTAAAATCCCCTTATTTTCCTCCGTTGGGTCCGTTTTATTTTTTTAGATTTTAGCACTTTTCGTGATTTTATAATTGAAATTGAGATATATAAAGTATTCTATGATTCTTTAAATGGAGTGATAGGATAATCCGTTAAATGAAGAGACGGGAATGTTGCAATGAAATTATCATCTTTAATGAGAGACAAAAAAATTACTAATGGATTGCCTTCAGCGGCCTATACAGATGAAAAATTTTTAGCTTTAGAATCTGATACTGTATTTGCAGAAAATTGGGCCTTTGTTGGATTTGTCCACGAACTAGTTAAGCCAGGGGATGTATTGCCTATTGTCTTAGCGGGGAAACCATTAATTTTAGTTAAAAATATTAAAGGTGAAATTGTTGCATTTCATAATGTATGCAGACATCGATGTTTGAAGTTGGTTCATGAAAGAAAAAATACTGGCAAGTTAATTCGTTGTCCTTACCATGCTTGGACCTATGATCTTGACGGCAAATTAATTGCATCTCCTCATTTTGGAGGAACAGATAAACATAAGCCGAAAGGATTTGAACCAAAAAAATATGGATTAGAGCCTATAAGAATTAAAATATGGCACGATTGGATTTTTGTTAATCTAAACAAAAAAGCTCCAGCTTTTGAAAAATATGTAAAGAAAATATCAAAACAGCTTAGTGATATTGACTTGGATAATATTAAGCCTGTTGCAACACTTAATTTTGGTGAAGTGGCAACTAATTGGAAATTTTTAGTTGAGAATTATGTAGAACCTTACCATGTTCAATTCGTACATAAGACCACTACAAGCCAACCGTTAAAAGATCATTATACGATCGTTGATGGCAATTGTTTTGGTAGCGGTGTAGATTTAAATGAAGAAAATACATCAAGTGGTAATTTAGCAGTCAGTTCTCGCTATTTATCATTATTCCCAAATTTTATTATAGGTACATACTACCCTAACCAAATAGGAGTTCATCTAAATTTACCATTAGACTCCGGTCATACGATTCAAAAAAGAATAATTTATGCAACAAATGGATATAAGATGACAGCGAAAGAGGCTAATGGATTAAAAAAATTATGGTGGGATGTTCACAAAGAAGATCATGATATCTGTGAAAGACTTCAACTAGGACGTGCGTCTCCTGTATCCGAGCAAGGAGGCTTACTGTCTCCTCATTGGGAAAAAAGTGTTCGTGCATTTCATAAACATGTGATTAAATCAGTGATGAAATCGCCAAAAAAAAGAAGAGATGCAGTTAATGTCTGAAGCAAAAATGAATTCTGGATTTAGATTAGCTCATACTATGCTAAGAGTTCTTGATCTTGAGTCATCCCTAAAGTTCTATTGCGAGATATTAGGAATGCAAGTACTTCGTAGAACAGACTATCCTGATGGCCGATTTACAAATACTTTTATTGGCTATGGACCAGAAGCAGAATTTCCAACATTAGAACTAACCCACAATTGGGACCAAAAAGATAGTTACAATAAGGGGGATGGATGGGGTCATATATGTATTGAGACCCCAGATGTTTATAAGGCATGTGAAGACTTAGCTGCCAATGGAATTAAAATAACTCGCCCACCTGGGCCGATGAAGCATGGGACTCGCGTTATAGCGTTCTGTGAGGATCCTGATGGTTATAAGGTTGAGTTAAATGAAACAATAGAAAAGGAAAATAAATAATGTCAAACAAACCCCAACTATATAAGTTCTCTGAAATTGAACATCGCTTGCATACTTTAGAGCCAGGAAAATCCTATATTAAGCCATTTGTGACAAGTAAAGTTAGTGACACAATGTGTGGTGGTCTCAATTTTCTTAACAAAGTTTCAGTCCCATGGGATCTGACTTGTGATGAAATTATTTATTGTATGAAAGGTACCTTCCGTCTCACTTGTGACGGCGAGTCTTATATTTGTAATCCAGGAGATGTTCTTTATATTCCTAAAGACAATCATATAGCCTATGAGTGTGATGAGACATGCATTATATTTTATGCTGCTTACCCGCACGATTGGAAACAGCAGGCTGGAATAACTTTTGTTCCAGGTATAGATCCTGAAGATATGCCAGCTTCCGAAGATAAATAATAGAGAAATAAATAAAATTTAGTCTATTTAAGTTAAGGATAATAATTAGAGTAAAACCTATGACAAATCCCAAAGACATGTTCGAAAAGAAAAAAGAAGGCGTTTTTTTCTTTAAATCTTCAAACCCATATGAATTTTATCATATACTTAATGGTATTGATTTAGAGCCAAAGCAAGAAGTTTTTGGAAGCCTAATATTTCCTGAAAAATGTGAATTTCCCTGTCCGTTAGTTATTCCTGTGCATGGAAGCGCTGGTCTTAGAGAAGGTCATTATGCCCATATGGTTAATTTATTAGAATCTGGCTTTGCTATTTTTAGAATTCATCATTTTGAATCACGCAAAGTCATTACTATTGTTGATAATCAAACTGAAGTAACACTTGCAACTATGATGACTGATGCTTTTCGTGCTTTATCCCTGATGTCACAGCATCCAAATATAGATCCAAAACGAATAGGTATAATGGGTTGGAGTCTTGGTGGTAGCACAGCGTTCTACTCCGCCTGGGAGCCAATGATTGAAGCTTTAAGTATTAATGGTGAAAGATTTGCTGCGCATCTTCCTCTATATCCTGGAACTCTCTTAAAACCAGAAGATAATCGTTGGTCAAAATCTCCAATGCATATTCTTTTTGGAGAAGATGATGATTACACTCCTTTAAATTTATGTAAGAGGATGATTGAATACGTTAAGCCTGTTCGTGATATCGATTTAACAGTATATCCAAACTCTCATCATTCGTTTGATTCTATTGATCCAGTTGAATTTATTCCTTATGCAGTCAGATTGAAAGATATGTTTATCGATATTGATAAAAGTGGAAAATCTGTTTTTACTGATGAAAATAATAATACTTTTCACCTAGACTCAAAAGAAGAGAGAATACGATTGATCAAGGAAACCCCAAATATTTTTGGAGCACATGCAGGTGGAAACTGGACAGCACGAAGACAATCCCATAAGGACGTTGTTTCTTTTTTTCAAAAGCATCTTCTTTAATAAATCATAGCAAATGCTTATTGACTCTTGCATGTAGTGGTGCAATAATAAGAACAAAACAAGAACAAAATAATATTTATCTAATG
>Ga0208277_1001852_pt1 | contig 12212 bp, 8 predicted proteins | sample ETNtaG_5_FD_185782 | JGI IMG/M metagenome (GOLD analysis project Ga0208277, IMG submission 185782) | Marine microbial and viral communities from oxygen minimum zone, Eastern Pacific Ocean - ETNP201406SV205 (SPAdes) (version 2) | ecosystem: Environmental > Aquatic > Marine > Oceanic ...
GGGGAGCTTGAGTTGGAGGATATAGAGCGAGACGTCGCCGTGGAAAAGTCGAGACACTTTGTCGACGAGAGCGGTAATTTGCAAGGTCGAGCCTTGTACGTGTGTCGGCTGAATTGGTGGTTGCGCGTGAAGAACATGCAAACGTACCCGCCGTCGAAGAAGGAGATTTACGAGTTGGTCGAGCGCACGGGGGTGGAGTACGACGACATTCTCGCGTGGTACGACGAACGATGCGACGAGTTCAATTCCATGTCCGTCGCGGCGCAGGCGGATTACGAGGCTGAATGCGCTAAGAGGCAAGAGAAGCTCGAAGAACTCGTCGCCGTGGACTTTGCGAGTCGGTCGTCGACGCACTTCATCGAAGAGGATATCTTTTACGACGAGGCCGGTTTGATGCACGAATCCGACATGGACGAGGAACCCTTAACCGTCGCCATGGAGAACCTCGACGAGGCCCTTCGCGAGGAGGAGGAAGAGGACGCGATGTCAAAGGGTGAACGTGCCGGAGACGACGAAGACGGCGAGGGCGGCTTGGATTCGTCGGCTATCGAGCGTATTTTCCAAGACGGCTCCAAGGAACATCCCTACCTCGTCAACCCGAGGGAGGCGCAAGACAGCGGAGATTGGGAGCTCATCTCCACGTTGGACATCCAGGACGCGGGCGCGGCCGAAGACGCCGACGAGTGGTTGAGCGCGGGTGGATGGGACGCCCTTCCGCAGCACGAAATCACGAACGCGCTCGACGGGGGATCTCTCTCGTTCATTGGCGTGCAAAACGACGAGATGGAGAGCGGCGAGAGGTCTTGGTTACGCGAGCGCGCTCTCAACACGAAACACCTCGAGACCGCCGAACCGATCGAGACGGATTGCATCGATAAGGACCCCGCGAGACACTTCGGCGACGTGTCCCGCGTCATGCACCACACGCTCGAAGTCGACCAAGTGCTTCAAGGTGTCGTCGTGGCGATGGATTTGTACCACGGAGCCTTGGTCGATTGCGGCACGGAGATCGACGCGTTAATCCCGATCAACGAAATGGATTGGATGACACTCCGCGATCACATCACCATCGGCACTGAGCTCGAGGTCAAAGTGACGGAGATTCGCAGCAAGTGGTGGCGATTTAGGTACCCGCTCGAAGTCTTGCCCACTCGACAAGATTTAGTGCACATGATCGGTAGGCATCCGCATCCGCACGGATCTCCGATCAACGTGTACGCGGGCGAAGATTGGAAAGAAGCGTGCCGCGACGCCGGCCGTGAACCGACGGAAGAGACGGAATGGAAAACCGTGGACCCCGCCGAAGCCGACCGCGAACGGTATATTGAAGATTTCAAGAGAGACTCGACGCCGTCCGAGTTAGTCGGTCAATTGTCTGAGTACGAAAAAGAGATGCTCGCCGCGGGCGTGGACGATGACGGGACCAATTTGAGCTACACCAAGGCGCTCGAGGCGCGAATGTCGGGCGAAGGCGAGTTTGAAGACGAAGGGGATGACGACGACGAACTTTACGACGACGACGTCGATCGTCTCGAGAATGAAGATTTGGACGAAAACGATGACGATGACGACGACGATTCCGGTGCCCCGTACGACGAGCTTTCTTCGGACATGCGAGGAGGCTCGATGAAGATTCGCGACAAGTTTGACGACGACGAAGACGACGGGTATCCCGGCGCAAGATGAGCGCCCTTTTGAATTAGTACTGGTAGACAATTTATTGGAAAAGGAAAGAATTTCTAAAATTACAATTTATTTTACGCTACGCGCTCTCCACGTCGCCGCCCTCGTCCTCGCTCGCCGGCGACCACGAACCGAGCATCCTTCGCCTCTTGAAAAATTCCTTCATGAGCGTCCCCGTCTCCTCCGCCAACACCCCCCCTCGCACGTCCAACTCCGGCGTGAACGCGTGCGGACGCGCCGGTCCTCCCTCCTCGCCCACGAACTCCCGTCGCATCATCGACACCCAACTCCCGTCGGCGCCCAAGAGCGTGTTCTTCGCCCCGTACGTCACTCCGCCCACTCGACTCTGCAATATCGCCCCCGCGCACATCGCGCACGGCTCCAGCGTCACGTACATCCGCGTTCGCTTCAAATGTCTCCACCCGCCCAGTCTCTCCGCCCCGAGTCGTATCAATCGCATCTCGGCGTGCGCCGTCGGGTCGCCGTCGCGTTCGCACGCGTTCGCCGCCTCCGCCACCACCTCTCCCGTCTCCTCGTCCACGAGCACGGCGCCGATGGGCACCTCTCCCGCGTCGCCCGCGACGCGCGCGAGTTCCATCGCGCGACGCATGCGTCTCGCCTCCTCGTCCGCGTCGGTCGACGTCCCCGTCCCCGTCCCCGCGAATCGCCGCCCGACGCGCCCGCGCCTCGCGTCTCGTCCTCTCGCGCGCGACGTCGCCGCCCGCGCGCGAGGCGATGTCAGCGCCGTCACCGCGCGTCGAAGCGCCATGAAACGCGCGCGCGCGACGAACGAACGCGACGAATGCGCGACGCGAAATGAATGAATGATTTCGGCGGCGGCACTTCGCGACGCCTCGCGGCATCTCTCGCGAGTCTTCCCCTCACCTCGCGTCCACGCGCGCGCGAAGACGCGTACGTTTGACATGTTCCCCGCGCGCGCGTCTTCCGCGCGCGTCGCGCCCGCGTGTCACGGCGCGAGAGGCGCGACGACGAGGAGGATGCGATCGCGGCGAATCTTCCGTCGCGCGCGCGTCGAGGCGAGCGCGCGCTCGCTCGTCCTCGCGGTGGACGCGAGCGAGGACGCCGTCGAGCGTTTCCTCGATGGATTGAAGTACGACGACAAGGGATTGGTGGCGGCGATCGCGCAGGACGTGGACACGGGGGCCATTCTCATGCAGGGGTTCGCGAGCCGAGAGGCGGTGGCGTACACGCTTCGAAACCGTAAGGCGACGTTTTGGAGCAGGAGTCGATCGGAATTGTGGTGCAAAGGAGAGACGAGTGGGAACTTTATCGGAGTGGAGAGCGTGCACGTGGACTGCGATAGGGATAGTTTGATTTATTTGGGCGTCCCGACGGGGCCGACGTGTCACACCGGGGCGCACACGTGTTATTATAAACGGGTTGACGGTCCGGACGGCGCGGCGGTGCGCGAGGGCGGTGGAAGACACGCGGCCGAGGAGGCGTTGACGACGTTGTACGAGTTGGAAGCGACGATCGAGGCGAGACGCGTGGAGAAGGTGGACGAGGACGCCAAGCCCTCGTGGACGCGTCGATTATTGGATAATCCGGAACTCTTGTGTAAGAAGATTCGCGAGGAGGCTGGCGAGCTCTGCCAAACGTGGGAAGAGGACGAGGGTAAGGAAGCGGCGACGAACGAGATGGCGGACGTGCTCTACCACTCCATGGTGATGCTCAATAAACAGGGCGTCGAGATGAAGGACGTCCTCGCCGTCTTGCGCAAACGCTTCGGCACGAGCGGCGTGGTGGAGAAGGCATCGCGTCCGCCCAAGGTGCTCATCGACCCGAAGAAATAGAGCGCACGCGCCGCGTTCCTCTCTCATCCCCTCGGTAGTCGCGCCTCGCGCATCTCACATTGCAATGTTACACCCGAAAGCGTAGGCGTCGTCGCGTCGCGTTTCGTTTTCGTTTCGAGACGACGAGAAAAAAAAACGCTCGAGGCGAAAAACGCTCGCCATTTTCGAGACGCGCGCGTCGCGCGACACTCGACGACGCCGAGCGATTCCGCTCGAACGCGGCGCGAAGAGACGACGAAAGCATGCCTTTCGATCTCGTGGTGCGCACGCGACGCGCGACGCCTCGACGACGCCTCGACTGACGACCGCGCGACCGCTCGACTCCTCGCAGACGGGAAGGTTCATTCCCGAGAAATCAAACATCTGGCGCGATTGCGTCGATGGGTACTACGATTGGGTGAAGGAACACATTCACGAGGGCGCGCCGATCAATGAGTGCGATCACTGCGGTGATCCGCCGTTGGTTCTCGCGGCGGGTAACGGTCACACCAAGGTGGTGGAGCTGTTGCTGAGCGAGGGCGCGGATATTCAACAGAGCGGGTTGATGAAGGACACCGCGTTGCAGCGAGCGGCGCACAATGGACATTATCACACGGTTAAATGTCTCATCGAACAGGGCGCGGACGTGGACGCGCTCGATGGAGGTGATAACACGGCGTTGCACTGGGCGGCGATGCGCGGTCACGTGGAAATCGTCAATCTTCTCCTTCAAAGCGGCGCGGATAAGAACATCAAGAATAAAGAAGAAAGCCTTCCGATCGATCTCTGTAAGGCGGTCTGGAGCAATTCTTACAAGTACGTTCGCGAAATTCTCGCGCACTGAGCACACTCGCGATGTAAACTGAGAAAAAAGAAGACATCGTCGTCGTCTCTCTCCCTCGTATCGTCGTCTCTCTTCTCTTCTCGTATCGTCGTCTTCAATCTTCTTGGTTTTCTCTCATCGCGCGGTCAACGAGGTTCGTTGCGTGCTTCTCCGTCCGCTTGACTGCTCTGTTCATCAGAAATCACATCGTCGGACGTTGGCATCTCGGCGTGGTAGACCACCACAGCCTGTTTCGCCTGATCGATGACGAATTCGCTCACGGATCCCGTGAGCGTTCGTTCGAGCCAAGTTTTGTGATGCTTGATGACGACGATCATCTCGGCCCCGCACTCGTTCGCTTTTTCGAGCAACACTTCCCCCACGGGCGCCCATGTTTGATCAAGGATGGCGTCGAGCTCGATGGGAGGTCGGATGAAATTTTCATTCGATTCGCTCGCGTCTTCGCCGATGATATTCGTGATTGTACCGTCGAGCAATCTTTCCGTTCTGCGCACAACGCTCTCCCAGAACTGATCTCGTCGCTCCCAGTCGACGTCCATCACGAATTCAGTACCGGGAGGACCGGAGATACTGAACAGATTGAGCGTCTCGGGAGTCGCCACGTGGATCAAATGCAGCAAGTCTCCGGAACGCGTAACGTTCTGCATGCACCATCGCGCTGCATCCTCCGAAGCGTGCGTGCCGTCGACGGCGAGCATGATGTGACGAGAATACGTGAAATCACGTGCCTCTTGCGGGTAAAACCTTGAAAACTGCGCTTGACCTCGAACAAAGGCTCCCGAGGGAGGCTGCTCGCTCGCGCTCTCGGCGCGAATGATGGACCGACTCGTTTTCACGCCGAATCGCGCGCGTCGCACCGCGCCGAGTCGCGCCACGGGTCGAAAGATTGATCGAACGTGAGACATCAAGTTGTTTTATCGCGAGTTGAAGAGTTCTAAACTTTGGACGTCGTGCGTCGAAAAGTGAGGGATTGAACGCGTCGTCTCGTCTCGATGTACATCAAACGCCTACTGAAGTAAATTTCTGAAGAAATTGACGCCCTGCAGGGAGAAGACGACGTCATCTTTCGTCGCTAATAACCGCACTTTGCGCAGACGGTCGTTGTTCGCGTTCGCCACCTTGAGCAAACAGTGATCAGCGAGCGCCGAACACATGTGGTAAAATTCACCAGCCGGTAGATCCTTCACGCCCGCCGACTTGCACACGAACACGTAGCGATCGTGCAGGGCACCGATGGTTGTTTCCATCGTCGGTGAGTTGCTCAAAAGTTTGACGGCAGAGCACAACACCATCTGTTGCATCTGTGGGAGCGCGCGAATGGAATCAACCATCGGCGACGCGTATGTTTTCGATAGCGCGCGCGCCATGTGAGCGATTTTCACGACACCCTTCTCCACCGGTCCCGGCTCGCTGTGATCATCTTCTGGCGGTTGCGTCGCTTCTCGAACGTACATGTCGATAGCGGTCGCGCACACGTTGAGCGCCTTTCGCATGTCACCCGTCGCCGCGCCGACCTTTCTCGAGCAAAGTTCGAGCGCGCTGTCCTCAAACGCCCGAAACGGCAGTTTCGCGAGACGCTGTTTGAGAAGCACCTTGAGTTGTTTACCATCGTACGCCGAGAACGTCACGAGCGCGGGTTCGCACCCACGCGCGCGAAGTCTGGGCAACACTCGATCCGTGAGGTTGATGGCGTTGGATACACCCGCGAGAACGCATCGTGATTCTTTGAGCGCGGGAAGCGCGAATAGTTCGTACAACACGTCTTGAGCCTTTGTCACGAGTTGATCCATCTCATCGAGTAAAATGATACACATCCCACCGTTGAGCTCCGTCACGGCTCGACGAAGCGCGATGACTTCCGGAACATCGCTGAATTCGATTGCCTCACTCGTGGGCTTACGATCGGAAGCGGTGACTTTGTCGCCGAGCTCCTCTAAAATCACACCAAAGATGGACTTGGGATCTCGCAAGGACATGCAATTTATGAAAACAACTCGAGGCCTGGTCTTCCCAGAGATTCCCCACCTTTCAGTCGTGCGCTGCACATCCTTCAACGTTAACGTTTTCCCCGTACCTGGCAAACCCGCGAGATACAAGCTCCCCGGTTTGTGATCGCGCAGACAGCCCTGAATGAGGTCGATCACCTTGGCGCGTTCATCGTCCCGGCAACGCGTCTGCTCTGGGACCGCGCCAGTGTGCATGGCAGCCTTCAACATCGTGACGTCTTTCGTATCCGAAGGATCGAACGGCGGTTTGTCTTCCGATTCAACTAGTTGCGTCGCAGTGCTCGGCAACAGTTTGATTTCAGCCTCGGTGCCGGCAATCTTCGGAGCCGCGCCCGCGCGCGTGCCTCCACGGACGACGTCTGGGACCGATGTATTGCCTAGAAATTTAGGCACACGCCCGCCTCCTCGCCAATCCGCGTTGGAAACGTCGCCGAGCGCGAGGGCATCGTCATACCCGCTCGCCGCCGCCTTCATTTTTTGAATCAACGCCTGTTGATCGGCGCGTTTGCTCTCTTCCTCTTCCCTGGTAAGCCCCGCACCGTTCGGGAGTTCACCGAGCGAAAGTCGCGGCGGATTACGCGTTGACGGATTGAACTTGAACGTCGGAGACGTGCGGATCGTTTTCACCGCCGCTCGAGCTCGCTCCTTGTTCACCATTCCGCGAAGCTCCTCGACAGAGACGTACACCGGTTCAAGCCCGGTGATGTTCGTAAATTCCACCACCAACCGATCTTCGTCCATATCTTCGTCTAACTCTAATCCCGTGACGTTCACGGTTTGCGCGCGCTCCGGCACCGCCGGCACGGCTCTGGTGATCAACGCCGCGTGCGCCGCCGCGTTCTTTCGCTCCAACGCCACGAGTTCGTCTTGGCTCAGCGCGTCTCTCTCTGGCGCCCCTCGCTCGCTCTCGCGCGCCTTTTTCCCCACCGGCGCCTCGAACGACGCCAAATACGTCATCACCTCCTTCATCGATCGCAGTTTATTCCCGCACGGCGCGATGAACTCCTTATACGTCTGTCCCTGTAACTTGCCGCCCTTTCGCGTCACCACCTCCACCGCCCACCCATCGCCTCGAATATCCCGCCCGATCGCCCTCGCGACGTCTACGCACAGTTTCTCCAACTCGAGCGCCTCATCGCTCCCTTTCGTCGTCTCACTCGCCTTTCTCTTTCGCCCATCCGTCGTCGAGGCGGCGCCCTTTGCTTTTCCTTTGCTCTTCGTCTTGGCGCTCTTACTCGTCGTCGTGTTCCCACCCCTCCGCGCCGCCATCGCCCGCTCGACGACCGCGCACACCTCGCGCACGCTCCGCATCTTCTCCCCGGTCCCCGAGAACCACTCGCGATACGTCTCTCCGGCTTTCGGGCCGCTCTTGCGCGCGCGGATTTCCACGCGCCAATCGTCGCCGATGACGCGACGCACGGCTGCCGCATCGCCCATCTTGCGCGTCACCGTGTCGCGGAGGTTCGCGAGTTCGGCGCGCTGATCGTCGGACATGTCTCCGGCGCGCGCGTCGCCCGGTGCGTCCGCGTGTGCGGAGGTTTGAATGAAGATCCGACAGCTCGGAGATTTTTAAACTCGAGTCGGTCGGCGACGAGCGTTGCGTCGAGCGGTCGAGAGAGACGGACGCGCGCGTGCGCGCACTACAGAGATGACACAAAATGGCTGATTTAGATATTTTTATCCAAGCGAGACGCGTGCATCTCGAGACGGCGGCGGTCGCGTTGGATGTGCTCGCGGGCACTTTCCGCGGCGGCGCTCCTGATCTTCGAAAATATTTCTTCCAAGTCCTTGCCTTCCTCTGCGGCGTAGGAACACACCATCGACGTGATTTGAGCCATGGTATAGTTTTCGTGCGAGAGTTTCGGCTTTTTTCTCGCGGAGCCGTCCTCGTCGTCGTCGGCGGCGTTCTCTCTCTCCGCGTGTTCGTCGCGTTCGTCGTCGGAACCGTCTATGATGATCAAATCCTGCGCGGAAGTCTGTACTAGAGCGCGCGAATTGGTGTACGTCTGCGTGCACTGAATCTCCTCGGGCAAACACGTGTCGGGGTCTTGCGTCTGCGTGCACTGAATCTCTTCTTCTTCTTCTTCTTCTTCTTCCTCCAACAATTCGTTCGTCGGTCCTCGCGTGGTATCGCTCTTCGCGTCGTCCGAGTTCGGAGACTCGATCGTCGTTGCGTCAACACCGGTATGCACACGTTCGATCACCGATGCGTGCACGCCGGCATCCACCGTCTCGTCCACCGGCGCCGTCGTCTCGCTCCCCGTCGGCGAAGTCGTCCGCGCCGGAGTCCGCGCCGCGGTTTCCTTCTCTCCCTCGCGCGCCGCGCGTCGGCGCGCGTGGTGGACGCGCGCGAGGATTCGCGCGACGACGCCCCGTCGGCGTCTCTCCGGAATCGGAAAGAACTCCCTATTCGCTCGGACGAGCTCGCGCGTCTTCGCGCACGTCAAACACCGGTCGAATCTGTGCGTCAGATGGCTCTCCCACGACTCGCGCGCGCGTCGACACGCGCCAGCCTCGCCGAGCCTCGCGCACCGTTCGTCCTCGCACGCCTTGACGTGCGTCACCTGCGCCTTCGCTCGCGCGCACCCTCGAAACGCGCACGCGCTCGACTCGCACACGAGCGCGTGATGCCACGACGCGAACACGCGCGCTTTCCTCGTCGCGGTTTCCTCGTCTCGTCTCCGCATCCGCGCGTCCTCCTCGACGGTCGCATCGACGCGATCCATCGATGTACGCGTCGTCGCCGCGCGTAACGCGAGCAAACACGCGACGGCCGCTCTCTCCTCCGCCCCGCGATCCTCCTCGCGCTCCTCGTCGCTCGTCTCGTCGTCCACCGCGGGCATCGCGCGCGAGACGGCGACGCGCGTCGATGAATGATGAATGCATGACGGTGGGGTGCCGAGTTTCCACGGGGTCGGTCGATCGAGGGACTCGTGGGGAGTCGTGATCGGTGGATGAGGGACGGAAGCCGCGCGCGCGCGCGTATTCCGGCGTTTGGTCTGCGTTACACGGCTGCCAAGGGAAACCTACCTAAATGATGTAGACCGTCCATTCGTTTTGGTCGTACATGATCTTGTTCTGTCGCTGCATGATCTCTAAGAATTTGTTCACTTCTTGCGGGTCGTCGAAGTCCTCCGCGGCGGCGGCGGCGACGATGGCGTGAATGTTTTCTTTCTCGAGACGATTCTCGGTGAAATACTGTCCGAGGAACTGCCCGAATCGACTAAATTTGGCCTTGATCTCGCCCATCTCCTCGACGCTCGGCGCCGATCGAGACGCGCCGACCCTTTGCTGCGGCGTCTCCTCCGGTTCCGCCGCCGCGCCTCTCGATCGCGCCACGACGGGAACGTTCTCCTCCTCGCTCTCCTCCTCGCTCTCGCTCTCCTCCTCGCTCTCGCTCTCCTCCTCGCTCTCGCTCTCCTCATCGTCAAAAAAGTCGTTAAAATCCAATTCCTCGTCCAAATCATCCACGTACGCATCCGTCTCGTCGAAGACGTCTCGCAACAGGAGCAAATACGGCGTCATCGAGCTTCCGTACACCCCGTTGTCTCTCAACGCGCGCATCTTCTCCCGCAGCGCCGCCGCCGGACACGACACGATGCACGTATTAATCATCGCTTTGGTCTCGGGCCAATCCAACAATCGCAGGCGCTTTTGCTCCCACAGATTCTTCAACCCGAGCTCGGCGTCTCGCTTCCAATCCCCGAGCGCCTCGGGAAGGGCGTCGACGTCCATCGGTCTCGGCGCGCGTTCCTTCGCGCTCGCGGGTTTCTGTCTCTTGGGAGCGACGACATCGGCGGCGTCACCGGCGTCGTCTTCGCCGTCGGCGCGCGCGCGTTTCTCCTCGTCGGGCGCGGGAGCACCGTCACCGGCACCTGTCGCCGTCGTCGTTTGAATCTGCTCGCGCTTGGTGGACGTCGTCTCGGCGTCCTCGCGCTCGGTGTCGGACGCGGTGACGTTGACGTCGACGTTTTGTAACGCCGTCGATGCGTCGTGCGTCATGGCGAGGCGCGAGGCGTCGTGTGGGGACGCGGGAGGGACGCGAGTGAATGAGATCTCGTCAGAGGATTCGCGGAGACGTTGCAACGGATTGTACGGGCGAGACGACGCGGGGGGTTCATCCCGTCCATTTCAAAAAGAAATTGTGACCCTTGTCGTCGACGACGACGAATGCGGGGAAATTCTCGACGTGAATCTTCCACACGGCCTCCATGCCGAGCTCTGGGAACTCGAGGACGTCGACTTTTTTAATGTTGTTTTGGGCGAGAATGGCGGCGGGACCGCCGATGGAACCGAGGTAAAAACCGCCGTGAGTCTTGCACGCGCGAGTGACGGCGCTGGATCGATTACCCTTGGCGAGCATGACCATTGAGCCGCCGGCGGCTTGAAATTGATCGACGTAGGAGTCCATTCGACCGGCGGTGGTGGGACCGAAGGAACCGCTCGCCATGCCCTCGGGGGTCTTGGCGGGACCGGCGTAGTACACCGCGTGGTCCTTCATGTATTGCGGTAAGTCTTCACCGCGGTCGAGGCGTTCCTTTAACTTGGCGTGCGCTATGTCGCGAGCGACGACGAGGGGACCGGTGAGCGTGAGTCGAGTGGTCACCTCGCACGCGCTCAGCGTGGCGAGGATTTCAGACATCGGTTTGTTCAAATCGATGTGCACCACGTCGTTCGAGAGATCGCCCTCTTGGACGTCGGGCAAATATTTGCTCGGATCCTTTTCGAGCGCCTCGATGAAGACGCCGTCTTTCGTGATCTTACCGAGCGCTTGACGATCGGCCGAACACGAGACTCCCATGCCGATCGGACACGAGGCGCCGTGTCGCGGCAAACGAATCACGCGCACGTCGTGACAAAAGTACTTGCCACCGAACTGCGCGCCGATGCCCATCTTTTGCGACAACTTGTGAATCTTCTCCTCCCACTCCAAATCTCTGAACGCGCGACCGAGTTCGTTTCCAGAGGTGTGCAAATTGTCGTAATACCTGGCACTCGCCATCTTGACAGTCTTCAAGTTTTGTTCCGCGCTCAGGCCTCCTATGACGATCGCCAGGTGGTACGGCGGACACGCGCTCGTGCCGATGGTTTTGATGTTGTCCTCTAAGAAGGACATCAAACTCGCCTCGTTCAAGACTGCCTTGGTCTGTTGGAACAAGAACGTTTTATTCGCGCTCCCGCCGCCCTTCGTCATAAACTGAAAGTGATACTCATCACCCTTGGTCGCGTACAGATCGATCTGCGCCGGTAAGTTGCTACCGGTATTCTTCTCCTCGAACATGCTCAGCGGCGCGACTTGGGAATATCGCAGATTGGTCGTCGTGTACGTGTCGTACACGCCTCGACTCAACGCGGCTTCGTCCTCGCCATCCGTGAGCACCCTCCCGCCTCGCTTCCCCATCACGATCGCCGTGCCCGTGTCTTGACATCCCGGTAAAATCATCCCGGCCGCCACGCACGCGTTCTTCAACAGCTCCAACGCGACGAATCGATCGTTCTTCGACGCCTCCGGGTCGTCTAAAATTTTCCGAAGCTGTTGCAAATGTCCCGGTCGCAAGAGATGACTCACATCTCGCACCGCGCGCGCCGCCAGCGCGCGCAGCGCGCTCGGCTCCACCTTGACGTACGCCTCACCGTCCGGTCCGCGCGTCTCCGACACTCCCTCCGTCGTCACGAGCCGCCACTCGACGTCTTTGGGCGCGCGCACGTCGAACAGCGGTTCGTACCTGAATTCGTCCCCGACGGCCGACGACGACGCGATGCCGCGCGTGCGCGCCACGGACGACGTCATCTCACCGCGCGACGTCGCTCGCGCGCATCGTCGAAGCGCGTGACGAAGCATGTCGCCCTCGCGCGCGCGAATGCCGTCCCGTCCCGCGTCGTGGG
>Ga0208277_1001853_pt1 | contig 12212 bp, 8 predicted proteins | sample ETNtaG_5_FD_185782 | JGI IMG/M metagenome (GOLD analysis project Ga0208277, IMG submission 185782) | Marine microbial and viral communities from oxygen minimum zone, Eastern Pacific Ocean - ETNP201406SV205 (SPAdes) (version 2) | ecosystem: Environmental > Aquatic > Marine > Oceanic ...
GCTGATTAGTATTAATCTCACTATTAATCCAACTACCACCTGCATTTATCGCAGAACTTCCAGTTATATTATTATCATTATGCATCTGAGCCACTTTCATCCACCCACCATCACGTAAAGTAATATAAGTCTCAAATGTAGTATTACTTCCACTAGATAATTTTACATAATATTTACCATCATTTGCAGTTGTTTTACCAACTTTCCAAGCACTAAAATTGGTGATAGGATCTCCTGATGTTCCTGCACCACCACCGCCGCCGCCACCGCCGCCACCGCCGCCGCCTTGGCCAGAATTTGTAGCCTTCCATGAACTACCACTATAATACTTTACATCATTATCAGTCGTATTAAAATACATATCTCCTGCTTGAGGAGAACTAGGATCTGAAGTTAATAAAGGTATTCCTAAAGTTAAATTTCTTGCTTCAGAGTCTGCTGTTCCAACTCCAACATAAATCGGTGACATTTTACTAAGTTATTAAGGGTTATTTTGAATGGATGAAGCGGCACTCTGAGACTGATCAGTGTTGGTATTAGGGAATGTTCTTGTATCACCAGGCCATATAATACGCACTCCACCATATCCACCATAGACTAATTTCTTTTGAGATGATTGGTCATCATGAGCACCACCTCCACCAAAATTTCCAGCATCACCAGACCAAGTACCAGGATTAGCAGCAGTACCATTTTGCCCACCACCTATAGTATCTGGAGATCCTCCTCCAGCACCTGTTGCACTACTACCAGCATTAGAACCAGTAGATCCTTCTCCAAATAATCCTACACCACCAGCACCAGAACATACTGTACCATCGCCACAACCACGACCACCAGCACCTCCACTAGGGCTTTGACTAGCACCGCCACCCGTTCCCGAATATCCACCAGCACCTCCGCCACCATCAGTACTATTACCGTGTCCAGAAGTTCCACCAGTTCCTCCACCATCACGAGTACCACTAGGGTTTCCACCTGGCCTATTTGTATCAGCTGCACCTCCTGCTCCACCATTTCCAACAGCATATTGAGTACCACCATATTGAATCCAACTAGATCCACCAGCAGAACTATCACTAGCTCCTCTATCACCAATCTTAACTGTAACAGTTGATCCAGGTGTAACAGAAATATTATTTTTATATGCTAATCCACCACCTCCACCACCAGAAGATCTTGGAGATGAACCTCCAGCAGAACCTTGAATATATCCAGTTCCACCACCACCAATACATACAACCGATATTGATGTTACTCCACTAGGAACAGTCCAATTTTTTGTTGAACCTGCACTACTTTGAGTCCAAAATGCTTCACCGCCTGTTGCAGGAGGAACACTAAACATATCAGTAAATCCTAAACCAACACCATCCACATTTTTATATATTTTAACTTCCTTATCAGTTGTATTAAAATACATATCACCAAGTTCATGAGATCCTGCAGGATCAGATGTAGATTGGGGTAAATTTATTCTATCTGGTTTAAATTCTGTACCTTGAACTATAATTGGCATTGATCAAACCTCCGTCAAGTTAAATTTATATTTCTTACCACTTCGTCTATTAATTAAGAATAAATCATTTTCCCCTTCTTGCATTGTATATGAACCCCAAGTTCCATCAACCTCATTAGTAATACCAGAATTACATAAGTTTATATCACCAGTATATAAGTTAGCAAAACGTTTTGCTGATGATCCAAGGTTGTAAGTATTATCAGTATGTGGAAGTAAAGCAGATGATTCCATACTAAGAACTTGCGTATTATTAATTTTAAACCCTATATTTGAAGCAATTGTAGTTTCAATAAACAAATCAGTACTTCCACTATTATGATGTCCTATTATACTTTGCTGTGTACCACCACCATCATTAAATTTTATTCCTGTTTCAGCAGCAGTACCAGTGTTTCCAGTATCAGAATCCTGAATAATAAATCCCTCCTGTGGAGTCTTAATAGTAACTGCAGTTGCTGTAGCACTAATAGACTCAATGCCACCAGCTGTAAGTTTGATATTATTATCAGCGAAACTTATATGAGTATCAGAATCTCCAGTATGATCTATTCTTTCTGCAAGATTAATAAATCCCTGTGCATTAATGGAACTTCTTGCAGTTATAACACCAACTGAATCTATGTTCGTTACATCTTCATATGTTAATGTACCACCGATAGAAACTCCACCAGCAAATGTTGCAACACCAGCAACATTCAAATTAGTTACATCACCAGCAATATTATTGAATGTTGTAGTATTAAGTACGTTTAATGATCCTACAGTAGCAACACCAGTACTATTAATAATACTACCACCACCAGACATATTCAAATTGCCTGTTACATCAACGCTTCCTTGATAAGTACTTAATCCAGTTACTAATTGATTCTGTGTAATATGTTGACTACCAGATATTGTTTGTATTCCACTAACCCATGCACCACCAGTAACTGTTGAAGTACCAACAACATTTAAAGTACCGCAAGTAACAATACCAGCAGTACTTATTATACTACCTCCACCTTTTACATCTATTATACCAGTAATATCAACATTTCCTGCATACGTACTCAGTCCAGTTACATTTTGATGTCCACTAACTGTCTGATTACCACTAATTGTTTGGTTCGCTGTTATATCCTGTACACCACTTATTGTTTGATTTCCACTTACAGTAGATATACCACTTATAGTTTGATTACCACTTATTATTTCATCACCAGCAACTTGCAAAGATCCAGAACTAGTTACAGAAACAATACCTGTTACTGCCAATGTATTTGTTTCAGGTACAGTTACAACCGAACCTGTTCTCGATTTAATATTATCGACTCGTAATGTTGACATACTCTTTTATCCGTAGATGGCAATTAGTTCTTGATTTATTTATATTATTAACACACAATGGTCTCCCACAGAAAATGTAGTCCCTTCTTCTATATCACAAAATATCTCATCTTGCAAATCTTCTGGTATTTTTACATAACCAACTTTCTTTCTACCAGATAATTCATCCGATGACATCAAAGTTGTTCTAATATTATTATCAAAACCAGCAGACCTTAATGTATTACTCTGAGGTGGTAGATCTGTATTATGAAAAACAGGTGCAAAATGATTTATATCAAAATCTTCCTTATCAGTTATCAATAATAAACATTCCGAATCCACATCAACTGTTATTCCATCCTCAATATCAACAGCAGCATCTACATGAGTATATATTTCACCAAATTTATTTGGTATTTTAATTGCATCATTACCTTCAAATGCACCATAGTGTATAAACACTGCATTATTAATAGCATCTGATGGAGCAGTTCCACCACCACCGCCACCAGCAATACTTACATCAACAGTACCTGAATGTATTGCAAATGTATTACCACTACCAACAAAATTTAAAGCAGTTATTACTCCACTATGAACAGCGTGTGAACCAGAGAAGATACCAATACCATCAATACCACGAGTGGTAACAATACCAACCTCATAATCGGAGGTTTGGCTTAAACCTCCTCCATCTACTTTTGTGAGTTTTTGTAATGCCATTTAATTGGAATAAATTATGCCTGAGATTCTGACCAAGATATCTTACCAGAAACAGTAAATGGTGTCGTACCTTGTATTCCTGATATATCTTGAGGTTGAACTGCTAGAGTCAACAAGTCAGGACCAGCAGGGTAAATACCATCACCACCTAATATACTATTACCAATTTCCAATAGATCTGTAAGAGCAACTGTAACAGAACCAGTAGCAGCCTTAGAACTATAAATTGATGTTCCACCTATTAAAGTATCACCTGCTTTATGTTTAATAACTTCACTCAAACTAGGTCTAGGTGCATCAACATATGCAAGATCACTTGGTAATGTATTCTGTAGTAAGAAGAATTCGATTGGTTGGTTACAAGTTATAGAAGCATTCTGTAATCGCAATTGCATCCTATTAACAACTTCCCTTTCACCAAGAGCACCAGTTAAAGCACTATCAACAGATGGTGCCAACCTAACACTAATAAGTGGTAAAGGTCTTAATAGTTCAATCGGATCAGATTCACCAACAGTAATTGAACTAGAGTTTGGTATAGCTGGATATGAAGCACTACCAGTTGGGTCATTTGATGTTGCAGGATAGTTTGTATATACAACACTACTTGCTCCATCAACCAATACCTGTGTTACATAAGATCCAGCAGGTAATGCTTGTGGGCTTCCACCATCAACAACCTGAGAACCAACATTAGTTGCCTGTGCATCTGATTGAGAAACTTGGAAAGAATATACAAAAACTCGCTCACCAGCCAAAGTAATTTGCTTAAATATAGACTCAGCAGTGGTTGTAATAGTACTACTATCACCGTTTGTATATGCTAAAGGTCTACTTTCTCCAGTAAACTGATATGCTTTATCATCATCGAATGTACCATCCATAATAATAGAAGTACCAAAGTGGAATAATGTAGGAGAAGTAGTTGAATTTGAACCATTCTCAATTTCATATCTAGCAGGTAAGTTACCTGAACGGAAATATGATTCATCTAATCTATTGTTATGAATATATTCATGTAAGTATTTGATATGTCCTTTAGTATCCTTAAATCCATATCTAATTTTACCAGCACCATACCAAGAATAATCCATATATCCCATTTGAATCTTTGTAGTATCCAAATTAAATCCTGTAAATCCTGTTCCATCTGCTGGATCAAGACTCCAATCACTTTGCTTTGTCCTTGTGTCTACTGTCTTAGTAGCTTTTACTGCAGTAGCATTTATTCCTCTATATTCTGGTTGAACAACCATTCTTATATCAGAACTAACTTCAACAATCTTATAAGATTGTCCACGAATAACAACATTATCACCAACAATTAATTGAGTTGTAAAACTAGTATTACTTCCAGAAATAATCTGACTACCTCTAGTAACATTAACACTACCTGCAATTTGTGTTGTACTACTCCTTCTTACAGCATTAATATCCTGACCATCATATTCATAGAACATTCCATTCTGATCATCAAACATTCCTGCTCTAACAAAACTATCAGTCCATCCAGATCTAACATATGTTGGGAAACCTGCAGCCTTAACTTGTGCAGGAGCAGAATCCATCGTATAAGTAAAAGTAAATGCATCTGGTACTGTTACAACAGTAAACGTACCATTATAGGTGTTAAGTCCACTAGAAACTTCTGCACCTGCAATGATAACAACATCACCAACCGCTAAATTATGTTGCTCTTGTGTTTTAACATTTGCAGTTGTACCTGAAGCTTGAACCAATTCCTTACAAATTCTAGGAGGATTAAAGTTTATAGCAAAACTAGTTTGAATACCTTTACCTGACTGATATCTAAAATACTTACGAGTTTGTCTACAAATCCTACTATTAGGACTTGTACCTGCAGTAATGTCAACACCACCATCAAATGGTTTGTGTAAACTAAATCCATCAGGTCTCAATGCCAACTGCGTTGCATAATAATAAGACCTAGTATTTGCAGTTGCATCCATAGTCTCAAATAAAGTCATATTAACTTGACTAGTAACTTTATCAACTGTTTTTTCCTGCGTATAAGTACCATTATCAATATAAATTTTATCAAATCTCTTAAAATCACTCAAGAATCTAGTACCAGCACCAGTTATAACATTACTATTCTGCACTATACTAACAGATCCAGAACCCTTAATATTCTTAAGAAGATTATATGATTTTATAGAATGAGTTCCACTTTGTCCTGTAAGATCAATACCATTATCAGCAAGAGCATCAGCAGCAGAAGTGGCTAATTTAATTACTTTCTCACCCTTAACAATTGTATATAATTCAGTTCCAATACCAGTACCAGTAATAGCAGTATTACCATTATTATTATATAAAACTTTTTCACCAGGAATGAAGTTATGATCATTAGCAAACGTAATTGTCTCATCACCATTATTAACATCACCTGAAGTAAAATCAAGTGATTTAATTGGAACTTCAAATCCAGCACCCATTGTAAAGGTTTTAGATGTAGGAACCGTTCCAATATCATATATTCCATCATAAGAACCAAGTAAATTGGCAACATTAAATTCATGTCCTCCAGTACCAGCACCTGTTAATAACAATCCTGATGAAGATCCTTCAACAGTAAATCTTAATCCCCACCAAGGACCACCACCTGGACCATAGTTAATCTGATTTGATGGAGCAATCGTAACTTGAACTCCTTTCTTACCACCTGATGTAGTCAATAAACTTGAGATATCCTTACCAGTAAATGTTGTACTAGTGGTATAACTTGCAGTGTCACCATTATCATCATATCGTCCAAGAATATGAACATCTCCATCAGTAAAGGTTAATGTAACATATTCATTATTCCATCCAAGATCTCCCCTAAACTCTATCATAGTCATAGTAGCAGTTGATGGATCAAACCCAAGAGGAGTTTCAAGATCTAGGAATTGGTTTGTAAGTGTATTATTATTATTTGCTTCTTCAACCACAGTTATCTTATTACTTGAAGCAGCACCACCAAATATTTTCAATCTGGTATCACTTAAACGAGATAGAACAATAGATTGCCCATCTGTTAAAGGTGGAATTGCAGTTCCAGAAGTATTACTATATGTTGCTTCTGCGTTAGCAAGAACTTTATGGTTTGGAATATAAAGTGAGTTGTATGTAGGGTTAGGTGTTGAATAAGTTATTGTAAAGTTCTCAGGAACTTTTGTGATATCATCAGTGTTTGGAGATGCATCTGTTTGTAAACGCAATACATTACTATTCACTGCACTTAAAGTTGCTTGGAAAGTAGATCCCATATCTGTTGAAGTACCTGTAGATCCAACATATGCAAATCTCTGTCCATTAGAATAATTCGTACCATCTACAGTAACAGTAACAGTTTGATTAGAAGTAACGCCGTGATTAGCCTTATAAATTGTATTCCTATCTGATGTTAACTTATCACAGAAAGCATAGTAAACTTCAGAACCAGTATTAGACCAACTACTAGAACTATCGTTAATCTCAAATGATCCACCAGCATTAGTATTAGGATTACTAGAAGATAGAGTTAATGTGTTAGTATTTCTAACACCATATGTTGCATATCTACCAGTATCTCTCTGACTTGCCATATAAGAGAAAGATTCTTGAGATGTATATGATCCAGATCCAGGTACTCTTCTTTGGAATCCAACAACTGCACTAGGTTGTGATCCACCTAAACCATAACGTGAGTCATATAAATCACCACCACTTCTTTCCTTCTCAGATTCTCCAGGAGTTCCTGCAAATCCAGTCTTCTGGAAAGTGATTTTAAATTTATAGCAATAAGGTGGCATAGTGAAAGGACCTACACTACTATTACACCAGTGTGAAACTTGGAAATAAGAATTTCCACCAGACTGAGTAATATAACTTGAGATATCCATACCCTCCCAAATAGGTTGGCTATACCCACTTCCTGAAGGAGATTGGGGAGATATAGCCATTTGATCAAAATTACTACTCTGGTTTCCTGGAGAGTATATGTACTGATTATATCCAGCCATAGTAATACTAATATATTCATGCGTACTATTCAAGTCACCACCAGCTACAATATCAGTTATCTTACAGTTAGTAACAGAACCACCACCAAACAAACTACTTAAATTAACATTATCAGTTCTAGTACTATTTTGAGTAGTTCCATAAAGAAGGTTTTGATCTGTTGTTGCAGTAGCACTTCCCTGATTACTTAACCATTGATTAAATGTAGTTTTTCTAAGTGTGCCAGACCCATATTCAACCTTATAAACTAATGTTAATCTAGCAGGACCATAAGTATTAGCAAGAGTAGATAAATTTTGCTTGCTACTTAAAGATGAATTATTATGCAGTTCTATTGTATTTGCATCATGCTTCTTAACCCAATATACCTGACCATCTAACATTCCACCATCAGTTAATCCCTCGTATGGTGTTTGGAATAATAGAAGATATCCATTTCTCATATTATGAGAATTCCAAGTAATACGATCATTTGATGTATCAATCGCAGCAGGGTCTAAGTATAAAGTATATGTTCCTTCCCAATCATAGGTAACTACTGGTGGTTTTCTATATTCATATCCAGCAACACCCCTTGCAGTGTCTGTAGACATTGCAAAAACATTATTAGTATTAAATGTTGTAGTGGTATCAACGTAAGGTCTTCCATCAGGTGCAGTTAAAGTACTATCAGCAATATTTAAAACTCTAGGTCCAATTGTATTTCTCAAATAAACCTTAGTTTTCGCTGATAAACCGTGAGTTTCTTTGGTCGTAACAGTAACTGTACTAGATGATGCAGCATCAGTAATAGCACCGTCTGATGTACTAACAGGTAATGTTGATCCTTCAAAGAACTTACCTGGAACAATCGTAGTATAACTACCACTAATATCACCACTAGAAGATGCAGGAACATCAATCTCAAAGAAAAATTCTGTAGTACTAGGAACACTAGTTACAATAAAAAATCCTTCCGCTTGGTATATTGATAAACCTTGAACAGCAATTGGATCACCAACACTTAATTCATGAGGAATAGAAGTAGTAACTTTTACAGACTTATCACCTACAGCAGAAGTAACACTGAGTATACCATCTAATGGAGTATCGCCAGAATTACTAAAGATTGTAGGAATATTATTAACAGTCTGTACCGTTTCCCACTTAGTACCCTGCATACCATACTCAAAGTCGGTATCGATTAAGTTCTCTGGAGTACTTACACGAATCTTTCCTACTGGATCTATTACATCTTCTGCTGGAGTTATCTCTTGATAATCACCTTGAATGAAAATCTGTAACTTGTCACTATTCTGCATTGCTGCAGTACTATACTTTAGACTAAATGAAGTTTCATTCGTAGTTTTATCATAACTTATTGCCGAATATCCTTCAGTCTCAGAGGAGAAATTATAAATTATAGTATTTCTAGTAACATTTGTTATCAACAGAATTCTTTCAGGAGCGATATTCTCCTTCATATAAACAATACCTTCTACGGCATCGAACCTATAGTTTCCTACCAGTAATTTTTTAGCCATTTTTATCTTCTGTTGATAAGTATATTTATGGTGGGTATGTTACTATCCACCTAGAGCAATTGAATATGCTATGGAATCTGATCTAAGTTGAGATGCGGTAGTTGTAGAAGATCCTATCGATAATGTTTTTGCCTCTTCAGACATGTCTACTGTGATAGATCCACCACCAGTATGAATACCAGTGGACATCTTCAATTTTCTTAAATTATAATCAAAAAATATCTCACCTTTCTCACCAACATAATCACCAACCTTTATGTCAGGATACTTTTTTACAAAGATCTTAAATATGTTTGACATATTAAGTGAAAAATAATTGCACCATCATACGGTATTTATTAAATATCATCCTAAAGCAATAGCATACGCTATGGAATTAGCACTAGCACCACCAACATTTGTTAAATTAGATCCATCACCATAATAAGTTCTAGCAGTTACAACACCTACATGTAGTATCTTATTATTATCACCTTTAACTGTTGTAGCAGCATCATCAGTTCCAAGTCCAACACTAGCAGATGGTAATTTAACTTGAGTGGCAATTGGAATATCAATAAGAGTTGAATTGGGAATATTAATATCGTTATTAGAAAAAGTAAGACGCTCTGTATTATTAGTAGTTAACTTAAACGTATTTGCAGCAGGAAATGCCAAATGAGTATTAGGATATCCAAGTTGAATTATCTTATCAGCAATAGTTAAATTTCCACCAATACCTAAATGAAGTCCATCATAAGTAAAGTTTGCATAATCTGCTAATGTTTTACCAGTACCAACAACAGGAACACGTCCTGCAGTTAATGTATCAATCTGTATACCCTGCTGTGCAGTAATAATACCAACAGAATCTATATTTTCAGAAGCAGTATAAGTTATAGTTCCTAAAACATTTAAGTTACCTGTTGCAACAAAATCTCCAGTTACCTTTGCTCCAGTATTTGTCGTCTCAAAACGCTTATTTCCATCATAAAAAAGATCTACAGCCGCATCAGGTGATGCAGTTATCATCTCTTCTACAGTACCAGTTTTTCTAAATCTTAAAGTTGATCCAGAACCAACAATAAAATCAGTTCCTGCAGCACCAACTATGTAATTTGTTGTACCGTCATGATATAAAGAAAGGTCATTATCCGTTCCTAAATTTAATTTAGTATTATCATCAAACTTAATTAAATTTTGAGTTCGATACCATTGAATATTATTATTTCCTGCAACACCAGCAAATTGTACATCATCATTAAATGTAGAAATTCCATTACCAAGAACAGTAAGTCCCCCATCATTTATTCTTACACCACTTCTGGCAGTTATAATTCCTACTGAATCTACATTTTGAACATCTTCATAGGTTAAGGTTCCAGCAATCGAAACATGATTAAACTTTGCTGTTGCACCATCTAAAAGTCCAATAACATTTAAATTATTAAAAATAGATGTCCCTGTTGTATTAAGACCGACACCTTCAATAACATTACTAAGCCCTGAACCATCACCTACAAACTTAGTAGCAGTTACAACACCAGTTGAATTTATATTGTGAGTGTCATAATTAATATTTGACTTTATGACACCTTTAGTAATTCTGGTGAGTGCCATTTTATGTCATCTCCAAAACAGTTATAGATGCATCAATGCTAGTATGAGTATCACTCTGAATTGTTAATGTATCAGTAGTTTCTAAAACTATTTTATTTCCTTGCATAAATTCTAAAGTTGATCCTTGTGGAAGAGGAACATTTTTTAATAATTTAACGTTATCTGCAGATGCTCTATCGATTCCAACATTAATCAAACAACCTGCACCAGATATATTGGCAAGTGTTATACCAATAATGGTACTTGTTGTTGCACCAGGAACCACATATACGTTCTCAGAGGTTACACCAATACCTGTTTTAGTTTTTAATTTAAAGCTATTTGCCATCTTTTAATAACCTAGTGAGTCCATATCGATTAAAAGTATTTATATTATCATCCAAAAGCGATAGCAAAACGAATAGCATCGTCTCCACCAGCACCAGCACTTGCTGCAGCAATCGAACTCATATCAACAACAACTGTTGATCCGTAACCAGTAACTGTAATACCAGTTCCGATGAAGTTCATATCAGTAAATCCAATACCAACTCTTCCAGTAATAATACCACTACTGGGAGTTACTGTTGCAACTCCAACACCAAGTCCAGAAGTGAATAGTTGACTATCTTGAAAAAGATCACCTAAAAAATTAAGATCACCGTGAACATCTAAGGTGAAGTTACCTGTCGGTTGTGTAGTTCCGATACCAACAGAATTGGCAATACCAATCTTACCAGTTGTATCATTAACTGTTATAAACGACCCAAATTGTGATATTTCCCTATTATTGGCCATATTTTATAGATGATATCATTTTATATTTATGGGGTATCATATTACTTATTTTTTAACTCATCTTCTAATTCACCAATACGAGAAGTTAATTCTTGTATTGCAGATATTAAAGCAGGAATAAGACGCTTTTTATCTAAACCCTGAATACCCTCAGAACTTGTATGCCAAGCATCCTTAGATTCATATGAAGATTTATCTAATGATTCTTTTACATTTTGTGCAATAAGACCTGTCTCTCTTTGACCTGCCTTATAGAATCCATCTTTCCAAGTAAAATTAACAACTTTAAGATTATTAACAAGATCCAAACCACCAACATAATCAACAATATCTTGTTTTAATACTATATCAGAACTATCCTGTTCGTATATATCACGTACTTTATAAGATGCATTACCAATATCAAAAGAATTATGTGTTGTTGGTATTATATGATTACTAAATCTAATTGATCCACTTTGAAATGATGGATCAACATACAGTGCTTGTAATCCAGCACCAGCACTGTTGTTATTAAGAGCAGTTGTTACACCAACAATATCCAATCTTCCACTCATATTAGTATGAGCAGTACATTGATAATACAAAGGATTTGGTGCATCATGTGGAACCTTAAATATAAGATCGGTTCCATTCGCAGCAGAATTATTAGTTACTCCAGTATTGTATGCAGTACCAGAAGTATTTTGATATGAAGTTTGAATCCTAAATGGATGCCCACCAGATCTATTCTTAAAGATATAAGTTTG
>Ga0208277_1001857_pt1 | contig 12201 bp, 11 predicted proteins | sample ETNtaG_5_FD_185782 | JGI IMG/M metagenome (GOLD analysis project Ga0208277, IMG submission 185782) | Marine microbial and viral communities from oxygen minimum zone, Eastern Pacific Ocean - ETNP201406SV205 (SPAdes) (version 2) | ecosystem: Environmental > Aquatic > Marine > Oceanic ...
GGTTTCCAGCTCCGGAGGCTAGGGTGATATCCAAGCTACACTATGGGTCCTATGGAGGCCGATGCGCCTCTTGTAATTGAACAGGCTGCCTACTGCCCTCTTACGTGTGAAAGCATCCATTGCATGGCAGAGGGATCGGAATAGATGGCAAACCATCCCCCATGATCCGCGCCGACCACCGGGTGAAACTCAATCTCGGCTCCCAGCTCAGTCAGATTCTCGGCCATCTTCTCCGCCATATCAAACGAGGACGTGTTGTCTGATGTTCCATGGCTCATCCAAATCGGCAGATGGGCCACGTCCTCGGCAAGTGGGAGGTAAGAATATGGCTCGTGGTGTGGGCTCAGGGGCATTATCGCTGCGAAGTAGTCCGGTAATGCAGCTGCGACGATGAAGGAGCCTCTTCCCCCCATACTCAATCCCGTGAGGTAGACTCTGTCATCATCCACACTGAGGTGCGATTTTACGTCCTCGAGGACGTCCAAGGCCTTCTTCGGGTCCCAATCAGGCTCTAGTTTTGATGGTCTGACGATGATGTACTTGTCATCTTCAGGAATATGGAAGTTGTTTGTTATCATGTTGTTGAAGAAGACGGAGTCCTGAAGCTGGCCATGTAGATAGAGGAACACTGGATATTCGTTACTGGAGTTGTAACCTCCTGGCACCTTTACTGAGTAGGTATACCCACACATCCAATCCAATCGATAATCGACGACGACATCGGATTGGTTGTCGAATTCTATCGAAGCGTAGGAAACGTTGGTTAGTCCTTCAATAGAAGCCCATTGTCCATTTCTTATCTCGGGCCAGATCGACGGGTTTCTAGTTTTATTTAGCCCCTCTGAGGCGATTGTGCTGCATGGCGGGATATTGATCGGCCCCGAATCCTCCACTTCTTCCGATTCTTCTAGGAAATAGCATTCTTGGTCTGCTTTGGACCACGTTCCGGCTCTTTCCTCGCAATCGTCCTGTAGAGTCTGCATGGGGTTTCCGATATCTTTGCTCTCATGATCTGTAACTTCTGTACTTTCTATTTTCGGAATTGCATCTTCCTTCCCCATACATCCTGCAAGAGTGATCGAGAGTACCATCAGGGACGTGATTACTGCCCCTCTCATGGACTTGGGTACAATTGTGCGGTTATCTAGTCTTGTTTGCCAGCTTGGGGCTAATGGTTGGCGGACCCACCGCGATTCGAACACGGGTTACAAGCTCCGCAAGCTCATGTGATATCCAGGCTACACTATGGGTCCAGCGGCTATTGGACTGTAGGGTCTGGCTTAATCCCGACGGTGGAAAGTCACATTGTGAGCGGCAGGATTGTCTTCCAACTAGCGTTAGCGAGCTTCTTGGACTTGGGCCCCAATCGGGGGTTTTTCGTCCTATGCGTAAGGACCCCATGCATCCCCTGCACGTGGAACTTTACTCTGAGTTCTACCAGTCGGTCCCTCTCTGCTGTGATGACTTGCTCTGAATCCAGTTCGAATGTCGACGATGGTTCGCCTGATTCGTTGACAAGGCTGAGCGTGGAGCCCTCCAGGCTTGCTCTAGGGGAGAAGTCGAAGTCCTGTGGGTGGTTCATGCTTACCTTTGCATCTACCACTAGGCGGTCGCGAATTGAAACCTTGGTGATCTCAAACGACTTTGCCACGAGTTGGCCAGTGACTGGGGGTTGAAAGGTCTTCGCTAAAATGAGTTCAGACGCCGACTTCGCTAATCCTGAGAAGGAGGACTACGAACTGGGCATCTAACGTCCAATCATTGCCCTGATCTGGATCAACTCCGTCGATTGGGATATCTGGGTCGCATTGGACCGCTGTGATCGTCCAGATCCAGTCGCCTTGTCCAAACCGACCATTTGGATCATTGAGGAGAGCGGTTTGCAACTCTTCCTTCGAGTTGGCGTAGACTATGTAATCGGACTCGGGAATGGGGTTCATTTCGCTCCTCTCTATCGTCGCTGAGGAGTTCTTTGTGATGTTTTCTTGTACTGTCATGACGTCAGATTTCCATCCCGAAGAGGGATTGTCTACCTTTAGGGTGAAGTTGTCCTCAGGCCATGTGATCGGGAGGATGTCGCGAGCCAGTGAAAGGGTGGCGGAGACCCGGAGAAGCCTAGCTCCTTCGCCTGGCTGAAAATTGATTTCGTGTGATTCGCCCTGTTCGAGATATCCGGACCAATCGTAATCGACATGTGCCTCCTCCCAAATCACTCTGAATGATCGGGTAATCACTCTGAGAGTCCAGAGAGTCGTATTCTTGCCTCCAGAATCGTCTGTAACCGTGACCGATCCAGTGATGTTTCCGGCTACGTTGAGGGAGATCTCGGTTACTGGCCCGGTTCCATCTTCGTCATTCATTGGGTCGCTGTCGCCGTCTGAGTCCGTGGTTGCATCGAAGTCCCAGACTATCTCAAGTCCTCCGCCCTCTGGGTCGAAAGATTCGCTGGCATCCAGTCTGGCCTCCTGGCCTGTCTTGACAAAGTCAGGGAGGTTGAGGATTATTTCAGGAATCGCATTGACGAAAATAGTGATTGATGCGGCATCGGAGTCCCCGTTGTCGTTGAATACCTCCACCCTCACTTCGAAGACGCCGGCGTTGTCGAAAACATGGTTGATCACACCCTGCTTGGTTGTCTTGACCTCTCCGTCACCGAAGTTCCACCTGTATTCGTCAATAATCGTAGGATCTGGAGTCGTGGAGGAGCGGGCATCGAAATTTACTGTCTCTCCGGAGTTAATTTTGTCTCTGTCCGAGGTGACGCTGGCATTCGGGCTTCCTGGACCTATGCCCGTGCAGCCTGCTAAAGACTGGGCGATTACCAGTAGGAAAATGAGTGCCGTGGCTCTTTGCCGACCCTCTTCCATAGTCCAAGAAAGAAGAGGTCCCTCATATGGGTGTTGGGACTGATCGAAACGTGAAGTGCGATTGGTAGGGTTCATGGACGGTCCCGGGAGGAGGGTCTCGTGGGTTACGATTTCCTCAGTGGTTTAAGGGTCCTTGGATTCGATTTGGAGACAACCGGATTCAACCCTAGGGAAGACAGGATCGTGCAATATGCCCTAGTTGGGAGTGATTCCGACGGAACTCACCTAAATGTCAATTCACTGGTTAATCCAGGAAGGAGGATCCCTGCTGCTTCGAGTAGGGTCCATGGAATCGAAGACTCCGATGTACGTGATTCTGGGGGTTTCGAGGAACACCTTGATTCGATAGGAAGGCTGATTGAAGGTTCAGTAGTTGTAGGTCACAATGTGGTTGGATTCGACTGGAGGTTCATGGAAATGGAATGCATGAGAATTGGCAGAGAGGTTCCTGCCCCCCTGGCCATTGTCGATACTCTAGTCCTATCGAGAAGTATCGGAGTACCAGGTAGGCACAAACTTGGTTCTCTATGCGAACGATTCGGGATCAGTCTGGAAAGGGCTCACAGTGCGGATGCGGATGCAGGTGCAACCCTGCTTCTACTATGGAAGCTTAGAGAGGCTTATCCAGAGAAGTTTGGGGGCACTACTCAAGAGGTATTGGAGTTAATCGGAAGTGGCACTTAGGATTGGAGACCAGGGGATGATCTCTGACCAGTCGCCCATGTGGACAATGTTTCGATCTGCTCGTACGCTGCCCAAGAATAGTTCTGATTCCAAAGTGGCCTCATCCAGTTGCTTGATTTTGTCTAGAGCTTGGTCCTTGAGGATGGCACCGAACCTGTGATCAGAGCCACTCAGTTCCCCTTCTCTGCCTTTTGGAGTGGTTCTCTCGAAAAGCGCGGCTCCGGATTCTCGATCGAGTCTGACCAGTCGCACTACTTCGTCCCTGAACATCCCGCCGCCCTCCATTTGTCCATCATACATTGCAACCCACCACTTTGGACACCATGCCTTCCAGTCGCAGAATGAGCAAGCCGCTCTGCTTGGTGTGGCCCGAAGCGGGCTCTCGGAGGGAGCCATAGATTTCCACGCCTCTATTGCTCGGTCCAAAATTGGTGGGCCCTCGGCCCTGTGGACCGTCTGATTGGAAGAGTACCAACCCTCTGCATCCATAGATGGTTGCTCGGGATTCCTCTGCTTCGTCAGATCGCGATAGAACAGCAATTGTCTTCTGACCTGTTCACTGAGTTCTGAGACGGGAGGTTTTCCGGTCTTCAAATCCGCTACGATCCAATTACCTCTTTCTTCATCCTCCAAATCGAGAATCAATAAATCGAGTCTGCCCATAAGCCTGCCACAATCGGACTGTAGGGTTGCCTCGGTAGCTAAGACGATGCTCTGTACATTTCTCCAATCTTGAATTGTGACCTCAGAGAGCTCGGAATTGGAAAGTTTCGCCTTCGAGAACATGATGGTCAATGCCCCAACAAGACCCTCGAATCCCTTAGAGAATAATTCTGGCTTCCATCTTGGGTGTCTGGGCGTTTCCAAGAATAGATTTCGCTCAATTTTCCAATTTCTTTCCAGTGTCTCTCTTGCTGTAGATTGCAGCCAACCGACCTCACTACCCTCTCTCCCAGATGTGTCAAGGTTGCACAGGTCCTCAACTGAGTTGTGAATCGCAGTTCCGAGGGATGCGGGCATACTTGCCTTTCTTGGGAGGCTCTGACGAGAAAGCCAGTACTTCCTGGGGCACTCCTCAAACCTGTTCCATGAGGATGGTGATATCTGGTAATGTTCAGTTGGTGCTGCCATCGTGCCTTTGCCCCGTAGATTTGAGGCGGACGAGTGACAACGGTTAACACCATTGAGTGAACTCTGTAGTCATGGCAGAGAGCCCACTTGTCGAGGTTGAGGAGGGGGTAAATTCCTCTGGTGCTCTACTAGTCAGCTGTTTTCCTTCGGTTGGGTTTGTCAGTAGCATAGTTGCACACTTCTTAGTCGAAAAACTGGATCTGGAACTAGTCGGTGGGGTCAGGCATCCGAATCTGCCTCCGGTCTGTCTAGTCCAAGATGGGAAGCCTTTGCCGCCCTTGAGGTTCTATGCCGGGGAGCCGATTTGCAATATGGAACAATGTGACAAGGTCGTACTAATCGCATCTGAAATCCAGATACCTGCCGAGCTCAACCTGCCTCTTTCCTCTAGCCTCATTGATTGGATAGTTGACTCAGGAGTAAGTTCTACGATAATGGTCGATTCATTCGCTCATGGGATAGAGAGCAGTCACAGTATTTTCGATGAAGACGAGGAAGTTGATTCGATGCTGGGAATAGGTTCTACAGACTCTACTCACGAACTCCTGAAGGGGATTGGCGTTCCACTATTGAAACAAGGTGTCGTAGGGGGGATGACTGGCGTGATGATGGGAGAATGCAGGAGGAGGGGTATCGACGCATTGGCCATCCTCGCGGAGTCTGATGGGGAGATAGGCCAAGGCTCGATTCCGGATGCTAGGGCCGCGGCCAGGATTATCGGGTGCCTAGATGGGCTCCTGCCCGCCGTTCAACTCGATCCCGAGCCTCTGATGGAAGAGGCTCAGAGGATAGAGGGGCAGATTAGAGATATGATGGCGCTTCACCTAAATCCGCCACAGGACTCTGGGAGCAGTTCCTCTGGGATGTACGGGTAGTCAGAACTCGCCGAGTGTGGCCTGTCTCTCTTCTGGCATGTCCTCTAGGATGGACCCACCCAGCATCTCATCCAACTCCGCCTCGGAAATCACGCGCACGCCCAGCCTATTCGCCCGCTCCAGTTTCGAACCAGAGGATCCACCTGAGACTAGGAAGCTCAAATTCCCCGAGACCGAAGATACGACTTTCCCTCCTTGTGACTTGATGGAGAGTGAGATTTCCTTTCTGGGTCTGCTTAGTGTTCCAGTGATGCAGAAGGTTGAGCCTGATAGTGCTCCTTCGCTGACAATCTGCCCTCCTTCGATTATGTCAATCTGTTCGTAGAGGTCGATTATTGATTCCTTCCTGTCCTCAATCCCATCGAGGAGAAGGTTTGCCACTACCTCCCCGACCCTATCTATCGAGACTAGTCGCTCTACTGCTGCACCTCTGTCTTCGGTCATCTGGATTAGCTCATCTAGATTAGTGACTTGGGAGCAGACCAATGTTGCGATTTCTGGTCCTATCCGTGGAAGTCCAAGAGCTGAGATGAAGGTGCTGAAGGTCATTGATCTAGTTGAGTTTAGCTCCCCTATGACGTTTCTAGCCGACTTCTCTGCCATTCTTTCTAGGCCAATGAGTTCCTTTTCTCGATGCTCAAGTCGATAAAGATCAGCCAAGCTGGTGACCATTCCGGAGGAACAGAGTTGTTCGGCTAACTTCTCCCCGATTCCATCCATGCCTAGCTTTCTACACCAGTATAGGACGGTTCTCTCCAGCCTTGATGGGCATTCTAGGTTCATGCACCTGATGAAGGCGCCGTCCGAGACTAGCTTTGTCGAGCATCTAGGGCAAATTTCTGGTACTGATATCACCGATCTGGGAGGCAGTGACTCTGAAAATGGAGTCCCATCTGAGTGATTCCTGCCCTCCAAGTCTCCTTCTACCGCCGTGCCGAGGACCTCGGTAATTTTGGGTATCACGTCGCCTCTCCTGACAACCCTGACCTTGTCTCCCAGCCTGATTCCTAGTCTCTCTACCTCCCCCTTATTATGGAGTGTGGTGTTTTCCACGGTGACCCCGGAGACCACTACGGGTGCAACTCGGGATACCGGAGTGACATTTCCTGTCCTACCTGTCTGCCAGAATACGTCCATCAGAACTGTTACTGCTTCCTCGGGGGGGAACTTCCACGCCAATGCCCACCGTGGGTGGTGAGCTGTCTCCCCTAGCAGGTCTCGCTTATCCAAGCGATCCAACTTGATCACTACCCCATCAATTTCCCATTCGGCGGAATCTCTTGACTGGAACCACTCTCTAGTTACAGCCAGGATTGCATCGGTCGTGCTGGAGTCGTCTTCACCGGAGACAGAGTGGTTTCCTGCAGCTTCTATGCCCAGACCGCTGATCCAGGAAATGACTTCGGAGTCGAGCTTGAAGTCCGGAGGTCTCTGGCTATCCGGATGGCGGTCTTGGCCTCTTGGAAACTCAACACCGTATGCTAGAAACTTCAAGTCCTCGGGCCTTCCCTTTCCAGCATCTACATACTTCTGACGCAATGCTCCTGCGGCCAGATTTCTTGGGTTTGGTGCAACATCAGAGTACTTCTCTCTGAAAATCTGCAGAGGCATTACCACCTCGCCTCGAACATGACAGTCTCCTTTCCAACTCAGATTCTCTGGGACATTCATCATTCTCCTGACGTTTGCAGTGACATCCTCTCCTCTTCTTCCGTTACCTCTTGTAGCCGCCCTGAGTAATCGTCCTCTTCGGTACTCGAGAGAGAGTGCGGAGCCGTCCAGTTTTGGTTGGCACACAAACCTCCTACCCTTAGCGGTTGTCTCTGATACGAAGTGTGCCACCTCTGCCTCTGAGGTCGCCTTATCGAGGCTCATCATTCTGAATAGGTGATTGACCTTTTCAGATCCCGGAGGAGGGTCTGAGCCCACTCTTGACAATTGATCGTGTTCGGGCGAGAGGCTCTGAAGCTCGTTCCTCAATGAGTCAAACTCAGCATCGGATATCTCCGGTTCTGCTCTGTTGTAATAGAGGTCTGAATGTTTCTCCAATTGCTTGGCCAGCCACTGGATTCTAGCGTCGGGGTCGCCCTCCGATGAACGATCATCTCCCATATTGATGCAAAGGGGGAGGGTGCCTTCAAACTGACCTATTTCGACTGAAAAACCCTTGGTGGGCCTGCCAGGATTTGAACCTGGGTCGCGCGACCCCCAGCCGCGAAGTATAGGCCAAACTAACCTACAGGCCCCAATTGGGCTCACCGCGAGTGAGCAATCAGTCAAAGCCCTGACGGAGGGGTTCACTGCTGTCTGTCGATGCTGAACGGAGCGACCTCGTCGATAAGGTCGATGTGACCAACGAACATTCGTCTGCAGCAGTACCTCTCGAACCCAAGCTCTTCGAGGGCCTCTCCTGCATCCTTTCCTTCTTCAATCGCGTCAAGGAATTCCTGATACTTGTGGGCAATCACCTTCCCGCAACTCCAACATCTTACTGGGATTATCACTTATTTCACCTACCTATACGACTTCTGCCATTTCTTTCGAGCGCCACGTCCCATTTGATGCTTCGGCTCCTTTCTTCGTGGATCGTTGACTAGGATCTTCCGCTCGAATCTTACAAACTCATCTCTGAGTTCCTCATCATCACCCTCGGCTCCATCGTTATACTTCACAAGACCGCGGGCTATGGCAGTTCTGATTGCGTCCACCTGACCCATCTGTCCCCCTCCCTTGACGTCTACTGAGATATCCACTCTGTCAATCCTATTCATCGCTTCAGCGATTCTAATTGGTTCGAGTGCCTTCCTTCTTGCAAGGTCTGGTTCCAAGATATGGATTGGCTTGCCATTGACCCTAACCCTACCCTTTCCTGGCTTCAGAGTTGCTCGGGCGATTGCTGTCTTGCGCTTACCACTGGTATTGACGACCTTCGGCCCCTTCTTCTTTGCCATAATCACTCGCCTCTCCATCTAGATGCGTCTACTCCCAAGTGGGAACTGATCTCTCCAAGTCTTACGTACTTATTTGGAGTGTTTCTAACTATGTTGTCAGTCGCTCCCCACTCATGCCCCTCTGGAAGATCGTCTTTGGAAAGGTTATTTGGGGTTCCAATCATCACTCTCAGATCCCTTAGTGCACCCCTTCCACTGCTGTTCTTCTGGTAAGGCAGCATGCCTCGGACTGTCCTCTTGATTATCTTGTCAGGCATCCTTGGGAAGAATGGTCCCTTCCTTGCATGGTTTAGTTTGTATTTGGCTCTGTAATCGCTTAGAACCTTGGTCCTAGGGCCCGAGACGATGGCTTCCTCGGCATTGATGATGATTACTCGCTGCTGCTTTCCAGACTTCCTTGCTGAAATCATCTCCTTTGCCACCTGGCTAGCTAGTCGTCCTAGGATCTTGTCAGTGGCATCGAAAACCATCGTTGAATCAGACAAGAATTCTCACCCCCTTGCCGTTTGGGTTCTCTTCCATGAGTTCCCGGATGGTAAGTGTACGGCCTCCTGAGGCCTCGATCTTTGTCTTGGCCCCATCACTGAAGCTGAATGCGGCAACGGTCTGAGCACCACTTATCTCACCGCTACCCAGAACCTTTCCTGGAACTAGGACGGTCTCCTTCTTTTCAGAATGACGAGAGATGTGACTCAGGTTTGGCTGGGCCCAGTTTTTCTTGCTCGACGCGAGTCTGGATGCTGTGTCCCTCCATATCGGAGAGCCAGTCGATCGCCCATGATCCTTCAGATCTCCTATGAGTGAAAGTAGGGCGGCATTGGTCTTCCTGTTGTGCTTGCTCATAGCTTCCCCCCTAAGTTAGGTAGCGCGGCCACCAAAGTCCGTGTTATGAATCCTGCGGGCGCCCCTTAGGGGCGGCGAGGTCCACCGATTCAATGTCTGCGTCTAAATCTTGAACCCGTCATCTTCCTCGGCATCGTCGATTCCTGCGAACCTCACATTGCCCTCAGCGTCTACAAACTGCCCTGCCTTTACAGATGGGCCATAAAGTGATGATTCTATTGCAGATGCTCTGTTCAGCATACTTTCTCCCAATGATCTGTTCATTCTTCCAATCATGGACTGGAAAATCTGGATTGCCCTATCTCTCTCTTCGGAGCCAATATCGTGATCCGAATATCGGGCTTCCTCGAAGATGGAGAAGAACATGTCTAGTTCCTCAGGAGGGATGACGCCTCCAAGCATGTTGTTTATCACATCCTCGAACTCCCTGGTTGTCTCGAAGACCTTCTTCATGGCGCCTTTCATTCTAAAGTACTTGATTAGGTCCTTGTAGCAGGAGAAAATCGCCTCAATGTAGTTGTTTGAAGCCTTTAGCGACATGAGGGCATCAGTAAGGATGCCTCGCAAAACCTCGACCTTGCGGCGCTCTCTGTAGTTATTGTACATCATAGCGCCAACTAAGGTGACGGCGGATAGTGAGATGCCCCCCAGTAAAACGAGTTGGGTCGACCAAAGGCCGCCGCCACTTGCAGAAGGTGGATCCCCCAACTCGATTATCGGGGTGCTGTTTAGCCACTTTCCAACGAAGTACGGCTTGTTCGCATCCGCCGATTCGAAGTTGACCAGTACTCGCCACTTTCCTCCGACTGCCGTCCACTCTGGTTGGCCCGGAATTATCTCACCGGTATATGGGAACGAGAAGTTGGCTGAGCCTCGCTCGTTAGTGATGAAAATCTCGACTCGCTCGGTCTGCCACCCAGACCCATTCCAGAATTGCCGGTGGAACTCAACCCTCTGCCCCTCGACTGTGAGGTCCAATCGATCTCTGAGAATGGCTACCTCACCAGCAATGATATCGCCAACTTGGTATCCAGCTGGATCTGACCAATGCTGCTTCAGTAGGATGTCGACCTTGCTCCTCACTAGTACCTCTACGTCTACTATCGAGCTATTTAGGACTGGGTTGGGCTCTAGTGCCTCGTAATCACAACCTCCGGGAACGTACTTCTCTGGCTCGTAAGCTACTCGGACGGTCCGGAATCCTTCCAGATTATTGCCACTGGGCTCAACACCTCTTCTGCTCGGGTTGTCCTCTGGGTCTGCTGAATACCACACGAACTCACCTGTCCCATCAGCAGTGAACGCTGTAGCTATCGGTCTAGTGTTTACTTCCGGGTCTAGGTAGATGTTGACGCACTTCCCTCCCACTGGCTTTCCATTGGACTGAGATAGCTTGGCATTAATGTGGAATGCCTCCTTGAGATAGAGGACATCGAAGGTGGATCCATTTGGGAACGTGTAGGTCAGATAGTCGGACCTGTAGGGACCGACTTCCGAGACGTCGATTGTCGAGTTGGAGAATACTGGGAAGAACATGGTTTGTGTTTTGTTCTTGTATCTGTATCGATCGTTGTTGAGGGGGTCCCAAGAGTTGTACTCGACCTTGACCTTGGCCATTCCGGCGTCTACTCCAGCTAGTGGGCAGTTGATGTCAAAGAAGCCGCTCTCATCGGTTGCCCCTGGTATACAGGCCTCTATTCCCGAGTCTCCTGCTCGGAATTTCATTCTATTTTCCACGGGATCGAAAATCATCGACCCCATCTCAAACGTGACTCTGATTTGCCTGTTGGAGAGGTTGCCCCCCAACTCATCGGTTAGCTGGCCGGTCACTAACATCGGTTTCTCCAGAATCCTTCCTGTGTTGGGGTCGATTTCTGATGTGTAAACTATCTGCTGATCTACATCGAGTTCTGTGTTGCCGATTAGGCTGAATCCATCCACTTGGAACTGAAGGACCTTCCTGAAGTGGTCGCTGTTCTGGATGGTGACGCAGGGGTCCCAGGCTCCAGAGGTCGACAGCATACCAGAATCGAGTTTCTCGCATCCCTCGTGAGGTAGGTTCTCCTCGAACCTTAGAATCACATTTACCGGACCGAACCCATCAGGAAGGAAGGAGAATGGGTCATCCTTCAAGAGCTGAGGGTCTAGGTAGCGCCCATACCCTATGGATCCAGAAGTTGGACATTCCACCGATACAATCTGCCTGTGTGTCCTGTCTTCGAAGTCGATTCCTTCGAAAATCACAGTTACATTTCCACCCAAATCATAGCCTTCTGGGTTCTGCATCTCTCCCTCGCAGCTGTTCAACACCTCTCCGCCGTCTTTCTCGAACGGGGTTCTGTTATCGTCGGTTACAACAGCCGTGAATTCCCATAAATCTCCGTTGGATCTAATGTTAGGACTGGTACTCTGGACATTGATAAATGTCCTGGAGACCACCCATAGATTGACCTCGGCCGAGTTACCCTGCCTGTACGTGTCTCCCAAGTAGGTGAAGCCTAGAGTGAAGTTTCCTAAGGTGTCGATATCGGTCAGATTGACCTTGAATACTCCGTTGTTATCTGTTATTGCAACTCCACTGGATAGGTCCTCTGACCAGGTCCAGTTAACCGGAACCTCGCGAACTGGTAGGTATGCATTATCGATTAGACGGGCTTCAACTGTCGCGTTTTGTCCTCTGTATAGGCGGGGTAGCGTGTTTAGCTGGAAGTCGGTCGTCCCGATCACTGACACGTTCCCATATGCCCCGGTGGCTGCAAGAACTTGGGCCTGATCTCCTGTGAAGTAATAGTCAGACTGACTGAAGTCGGCTCTAACCCCGAATGTTCCAGCCGGATACTGGGACTCCCA
>Ga0208277_1001859_pt1 | contig 12193 bp, 12 predicted proteins | sample ETNtaG_5_FD_185782 | JGI IMG/M metagenome (GOLD analysis project Ga0208277, IMG submission 185782) | Marine microbial and viral communities from oxygen minimum zone, Eastern Pacific Ocean - ETNP201406SV205 (SPAdes) (version 2) | ecosystem: Environmental > Aquatic > Marine > Oceanic ...
AGCCAAGCGGTAAGGCAGCGGCTTTTGATGCCGCCATGCGATGGTTCGAATCCATCCACCCCAGCCAAAAATAAAAATGAATTCTAAAAACAACTTAGTTATTTTCTCCGGAAATTCTAATCCTGGTCTCGCAAAAAAAATTGTAAAAAAACTTAATAAACCTCTTGGAAAAGCGACTGTAGGGAGATTTAGTGATCAAGAGATGAATATCAAGATTGATGAAAATGTTAGGGGAAAAGATGTTTTCATAGTTCAATCTACTTGTTTTCCGGCGAATGATAATCTAATGGAATTGATCATCATGATTGATGCTTTGAGACGAGCTTCAGCATCAAGAATTACAGCAGTGATACCTTATTTTGGATATGCTCGACAAGATAGAAGAGTTAGATCCGAAAGAGTTCCGATAAGTGCAAAGTTAGTTGCTGATATGTTGCAAAGTGCTGGTGCTAACAGAGTTCTTACTATCGAACTGCACTCAGATCAAATTCAAGGTTTCTTTAATATTCCAGTTGATAATGTTTATGGAACAAGTGTAATTTTCGATCACATTGTTAAGACAAAATATACAAATCAAATGGTGGTTTCTCCTGATGTTGGAGGAGTAGTTAGAGCAAGAGCATTGGCTAAGTTTTTAGATGATGCTGATTTAGCAATTATTGATAAAAGAAGAGAAAAGGAAAATCAATCTCAAGTCATGAACGTTATTGGAGATGTTAAAGATAAAACATGCATTCTTGTTGATGATATTATCGATACAGCTGGAACAATTTGTAATGCCGCTGAAGCCCTAAAGGAATCTGGTGCTAAGATGGTCGTAAGCTATGCTACTCATGCTGTCCTTTCCGGAGATGCTTTAAAAAATATTAGCAATTCAAGACTAGACGAATTAATAGTTACTGATACAATTCCGCTTTCAGAAATGGCCTCTTCAACAAAAAAGATAAAAACCATTTCTATGGATAAAACTATAGCTGAGGCTATAAACAGGGTTAACAAAGAAGAATCCATTAGCCAAATGTTTTTATAAAATGAGTGAATCAACATCTATATCAGCTGAAATAAGAGAAAATAATATTTCAGCAAAAATCTTAAGAAAATCAGGTGAGATTCCTGCTATTGTTTATGGTCAAGAAAAAGACCCTAAACTAGTTAAAGTTTTAGAAAAAGATTTAGTAAAAATTCTTGAAAACCCCAGTATTTTTTCTCAGGTGATAGAACTGAATCAAAATGATGGTGCCGTAAAAGTTATTTTGAAGGAAGTTCAAGTTAACCCTTCGAATGACAGACCTATCCATGTCGATTTTCAAGCTGTAAGTGAAAAAACCAACATCACAATTAATGTGCCTCTAAAATTTCTTAATGAAGAGATTTGTATTGGAGTGAAACAACAAGGCGGAATGATTTCTCATCTCAAAAATGAAATTGAATTGACTTGTAATGCTCAAAATCTTCCTGAATTCATTGAGATTGATATGAAAGATCTTGAAATAGGTTCAAATGTGATGCAATCTCAAATTATCCTTCCAGAAGGAGTATCTTTAAGTACTAATATTCTCAATAATCAAGACCAACCAGTTGCAAGTGTAAGCGTTACTCGAGCTGCTCTTGATATTGATGATGAGCCTTCTGAAGGAGAACAAGACGAATCCGAAGAGTCTACAGATGAGGCATCCGAAACTAAAGATGCTGCAGATGAAAGTAGCTCTGAGGAAGAATCTAAAGACTAACTTTTATAAGTTTTAATGAGTTCTTTTCTAGTCGTTGGCCTAGGTAATCCAGGCTCAAGATATTCCAATACTAGACATAACGTTGGAACAGACTTCGTGCTTGAAGCTCAAAAAAAATATTCTTTTGATTTAAAAGAAAAGAAAACTTTGAAATCCTTATTGGCAGAAGTAGTTATCCAAGATAAAAAAGTTATTTTTGCAATTCCCACCATTTTTATGAATCATAGCGGTGCAGCTTTAAAGTTATTAAAAAATAAATTTAATACGAATATAGAAAATATTATTGTCATTCATGATGATCTTGACTTGAAGTCTGGAGTAATAAAATTAAAAGCAGGCGGAGGACATGGAGGGCACAATGGTTTGAAAAGTATTTTTGAAAATCTAGGATCACAAGAATTTAAAAGAATTAGAATTGGAATTGATCACCCAGGTGATAAGAAAAAAGTAAATAAGTACGTGATTCAGAAAGGAAAAAAAGAGGAAAAGATAGATCGCCTTCAATGTATAGATAAAGGTCTTTCCGTCATGGAATTTTTATTTCAAGAGGATTGGGATACAGCCTTAAATAAACTAAATAACTAATGTCTTTAAAATGTGGAATAGTTGGCTTGCCTAATGTTGGCAAATCAACTCTATTTAATGCCCTTACTGCCTCGAAAATTGCTGCAGAAAACTTTCCTTTTTGTACGATTGAACCTAATCATGGAATAGTTGAATTGCCTGACGAAAGACTGGATAAAATATCAAAAATATCTAAATCTGAAAAAGTGATTCCTGCCACTGTTGAATTTGTTGATATTGCCGGTTTAGTTGAAGGCGCATCTAAAGGAGAAGGTTTAGGAAATAAGTTTTTAGGTCACATAAGAGAGACTCAAACAATTATTCATGTTGTTAGGTGCTTTGAAGATAGTGAGGTTACTCATGTAAATGAAAAAGTAGATCCAATTTCAGATGTTGAAATCATAGAAATGGAATTAATCTTGTCAGATATAGAATCTTTAGAAAAAACAAAAGAAAGAATTGTAAGAAAAGCAAAAAGTGGAGATAAGGATTTATTAAAAGATCTTTCTAGAATAGAAGATATTTTAACCATTCTCAAAAAAGGAGATTCTCTTTTTGAATATTTACAAGATGACGAACATAAAACTTTTGTAAGTGAAGTTGGCCTGCTATCTGCAAAACCAGTCATCTTTGTTGCAAACTTAAATGAGGATATGGAAGAAACCGATGGTCTTAAAAAATTAAGAGAAAAAGTACAATCAAATGGCTCGCAATTAATTGAAATGTGTAACCAAATAGAATTTGAAATAAGCGAACTTGAAAATGAAAGCAGGCAGGAATTAATAGATCTTGTAGGTTTAGAAGAGCCAGGTCTTAATAAATTAATAAAAACTGCTTTTAGAACTTTAGGATTACAAACTTTCTTTACATCAGGTCAATCAGAATCTAGAGCTTGGGTAATAAAAAATGGAACCAAAGCGCCGGATGCTGCGGGAGTAATCCATACTGATTTCAAAAAAGGATTCATTCGAGCCGAAACTGTATCTTTTAAAGATTTTATTGAATTTGATGGAGAGCAAGGTGCAAAAGCACAAGGAAAATGGCGATCTGAAGGATCAGATTACGAAGTTAAAGACGGCGATATAATTTTATTTAGATTTAATGTTTAGAATCTTGACAATTAGTCTAACTACAAAGAGAATCGATTTTTTGGCTATGTAGCTCAGCTGGTTAGAGCGCAGCATTCATAATGCTGAGGTCGGTAGTTCAAGTCTACCCATAGCCACCAATAAACTAAAAAATTAAGGATTTACTTGGTCTGGAGCGCAGTTATCAATAAGTAAAGTTTGCATTTCTTCTAAAACTGCAAGGGTTTCTTTATATTCAACTACTTTGGGGTCTACAGCGGTAGATCTAAAGCCAAAAAAGTTTTGACCTGTTCTTGGATTATTTGTTTCAAACCCAAAAGAAGCATAACCTGTATCTCTGTCAGCTTGTTCTGTTAATTTTGCAGCTAAATCCGAAATAATTGCTGAAACTCTTATTACTTGCTCTGTTAACTCAATACAATTGAGCTCTGATGGATCAAAATCGAAATGGGTATAGTCGGATGTAGGACTTCTGTACCACCATACAGGATTGGCACAGCCAATTAAAAATAAAGCTATAAAGCCATAAAATAGGTACTTTTGATTAGCTTTTTTCAGAAAGTTCATTCTATCTCCCAAGAGCATTAATTTATCAAATTTCTAATTTAATTAAAACAGAATTTTTATTCAGATGATACTTCTTTCATTGAGAGTTTTACTTTTCCTCTATCATCTATTCCGATAACTTTGATTTCAACTTCTTCCCCTTCGACAAGATAATCAGCAATATTTTTTACCCTCTCTTTAGAAATTTCTGAAATGTGTACTAAACCTTCTCTACCATTATCGAAAGACACAAAAGCACCAAAATCTACAATTTTCTCTACAGTACCTAAAGTCACCAAACCTACTTCAGGATCAGAAGTAATAAACTCGATTTTTTGTAAAGCATCTTCTCGTTCTTCCTTACTTCGACCATAAATTTTCACGGACCCGTTATCAGAAATATCTATATTTGTATTGGTTTCCTCGGTAAGTTTCTTTATGTTTGCTCCGCCTTTACCAATGACTTCACCAATTTTATTTTTTGGAATTTTGAGCTCGATTGCTTGAGGAGCTAGAGGAGACAATTCAGACCTGCTTTCAGATAAAACTTTATTCATTTCCCCTAAAATGTGATTTCTTGCTGTGTGAGCTTTATTGAGAGCATCTTCTAGAATTTGTTCGTTTATCCCAGCAATTTTTATATCCATTTGCAAAGCAGTTACTCCATCATCAGTTCCTGCTACTTTGAAATCCATATCTCCAAGATGATCTTCGTCTCCTAAGATATCGGTTATGACACAGTGTTGATCTTCAGTTTTTACCAATCCCATAGCAACTCCTGCTACGGGTTTTTTTAATGGAATTCCAGCATCCATCATTGCTAAACTTGAAGCACAAACTGTAGCCATAGAACTTGAACCATTAGACTCAGTAATTTCTGATACAACTCTAATTGCATATTCAAAATCTGCAGGAGAAGGCAGAACTGCTTCCAAGGCTCTTCTTGCAAGTTTCCCGTGACCAATTTCTCTTCTTTTTGGACTTCCAACCATTCCCGCTTCTCCAACAGAAAAAGGAGGAAAATTATAATGAAGCATGAAAGGATCCTTTAAATCTCCATGCAATGAATCAATTAATTGAGAGAGTTTCAATGAATCCATGGTAGCTACAGAAATAGATTGAGTCTCACCTCTAGTAAATAATGCAGAACCATGAGCTTGCGGTAGAACTCCAACCTCAATAGATATTGGCCTGACTGTATCTAGATCTCTTCCGTCAATTCTTGACTCTCCAGATAATAATCTTGATCTTACAATCTCAGACTCTAAAGATTTAAATTGACTAAGGGCTTCATCGATTTTCTCATCTTCTGGATCTTCAAAAGAGGCCTTTACTTTTTCTCTTAATTCTGCGATTTTTTCTTGTCTGTTAGCCTTTTCTGCTATTTGATAAGCTTCAGATAATTCCTCAGAAATTAGACTTTTAACATTTTCCTTTGTTTCAGTATCTTCTTCCTTAGCCTCATACTCAATCGGAGAAATTGAGGCTTGTGAAACTAATTCTTCTATCAGCTCAAGACTTGGTTGCATTTCAGATTGAGCAAAAAGAATAGCTCCAAGCATTTGATCTTCTGAAAGTTCTTTTGCCTCCGATTCCACCATGAATATTGCATCTTGAGAACCCGCCACCATCATGTTTAGTGAGGAATTTTCTAGGTCTTCTAAAGATGGGTTTAGAATATAATTACCATTTATGAACCCAACTTTTGCTGCAGATAGAGGTCCTTGAAAAGGAAGTCCTGAGAGTTGAAGTGCAGCTGATGCGCCGATGATAGAAATAACATCTGCATCGTCATTTTTGTCCATAGATAAAACGGTACAGATGATTTGTACTTCTCTGCCAAAGCCTTTTGGAAATAAAGGTCTAATAGGCCTATCTATTAGTCTTGATGTAAGAACTTCTTTTTCAGAAGGCCTCCCCTCTCTTCTAAAAAAACTTCCCGGGATTTTTCCTGAAGCATAAAATTTTTCAATGTAATTAACAGTAAGAGGAAAAAATCCTTGATCAGATTTGTCCTGTCCAGCAACTACGGTTACCAAAACTTTGGTATCTCCTGAAGATGCAATTACTGATCCGGTTGCTTGTCTGGCGACCTTGCCTGTTTCCAACGTAACATTTCTTCCTGCAATTTCTTTAGTGCAAGATATAACTTTCATATCATTCATTTATTTATTTTCCTTAATTTATGTAACTCTAAGTTACTTTCTGAGATTTAATTCTGAAAGAATAGAACTGTATCTTTTGGGATCTTTTTTCTTCAAATAATCCAAAAGTTTACGCCTTGTATTAACCATTCTTATAAGTCCTTGCCTAGAATGATGATCTTTGGCGTGGTCTTTGAAATGAACTTGTAAAGTTTCGATATTTGCTGTTAGCAAAGCGATTTGAACTTCCGGGGAACCTGTATCTCCCTTAGACTGGGCAAATTTTGAAATAATCTCTTCCTTTATTTTTGCTTCTAAACTCAAGAATTTCCTCCTTAGTTATTTAATTTTCTATAGATATTAACCTTTTGGGTGAAACTAAACCGTTAATGTTTTTTAAAATTCCAATGAATTTATTTTTTTCGTCAAACAATCTCAGGTATTTGCTTTTTATTTCGGCCTCTTTCAAATATATTTTTTGGCCTTTTTTTATCCTATCTATTATTTCTGTGGCGCATTGTATATCATCTAAGCTTCTAAGTGCATCCCCCATTTGAATTATTTTACTTTTAATATTTTTGCTATTTATCGATTCGATTTGATGAGCTTCACCAATGTTATGATCAGCAGAGATGGTTCTTTGTAAATTAGATAACACCGCAACACAATCCAAATCCTTTGCTAGATCGTTAACAAGAGATCTTATATATGTGCCTTTTCCACATTCAACTAAAAACTTAAACTTATTTTGATCCGTAGAGATCAAATCTAATTTATAAATTTCTATCTCTCTGATTTTCTTTGGAACTTCTTTATTCTTTCTAGCATAGTGATAAAGAGGTTTTCCTTTATATTTTAAAGAAGAATATTTAGGTGCTTCTTGATTTAAGCTGCCAATAAATTTTTTTGTAACTTTTTCGAAATCATTTTTTGTGGGTATTTTTTTATATTCCTTTTCAATTTTTCCATCTAAATCGCCAGTGTCGGTCTGAATACCGAACATCATTTCTGCGATGTATGTTTTTCTTTCGTTTGCTAAAAAATTTGTAAATCGAGTCATTTGACCTAAACATGCAAGGATTACACCACTAGCTAAAGGATCGAGAGTGCCAGAGTGTCCAATTTTAGAATCATCAAGAAAAGGTTTTAACTTTCTAATGAATTCTCCTGAAGAAATTCCAGAAGGTTTATTTAGAACTAACAATCCAGATATCAAATTGGGCTATCCTGTTGATCGATAAAAAACAAAAGTTCAGGCATTTTTTTTAATTTAATGTTCTGTCCCAACTTTTTTTTAACAAAGGGTTTTGAATTTTCTAAAGCTTTAGTAATCCCATCCTGATCTTCATTTAATGCTTGATTTAAATAGTTAGAGAGAAATATTTTTGCAGAAGATAAATCATCACTTAACTTAACTTCAGTTACTGTAAGGCCCTTCAGTCTTGGATCGCTAATCTCAAAACTAAAGATATTAGCTATTTCTCTTCTGATATTGTCTGAAACTCTTTGAGCTCTTTTATACGGCTTTGAACTAAACAATTAAATTTTTCTAGCAGTTTCTGTTCTTTCGAAAACTTCTATTTTATCTCCAACTTTTACATCGTTGTAATTTTCGATACCAATTCCACATTCTGTTCCGCTTTTTACTTCACTCGCCTCATCTTTAAACCTTCTTAAAGAGTCAAGCTTACCCTCATGAATAACAATATTGTCTCTAAGAACTCGAATTGGTAGATTTTTTATCACTGCCCCTTCTATGACAATTGAACCAGCTATCAGACCAAATTTTGGCGATTTAAAAGTATCCTTAACTTCTGCAATTCCAACTGTAACCTCTTTTATTTCAGGCTCAAGAGAACCTTCAATTATTTCTTTTACAGCATCAAGCAAGTCATAAATTATTCCAAAATATTGAATTTTTATCTCTTCGGATTCTGCAAGCGTTTCTGCTGCTGCATCAGACCTTACATTAAATCCGAGAATAACGGCTTCTGAAGCGACAGCTAAATTTACATCATTTACTGAGACTGGTCCGACGCCGTCTAAGACTATTTTGATCTTTGCGTCTTCCACTTTTAAATTATTTATAGCACCTGCAATTGCTTCTGCAGAACCGTTTGTATCCGTTTTAATAATTAAATTAACTGAAGGTTTAGCGGAATCTCCAGCACCTGCAAAAATACCATCTAAGCTGACTACTCCCTTTTTAGCCAATCTAGTATCTCTACTTTTGCTAGCTCTTTCTTCAGATAAACTCTTCGCAGCCTTTTCATCTTTAACAACCATGAACTCTTGTCCGGCATTGGGAGGATATTCAAGTCCAGAGATTGCAACAGGAGATGATGGAGGGGAAGTTTTAATTTGAGATCCCAAAAAGTTTTTGAGGCTCCTTATTTTTCTAAATTGATCACCAATTAAAACAAAATCTCCACTATTCAAAGTGCCTCTTTGAACAAGAAGAGTTGCAACAGCTCCTTCGCCTTTTTTAACACCGGATTCTAAAACCACTCCGGATGCTGGGCCGTCATGATTGGTCTTTAGTTCCAACATTTCGGAAAGCAAAGAGATATTTTCTATAAGGTCATCTATTCCCTCACCAGTTTTTGCTGAAACGGGCACTACTTGAGTATCACCGCCCCAATCTTCTGGGACAAGACCTATTTTTGATAAATCTCCTTTTACTTTCTCTATATCTGAATCGGGTTTATCAATTTTATTTACAGCGACTATCGTCTGAACATTAGCAGCTTTTGCATGATTAAAAGCCTCTTCTGTTTGAGGTTGAACGCTATCATCTGCAGCAACAACCAAGACCACAATATCTGTAGAGTTGGCTCCTCTTGCTCGCATTTCTGAAAAGGCCGCGTGTCCAGGAGTATCGATAAAAGTAATGGTTTGGTTGTTATGATCTACCTGATAAGCTCCAATCCCCTGTGTAATTCCCCCTTCCTCCTGATCAGCTACAGATGATTTTCTAATAAAATCAAGTATTGAAGTTTTTCCATGGTCAACGTGTCCTAGAACTGAAACTACAGGGTTCCTTAGCTCTTCATCTCCTTCATAAACTATGTGTTCAAGAATTTTTTCCTCTTCAGATTCAATCTCTTGAGGAATACCAATGTGTCCTAACTCTTCGACAACTAAAATAGCTGTCTCCTGATCAATAGCTTGATTTAAGGTGACCATAACGCCGCTATTCATTAACGACTTAATCAAATCCGATGATTTAATAGATAGTTCTTTAGCAAGATCCGATACGACAATGGTTTCAGGAACTTTTACTTCTTTTTGGATAAATTCTTGAGGTTTTTCAAATTTTTGAACATTTTCTAAGTTTTTTTCTAGAAATTTTTCACCCTCTTGCTCTCTTTGATCCTCTTTGGAGCTATCTTTAAATATTTTTTTATCTTTTTTTAAGTTTTGAGGAATTTTCTTTTGGGGTTCCTGCTTTGTTTTTCTGACAACTTTTGTTTTTGCTTCAGCTTTCTTTTTTTCTTCTTCAGCAGACTCATTTTGTGCATTCAACCTTTTTCTTTCAGCTTCATCAAAATCAATTGATCCGGTAAAATCTTGTTTTACATTAGATTTTTTATCTTTATCTGGAGAATTTATTCTTGTGACAGATAAATTAGGTTTTGCTTTTTTTTGGGAAGAGTTACTTAAGGAAATTGTTTTTTTGCTGTCTTTCTTACTGTCTTTGATGAATTTTAGGAGTACTTTTTTGTCTTCGGTACTAACAATATCTTTTTCTGATTGATGAGAAAGACCCGCAGCTTTCATCTGCGCCAACAAATTATCTAAATCAATTTTTATTGCTTTAGAAAGTTGCTTAACATTTATATCTGCCATAATTTAATCTTTCAGCCATTCTTGTCGAGCTGACATAATAAGTTTAGCTGCTCTTTCTTCATCCATTTCAAAAATTTCTGTCAATTCATCTGTAGCCAAATCAGCTAAGTTCTCAACAGTAAGAATTTTATTTTTGACTAACATCTCCAATTCTTCTTCAGAAAAACCATCAGACAATTCTAATTTTCTTGCTTCTTTGGTTTCTTCTTCTTCGTCGTCATCCAATTCCAATAAAGCAATTTCGAGAAGAGACTCTTCGGCTCTTTCTATAAGAGTTGAGATAACCTCTTCTTCTAGACCTTCGATACCAGCAAAATCCTCTATTTTTGATTCAGAGATTTTTTGAACAGTTTCCAGGTTATTTTCGATTAGTTTGGATGCTAAATTTCTATCGACACCAAGATATTCAATTAGCTTGGAAATTTCCGTATCTTCTTCTCCTGAAGACTCTCCTTTAATTTGAATTTGCCAACCTAAGAGTTCAGAAGTAAGTCGGATATTCTGACCACTTTTACCAATTGCTAGAGCTAGGTTTTCATCTTTTACCACTACTTCCATGGATTGATTTTCATCGTCCATTACGATGGAAAGAATTTCTGCAGGAGCAAGAGTATTTACAAGTAACTTGGCTTGATCGTCTTCCCAAACAACAATATCAATCCTCTCATTACCTAACTCGTTTGATACTGCCTGAACTCTAGAACCTCTCATACCTACGCAAGCTCCTACAGGGTCAATTCTTGCGTCATTAGTTTTTACTGCAATTTTTGTTCTAGCTCCTGCCTCTCTCGCAACGGCTCTGATCTCAATTACTTCTTCAGCAATTTCTGGAACTTCTAACTTAAACAATTCTGATACCATCTCTTTAGAACTCCTGCTTAAAACTAACTGAGGGCCTCTATTCTCCCGAATGCTTTCTTCAAGAATTCCTTTTATTCTGTCACCAACTCGATAAATTTCTCCTTGAATAAGATCTTTTCTTGGAAGAGAAGCTTCTGCATTATCTCCAAGATCAACAATAATAAACTCTCGGGTAACCTTTTTTACTGACCCTGATACTAATTGTCCTAGGGAAGGCCTGAATCTTTTAATAATTTCTAATCTTTCGGCATCTCTTACTTTTTGAACAATAACTTGTTTAGCAGCTTGAGCGGCTATTCTTCCAAATTCAGCATTTTCAACTGGCTCCTTGAATTTATCGCCTACCTTAAGATCATTTTCTTCTGCGAAATCACTGTCAACCAAGATGTGTAATTGGCTGTCTTCATAATTCTCAAAATCTACAACATCTTTGTATCTGAAAGTTTGATAATCCCCAGTAGATTGATCAATATCAACAAGAATATTTACTTCTTCTTTGTATCTCTTCTTTGCAGCGCTTGCAAGAGCGAATTCTATTGCCTCAAAGATTGTTTCCCTAGGTAAATCCTTCTCGTTTGAAACTGAATCTGCAACTAATAATATTTCTTCATTCATTGGTAGCCCCTAATAAGTTTGAGGATAAATAATCCCCTTTCAAGATTTGATATATCTGTCCTTGTGATACTAAAGAAATTTCTTCATCAGATACCTCTTTCAACTCACCCTTTAATTTGCATTTTTTTCCTTCTAAAAAGCAAGACAGGTTTATTGTTTCGCCTAAATAGTCTTTAAGCTGATTGATGTTGAAAAACTTTCGATCAATTCCAGGCGATGAAATTTCTAAACTAAAATTAAAATTCAATTCCGAGAAATTATCCAAAACTTCTCGTACTTGAATATTCACATTCTCGCAATCTTCTAAAGTTATCAAATCATCCTTTTTATCAATGTAAATAACTATATGCTTTGAAAAGGAACCGCCTGAAATTTCTATTCCCCAAATGAAGCAACCTAGGCTCTCAATATCCTTTTTTAAAATGTCAGCAATCTTTTGTTCTAGCATTTTTCTTTTACATAACAAATAGGCCCTAAAGGGCCTATTAAAAATTCTTAACTAATAAGTTAGTCAAATCAATAATTTGAAAGCGAGTATAGGAGTATAGAGAAGAATGGTCAATAGTTGTCTAAATTGGTAGCGGGGGCAGGATTTGAACCTACGACCTTCGGGTTATGAGCCCGACGAGCTACCAGACTGCTCCACCCCGCGAAAAGCTTGGCGAGTATAGGATTAAGTTTTAAATAGGTCAAGTTAATGGTGCCGAAGAGAGGATTTGAACCTCCACGGACCTAAGTCCACTACCCCCTCAAGATAGCGTGTCTACCAATTCCACCACTTCGGCAATTACTCAGG
>Ga0208277_1001860_pt1 | contig 12193 bp, 10 predicted proteins | sample ETNtaG_5_FD_185782 | JGI IMG/M metagenome (GOLD analysis project Ga0208277, IMG submission 185782) | Marine microbial and viral communities from oxygen minimum zone, Eastern Pacific Ocean - ETNP201406SV205 (SPAdes) (version 2) | ecosystem: Environmental > Aquatic > Marine > Oceanic ...
GCCGATGAAAACGACGGTCGCGGCGTCGTCGCGACGCGCATCGCGCCGACGAACGAACGAACGAACGAACGAACGAACGAACGAACGAACGAACGATCGAGCGACGAGGACGAGGACGAACGCGCGCGCGTCGTCCCCGCGCGTCGACGTCTCGCGCGTCTGTCGCGTCGCGGTTCGAACCGTGTCGGGTTCGCATCGCTTGAATCGTACCGTGATACGTGTATTCTTGTCGTAGTGAAACCGCCCACATCTCTATGTGTGTACACACCGGTCGCGCGCGCGCGACGACCCCGCGGCGGTGCGGCGACGACGACGACGACGGACGCGCGCGCGCGAGGACGAGGACGACGTCCGGGACGACCGCGACGACGGGGATGATGACGATGATGACGACGACGACGAGGGCGGCGGCGGGCGCGGAGGCGGTGGGACGTCGCGCGATGAGGACGCGCGCGATGAGGACGAGGAGGGCGACGGCGGGCGCGATGGCGGCGACGACGAGGGCGGCGGCGGGCGCGGGGTCGACGCGAGCGGTGTTCGCGATGAAGACGCGCGCGAGTGGGTGCGCGAGGCGGACTCGGGCGTCGGAGACGTCGGCGCGAGACGTCGTCGTCGGCGCGGGGAAGGCGGACGACGCGGGGACGACGCGCGCGAGGGTTGGCGGAGGCGCGGGGAAGGCGCTGCGAGTGTGCGCGTTCGCGGCGTGCGCGATGGCGGTGACGGCGATGGTGATGCCGGAAGGTGCGTTGGCGGCTAAGGCGAGCGCGGCGGCGAGCGCGACGGGCGGGGAGAGTGTGTTGGCGAAGGCGTTGTCGTGGGTGATGCACCTGGACAAGCACCTCGCCGAGTTATTCGTGTCGCAGGGTAAGATGGCGTACGGAATCTTGTTCGCGATCGTGTTCGCGGAGACTGGATTCGTCGTGACGCCGTTCTTACCGGGAGATTCGCTCTTGTTTGCCACCGGTGCGCTCGGTGCGTTGGGCGTGGTGAACTTTCCGCTCACGTGCGCGCTCTTGTTCGCGGCGGCGGTGCTCGGGGACACGGTCAACTACTCCATCGGATCCTTCGTCGGGTCCAATTTCATGGAGACTCATCCGAAGGTTTTTCCTCCGGAATACATCGACAAGACGAGAAAATTCTACGATCAGTACGGTGGTAAGACCGTGGTTTTGGCTCGATTCTTTGTCATCGTGCGCACGTTCGCGCCTTTCATCGCCGGCGTCGCGCACATGAACTACTCCAAGTTCATCTTCTACAACCTCCTCGGTGGAGCGTTATGGATCGCCAGCTTCATGGGTTTGGGTTACTTTTTCGGTGCCATCCCCGCGGTGCAGGAGAACTTTGCGCTCGCCGTCGCCGGTATCGTCATTTTGAGCCTCTTGCCCGTCATCGCCGAAATCGTTCAGCATGCCAAGGGCGACAAGGGAGAAGAAACGCCACAAGTCGCGAGCTGATTATTCTGATATCGATTTCGTTTCAATCTTCGTTCGCGCAATCACATTGACATTTTGATAATTCATCTGTTTGTTTGCACCCCAAACCTCGCCTCTGTGATGTCTCGCGCCGTCACCTCGCCCGCGACTGTCTCGTCCCAACGCGCGGCGAAGCCCACGTCGCCGACGACGACGAGAAGCTCTGGCTCGTGGTGTCGTCCCGCGCATTCCGCGCGATGCTGCTCGAGCGCATCGAACGACAACCCAACGAATGCGCAAAGCGGTTACTTACCCGGAACGATGGCTTCGGCGGAGGAGATCCTCATGCAAGTGATCGACCGCAGAGCGTTCAAGCCGACGAGTGAAGAGTGTCCATTCTGTCGCGAAGCGCGCGTGAAGGAGAACGGCAGCAAATGCTTGGGGATATGTCGGAACCCACAAAACGTTCCGGGCCCGCTTGTTTATCCGCACGAAATGCAGACCATTGAAGACGCCGTCGACTGTATTTTGTTCGCCATGCGTGATAACGATGTGCCGAGGATGCAGCATGGTATTCAAGTTCTGTGGGAGTACGCCGTTGAGCACGGGAACATGGAACGATCTCGATTCTTTGGCTGGTCGAGCGACAGTACGTGAGTTTGACCGCGACGAGATAACATTACTGACTGACGCGTTTTTCTCGTCGCAGTGTATCATTTTGACCACTTCCTGGGTAAAGCGATGAGTAATTACGATGCTTTCATCGGCAACAAGGGACATGAAATTCTCTCCGTGTCAACGATGGAAGACGGTCGGACGCGCGTGGACGTCCAGGTCACCGACAGAGTTGGTGCAAAGAGTGACTGGGTCTTCATCATGGTAAAGCGCACGTTCGGAAAATACAAGGGCTGCATACAGGCCCATCGCATCGTAAAAAGCGATTACCCGCAATTAGCTGATATTTAGACTACAAGTACGAATCATAATTTTTCGCTTCGCCTATTCGCTACAAATTCGCTTCGCCTATTTGTTCCATGTCTCGTTCCGGCGCACCATTCTCTTGTATCACCTCTATTGTATCTCCGTGGTGAGGCTGGAAATCTTTCGTTATCGCAGCGTACAATGACGTCCCCTTTGGCGCGTACGACCAGCCTCTGTGCCACGCAATTAAGCACAAAATGCCAAGCGAGACCACTTGCACGAGTTGATAAAACGTAGGCACGCCCGTCGCCTCCCCAACAATATCGCAAGTCGCTTGCCCTCTCGTTCTGCACGACGGATCATCTTCGAAAGAACTCAAAATCACGGCCAAAGCGATGGCGGTATTCTGGTAGCACACTTCAATAGCTACTGCGAGGGCTTGCGGCATCTCCAAACGTGCGAGTCGCGCGAATCCCAAACTGATTACCAAACCCATTACGCACGGCACCGTGAGGCCGACGTAGAATTTCCATCCACGGCTCCATATCGGTGACGATGAGTTCGAGCTGAAGAAAAAGCCCAGTAAGACGAGCAACGCTCCACAAATATTCCCTCCGATATTCAGAACTTTTTTCACCTTCGGCACCCACCCTCCCAAAAATATTCCTAAAACTATCCCCACAATCACCAAAGAAATCGCAACGAACAAACCTCCCCACTTCATCTTGATCGCCGTTCCATTCGGATACGCGCCTTCGATGTAAATGAACAAGTTCAGCGGTAGAAATCCAATGCTCAGAATGGACGACACAGTCGTCATGGCCACGCTCAGCGAAAGATCGCCGTTGAACAAACTCGTCCACCAGTTACTGTAAGAGCCGCCGGGAGAACTCGCGGTGACGATCAAGGGAATTCCTAGTACGGGTTTATCTTGTAAAAGCGTGCGCGCGATGACGAAACTGCATAACGGCAAAAACACGAACTGTGCAAACACGCCGATGAAAAGACCTTTACTGCGCAGCGAGCGTTTAAACTCATCAAACTCCACCGTCACCGCCAAACCTAGCACCAAGAAGAATAACAGAACGTTTCCCACGATCGAAGACCACGATCCGAGCCCCATCGCGCCTCGCGACCGTCGTCAAGTCCTACACAGACTTTTGGTTTCGAAAAGGAATATTGCCGAAACGCTGACGATGGAAGACGCGAAAGGATCGACGCGCTTGAAAGCGACCCCCGAGCGACGAGACCGAAGCTCTCGCGCGCGCCGCGCCGATTCGACGCCGCGCGCGGCCGAGTGTCGACACGCGCTCCCCTCCGCGGCTGACCCGATGGGCGCCATCTCCGGGTCGTTAGTGCGTACACATCTCCGCGCGGTGTTCATTTCCATACTGTAGAAGATTTAAAACAATCGCTGTCCGAACGGACGCCGAACGGACGCCGAACGGACGCCGCCAGAGCGCGTCGACGGACCGAACGCGCGCGCGATGTCGACGCGGAAGCCGATCCCCGTGCTTCCCGATGTTGACTTCAGCTCGGGCGGGGGATTGGACCTCCTGTGCGAGGCGGCGAGGGAGGCGCGAGACGACGACGGTGCGGCGTTTCAATTTCAAACCATCGCGACGAAGCGGAGGACGCCGACGACGAAGAAGCGCGGGAGAGCCATGGAGAACAGGACGAATCGACGCACCGTGGCGTCAAGTTCCGTGAAGAAGAGCGCGACGACGACGACGAAGCGAGGGCGGCCGAGCAACGCGACCGATGTGTCATCGTGTACTCCCCGAGGTGCCGAGGCGCCGACGTCGGAGAAAATAGAAGAACTCGCGCGGACGGGAGAGATGTTAGCGAGAGAGTCGGCAGATGTGGTGATTGAACGCGTCAGGCAGTGGTTAGATTTATTAGTCGGTGATGCGCGAGCGCGGTTATCGGCCCTGAAGAGAAGTACGACGAGGACGCAGAATGCTTTGAAAAAGTATCAACAGAACACGCCGAGGACGCACGAGGACGACGTGGACCGCGTTGAAAGCGAACTGGGGATCGAGATGTTGAAAGAGTTTGAAAAGTCACTCGATATAGAACGCGATGGACTCACTCAGACGCTCGAAAGATTGGAGAGAATGCGCACGAAAACTGAATACGAAGCTGCAAAGTTGGCGCTCGGTTGGTTAAACCGCTCAAATCAGGACGAAGATCACGACGAGGACGGGAGCGAAGATGAAAATACAGTCTCGTGGTACGAGTACGCCCATTCTTCATCAGCTCACGCCTTTTTACAGGTGGCTTTGGGCACATTTATGTATGACAAGACGCCTATGAAATCTGTAAAGCCCGTCGACGCGGCATCGCCGGAGGGCATTATCGATGCGGCTCGACTGTTCACTTGAGTGGTCGGCCGCGCATGGTGTAGCAAAACACGCAAAAACGCAAATAGAAGCGCGCGCAACACTGTATATTGAATTCCACTATTTTTTCTTCGCATGCATCTCCCCGTATACCCTAGCCCACCTTTCTCCACGCGTTCGCGCATCCCCATCCCCAGTGTGAGGCGCGAGCATGCCCGTCGGCGTCTGCGTAATCACCGGCTTCTTAGGAAGTGGAAAGACAACCTTAGTGAATTATATCCTCAAAGCTGATCATGGGTACAGAATCGCCGTCATTCTGAACGATTTCGGCGCCGAACTCGGCGTTGAGAAGATGCTCGTTCAGCAGGACGGCGTCGATGGGGACAACGAATCCCGGACACTGGTGGAGGATTGGGTCGAACTGAACAACGGATGCGTGTGTTGTACTGTGAAGGGGAGCTTAGTGCAGACCATCGAGGGATTGTTGGAGAAGCGGAAGGAGATGGGAGAAAAGTTCGACTTCATCCTTCTCGAGACCACCGGCCTCGCCGACCCCGGTCCGGTGGCTCGCGAGCTCTGGGTGGACGACGAGCTCGTGGAGGAAGATGGGGCGGTGTTGGACTCGATCGTCACACTCGTCGACGCCTCGAACATTGAGAAGCAGATTGAAGAAAATAAGGAGGCCACTTTGCAAATTGCTTACGCGGACACCATTTTGCTCAACAAGTCAGACTTGGTTAACGAGGAAGATTTAGAACGCATAAAAGCGCGCATCGGAAGCATCAACGCGGAGGCGGAGGTGATGGTGACGACGCGTTCGAGCGTAGATTTGGGAGTAGTGCTCAATCAAGGCACCGTCACCGGTGGAGGTCGCGGCAGGAAACCGGTTTTGGGAGACTTCGCGGACGCTCCGCCGAGCAGCGTGCTCGCCTCTGGCGGCGGATTTTGGGCCAAAGGGGTCGAAAAGTACGCCCCGAATGCCGGTTTGCACAACTCAGATATTCGCACGGTGTGTGTCGCGACGAATGGGTTTTTAGATAACGAGGCGTTTCAGACCTGGCTTGAAGATCTTCTGTGGGAACGCCGACACGAAGACAGCGGTCCGGATATCTTGCGCGCCAAGGGTTTGATATACACGAAGGGATCGGACAAGCGCAGGGTTTTGCAAGCGGTCCGTGAAATTTACGAGATCACCGATGGACCGGTCGAAGAGAATCCTGACGCCGTCATGAATAAGCTCGTGTTTATCGGGCGCAACTTGGACGAAGGCGGTTTGGCGACGGAGTTGAAATCGTGCGTTGCGCAATAGGGAAAGTAGAAAGTTTATTAATAATAGTTGGTTTGATAGTAGCTAAATTTCACCATCATACATTTCAGCGTTCCGCCGCGATCCCTCGCAAAGCGCTCACGAGTTTTGGAGCGAGCTCTTCAATGCCGTTCTTTTCCGCGTCTCGCGCATCTATATTTGCTCCGTGTTTGGCCAATCGAATCACGGCTTCTTCTTGGCCCGCTTCGCACGCCACCAAGAGAGCGGTTTGTCCACGCTTATCTCGCGTCTCCAACGCGTGTTTAGGAACGTCGATCGAGCCTTTCGAGTGTGCGTCAACCAGGAAGTCGAGCACTTTCAACTGCCCTCGCGCTGCGGCTCGATGCAACGGGGTCGCACCCACACCGTCTTCCGCCGTCAACCACTCGTCATCCGCGCTCAAAAGCTTCTCCAGCACCTCTACGCGTCCCTTACTCGCCGCGTAGTGCCCCGGCGTCTGTCCTCCGGGCGTTCTCGCCGACGTCTTTGCTCCGCTCGCCAAGAGCGACGCGCACGTCTCCTCCTCCCCCAAAGCGGCCGCCGTGTGCAACGGCGTCCACTCTCCCTCGTCCACCGCGTTCACCACGCGCTTGGCGTCCTCTTTCGACATCCTATCCAGCGCTAATCGCACCACCTCGCGTCCTCGCGCCCCGCTCGCGCACGCTCGATGAAACGCCGTTCGCCCGTCATCGTCTCTCGATCGCAGCGCCTCCACCAACTTCGACCCGCCCTCCCCGGCGTCCTCGTCGTCCAACGCCGCGAACCACGCGCGATCGCCCGTCTCCGCCCGCTCGCACGCGTCCATGTCGCCTCGACTCCCGTCGCGCGTCGCGCCCTCCCGTCGCGCCGTTGACGGACGAGCCCCCAACCGTCCGATGGCGCCTCCTGCCATCTGTCGTCTTTTACATATACCATTCAAAATGTACCCATCTTTTCCCCGAGGGAGACACCTTTCGCCCCGCATTGCACTTTTTCACGTGTCTGATCCTCTACATTGATGTTTTCATCGCCATCAATATCTCCAGGTACCGCTCGTGCGCGACGCGCGCGAACAGCGTGGCACGATGAGCGCGCGCGCGCGTTCGACGTCGTCGTCACGGTCGCGCGCGTCAGAGGTCGACGCCGACGGGCTCGATCGATCCGTCGGTCTCGCGCGCGTCCGCGGACGATCGGGAGGGATGGTGCGCGTCCTCTCGACGGCCGGGGCGCGCGTCTCGACCGCGGTGGAGAGGACGAGGTGGGACGGGCGAGCGGCGCGACGAGGGACGGAGCGCGCGACGACGAGGACGCGCGGTGGAACGGTGACGCGCGCGCGGGCTCGAGATGGTTTCATCGCCACCAAGGAGGAGAGTGAAGGGCGGATGAGCGAGCGCGAGCTCGTCGCGGGTGGGCGCTCGGGGACGACGCTGCTGGCGAAGACGAAGACGAATGCGCAGGGCGTGCACACGGTGTCCATCACGATGACGAACGCGCCGGAGGGAGTGGAGAGGGCGAGAGACGTGAGTTTACACTGGGGTGTGCTTCGGGAAGAGACGGGTCAGACGTGGCAAATGTTGCCGACCGAGTTGCATCCTCCTAATACAAAATATTACGAAGGCGACAAGGCGATGCGAAGCGCTTTTCCAGTGTGGGGACCGATCAACTTAGTGCTTGATCCGAAGGTAACGTGCGTTGAATTCGCGTTATACGTGGAAAAGACAGGACAATGGATCAACGCCGCTGACGGCGATGATTTTCAGATCGTTCTCGATTCCGCGCCGAGCCAACAACAGCCGAGCCGACCAGCGCTGCCGCCACAACCAGCACCGACTGCATCGGCTCCCAAAGTCGAAAGGTCGTCGCCACCTGCGAATGAAATGAAATTTGTACCAATCGAAGATCCAGTGGAGCGTTTGATTGCAGACATCGCTCACGCGGAATGGGAAAAAGTTGGAAGCCCAGAGCTCAGCGCTCAAGCTCGCGATGACATGCTGCGAAGCGCGGCGGATCACATCAAGTACAAGCTCGCGAAGGGGATGACTTTGGAAGCCATCGCCGCGCATGTCGGAAACGGTGATGTGGCTACGCCTGCCGTGCAGAAAGATTATCCGACGACGACGAAATCGCCGATCACGAAGCCATCTTCAACGGAGGATTTTGAAAAGATGGCGCAAGTGCGAGCTACGGGAGATTCTGACGTCAAGTGGAGTAAGCTTTACAACGAGAGTGGTATGAAAATATACGTAGAAACGAGAGAACGTAGGGGTGGTGGACTCCAGCTTCAAGTCCTGGCTGATTCGAATGAGGAGCTCATCATTCATTGGGGTGTGACACAAATCACAGATGGCTCGTGGCGTCCTCCTCCGCACGGTTTCAGCACCCAACCCACGAAATCATGGTCATCTTCGGGAAGTAGCTGGGAAACTGAGATCGCTCAAGTCGATAATAGTATCCGTGCTGTGACGTTGGACGTGCCGTTGAATGTGAACGCACGAGAAGGCGTCGTTTTCGTGTTGCGGACGACATCGAACAAGTGGATCAAGAACGGATCAGAGGACTTCTTCGCCTCCCTTGATGGGTTCACTCTTGAACGCCCAAAACATCAGAAACGTGAGCACAAGCACAAAGAAGAAAAGCACAGGAAACACGACGAACAACGAAAAGCAGAACCAGTTGCTCCGCAAGTTCAGCAGAAACCGAAAGTCAAGGTGACAGCCATCAAGCGAGAACGCTGGGATGTGGATGACATCGCTCTTGATCAGGGCATCTTTCAAAACTTGGGCGGTTACGTCGCCCAAGACATGGTTGACAAAATTTGCTCTGCCGAATCGGGAGCCACCCGCTCGTTGATGCATCGATACAATGCCGGTGCAGATATGCTGGAAGAAATGCTTGTTAACGGAGAACCTGGGCTCACTGCGCTGTTCTGTTGGTTCCGTTTCATGGCCTTGAGACAACTCGTCTGGAATAACGACTATAATATTAAGCCTCGCGAAATTAGCGCAGCTCAGGCGAGGATGACTGAAGGCTTGAGTGCAATCTATCGGAATAACCCCGAGCATCGAGACATGGTGCGTCTCATCATGGCTACGATTGGTAGAGGCGGTGCTGGTGACGTTGGTCAACGCATCCGAGATGAGATCTTAGCTGTGCAACAAAAGAACAACTGCAAGGGAGGGATGATGGAAGAGTGGCATCAAAAACTGCACAATAACACGTCGCCAGATGATGTGCCAATCTGTGAAGCCTTGCTGAAATTTATCGCCGCAGACTGTGACATCAACGTTTATTGGGCACACTTGCACGCCAATGGTATCGATGCAGAGCGAATGAAATCGTATGACCGCCAAATTTGCAGCGAACCAAGTTTTAATCGAGACCAATATGAAGGATTGACCACTGACTTGACGGAGTACCTTCGTACCCTCAAGGCTGTTCACTCTGGTGCCGATCTTGACTCTGCAGCGGAGGCATGTTTGGGCTACCACCAGGATGCGTGCAAAGGCAAGGAAATCAATATCCCTCCGATTCATGAAGTCGCGAGCGAACGTTTAGCGGAAATTTTGGCTGTGGCACGAGAACTTCGCACTGAAGATCCTTTGCTCGCGCTTGAGGCGATGATCGAGGCGAGAAGATACCTCTGGACTTGGACTCGGCCGAATGGTAAATCGAACGATCGTATCAAGGATGTCATCTATTTGGATCTCGCTCTCGAAGGTGCGGCCAGATCCGTCGTTGAAGGATCTTTGGAGAGTCTTCCAAACAGATCTCCGTATGAAGTTCTCCGAATCACGGGTCTTGTGATTGAAAATCTTTGCATGTCTGCCAGCGGGAACCACGAGTTGCGCATCTGTCTCAAAGAATGGCAGAACGTCCTTGAGGCGGCGCGAAGACAGGGAGACTGGGCATTGCAAGGTAAAGCTGTGTGTGATCGACTTCAGAACACGCTCGGCGAAATTTCTCAAAGGTATATCGACGCTCTTCAGCCCACTGCTCTGAGCATGGGCGACAAGCTTGGAGTCGATGGACATGTCCTCGGCCTCTTCTCGGAAGAAATCATTCGTGGTACCGCGGCTGCACCGCTCTCGCAGATGCTTCGCTTGCTTGATCCAATCATTCGTAACGTCGCAGACATGGGCAACTGGCAAATCGTGAGTAACGCTGAATGCGCTGGTGTTGTTGTACCCGTTGCTTCCCTCGCGGAGGTACAAAATGTCAAGTACTCTGAACCGACTGTCATCATTGCAGATCGAGTCGGTGGTGAAGAAGATATTCCGGTTGGAGTGGTTGCAATCATCACACCTGATATGCCGGATGTTCTCTCGCACTGTGCCGTTCGTGCGCGCAACGAAAAGGTTCTTTTTGCGACAGTCTTTGACGCGAACGAGTTGGAGCGCATGAAGGGTATGGCCGGTAAGTCTGTGAAACTTAACCCATCTTCTCAAGGCGACGATTTACAAGTTGACGTCTTGAGCAGTTCTATTTCGAACGTTTCAAATACAGGCAACTCTACCGCTGCTCCTATTTCGGCCGACATTTCAATCATCAAGCGACCGTTTCAAGGGAAATTTGTGGCGACATCGTCGGAGTTCACGCCGGAACTCGTTGGTGGCAAGTCTCGCAACCTTCAGCTCTTGCGCGGACGAGTGTCCGATCTCATCAAGTTACCTCCATCCGTCGCGATGCCGTTCGGTACGTTTGATGCGATTCTGGATATCCCCGAGAATGCAAAAACCAAGGAGCAACTCATGCTTCTTGTCTCTGATCTTGAGAAGTATGACTCCACCAACAGCGATGGGTTCAAAAATCTCATCAAGGAGGTCAAGTCGTGCATTGGTACTCTGAAACCAAGTCCCGAGTTATCTGCAAACTTGCAGAAGGCGTTTGAAGCCGAATCGTTGGGTTGGCCAGGGGATCTGATCACAACAGAACAAGGTCAAAAGGCGTGGAAGACTATCCTCAACGTTTGGGCGAGCAAGTACAACGAGCGCGCCGTGTTGAGTTGCAAAAAGGCGTCGTTGAATCACGCTGATTTGTCCATGGCTGTGCTTTGCCAACCGGTTGTGCGCGCTAGGTATGCGTTTGTCTTACACACGGTGAATCCTCAGAACAATGATGCGAATGAAATTTATGGGGAACTCGTGTGTGGCCTTGGCGAGGCGCTTGTTGGTAATTTCCCAGGGCGTGCGTTATCATTCAAGACATCGAAGAACGATTTGGACAAACCAACTGTCGTTGGCTTTCCCAGCAAGTCAAAGGGATTGTTCATGGAAAAGGATTCACTCATTTTCCGATCGGACAGCAACGGTGAAGATCTCGAAGGTTTTGCAGGTGCGGGCCTGTACGACAGTATCACGATGGAGGAGGCAACGTTGAAAAACGTTGATTACTCCGCGGATAATCTCATCACGGATGAAGACAAGAGACAAAAATTACTGTCAACTATTTCCAAGGTCGCATTAGAGATTGAAACTCTGTGCGGATCACCCCAAGATATTGAGGGAGCGATTTCTGACGACGGGCAGCTTTGGATCGTCCAGACTCGCCCCCAGGTTTGAAAAAGTAAAAGTAGCTAGTGTATTGTAAATCGCACGCAAAGGAAAGATTAAAAACATAAGATACAGATTTTATTCACAGTGTGCATTTGAAAGTCAGAGCTAATAAGCAGCGCGTAGCGTCATTTCATCTAGGCAAGTTCTCCGACCTTGGCGTCGGGAGAGAGGTACTTTTTCAGAACGTTCGGTGGATGCAGCATGTTGAACTCCTCCGTCGCATCTTTCCCAGCAAACAGCATGATGGCTTTTTTCCCACCAGGGTGATCTGGTAAGAAGGCGGTCAAGTCGTAGACGCTTCCTTCGATTATGACCCAAAGGTCGCCTTCAGAGTTGTGCTTGCTCACTTCATCCATGGTGAGCGTACGCTTACCGCCACCGCCACCGCCCGTAGATTGTGCTGCAGGTTTAGTACTCATGGACGGGTTGATCTTGTCGTTGAGGTTTGCTACACGATTCAGCGCGACGCTTTGGCCAGATCTAAGTGCCTTGATTGCTGTTGCCATGAGATGACGAGAGACAGACGCGCCGGCGACACGGCCAAACACGACGCAATCGAGTAATGAGTTGCCACCCAAACGGTTACGACCATGAATGCCCCCCACAACTTCGCCCGCACCGTACAAACCAGCGATAGGACCCGAAGGGCCGACAATTTGAGAATCAGTGTTGATCGCGAGG
>Ga0208277_1001861_pt1 | contig 12191 bp, 4 predicted proteins | sample ETNtaG_5_FD_185782 | JGI IMG/M metagenome (GOLD analysis project Ga0208277, IMG submission 185782) | Marine microbial and viral communities from oxygen minimum zone, Eastern Pacific Ocean - ETNP201406SV205 (SPAdes) (version 2) | ecosystem: Environmental > Aquatic > Marine > Oceanic ...
TTTCTTCAATCGTTCGTATTCAGAAGGTGCCTCATCTCGATTACACAAGTGTGCATAAGAGGTAGGCATGATTTGCTCCATGAGGCAAACCATGTTAAATGTCCCAGTATACAGAATATATGATAGCATGTACCGGAGGATAGCATTTTCTTTGATTTTCATCTTTGTAATTTCCGTTATTGCTCCTTTAGCAAGTGCAACTGGCATGCAAAGTTGTACGATAAATGGCGGAACTTGTGACACTTGGGACAAGGCTGATGACGGAACAGAAAATCAACCGGATTGGGTTGAAGGGGTCTATGAATTCGATTTAGTTGACACTTCAACAATTGAAATGGAAATGACCTGGGCTTTGAGAGAATTCAATCGTACAGTATTGGGTGAGATACCCGGTGTGCAATTGGCTTTAGCTGCTGAGGGGCTTAGCCCTCAAGACGGCGCTCCTGCTGATTTGATTAGAAATTATTTCGATACTACAACAACTGCAGGTGGTCCAACAGTCAAAGAAAAATTGATTTTGGAGGTTAATGATACCATTGAGGATTTGTTGGACAGTGGTTTTGGAACAGTAAACTCGATACAATCTAGTTACACGAATTCGATATCTAATTCGGGAATAACAACAACTTGCACTGACGATCCTGATATGGATACAGCTTCAGAAGCAGGATTGTCGAACAATGTATTCGATCCTCCGATTTGCTTCTCAGTTACTGCTAATGTTAGTTTATCTACATCAACCTTCAACTTGGGTAGCGTTGATTCTTTGACCCTTGAGAGGGTATATCGCGGAATGCTTGTGATGGGTTCAGACATAACATCATCGTTCGATTTGTTCAGTGATCCGGGGCACAATTCTGTATTCGTAATCAATCCTCCAGATTTCGCAACCGTGAAGTCTGTGGACCCAACAGGAATCCAAGTCATCAAGCAAGGTTCTCCTTCTTACATGGCCGCTCAATGGGGTATTGACAATCTAGATGCGCCATTAAATGGTGAGAGGATTAGCCAGGAAGTTAGTGTTGAAATTGGCCATAGAAATTCTACTCAAACTAGTAGTGTTGCGATTTATCCTGAAGATATTGGAACTACTCTTCGAGTGACTCTCGATATGTCAGATGAAGACTCTGTTTGGGTCAGTGTAGTTGCAGGTATCAATCATATCGATGAATCTACAATGAGTGATTGGGGTATATCACTTGTTGATGTGACAGAGAATGCAAAGATACCCTGGGTGACTTCCGACGGCATAAGGTTAGCATATCAAAATGATTTAGTTGAACTTGATAATTTCACAGATAATTTCCCAATGGATTTGATTGGTGATGCTATTGAGGATGCAGTGCCTAGTGTAGGGGATGTATCAATCAGTACCCCCTCTTGGGTTTCAACATCTCAATCTCTTGGAATCGAACCGGTTGGTGGGCTAAATTACACCCACGTTTCTTGTCCTGAAACACTGCCTCCTGGCACATCGGTTCACTACTGTATTGAAGGTCCTAACGCAATGGATGGTAGCCACCCAATTTATCTCAGGGCAACTTCAAACACATTCCAATTAAGAATGCTGGATTTAATCAAACAGGAAGTAGATGATTCAACAGGAATTTTAGATGCAATTGAAGAGTCAGACTTCCAGAGGTTGCTTGATTCTGGATTGACAATCGATACCGAATTTGGTCAAGATTTACTTCAAGACATGATTCCCGAAGACCTTCCTCCTACAGAATTGACAATGGAACTGATTCTGCCACAATGGCTTTCCACAGCAACAGGAGACGGCTCGATTACATTAGTTGAGAGAACCTATGGCGAGGATGAATTATCAATCTCTATTGCCGACCCGGGCGCGTATAATCCACGACACGCAATTCTCAATTCAAACGGTGATGTAATTTGCTCTGCTGATGAAGCGGACTGGTCTTGTATCGATTTAGATGTAGAACTGGATGTTAGTGATTTAGATTTCAATGAATGGGGGCCGAGTATTGATCTAACAGCGTCCTTTGAAGCTACTGTTGACGTATACAGAATCAAGATTCCAGATGAGGTTCTAGATGAACTAAAGAAAGATAATACAACCGTAAGTTTAGAGGTTATACCTTCAGATCTTTTACGTCTTGGATTTGATATTGCAGGTAGAGTCGCAGAGCCTTTATCACGAGATGTTAATCTGTGGGGAGACGAAGAATTTGAATTCGATTACACAGCCGAAAGCTTCGAAGATCTGGTCGGCGAAATTGGTGAAGGATTAACAGAGAGGTTACATGAATCTGCTGAAGAAATTAGCGACGATGAGGAAGGAGTGGAAATGGATCTTTCCGGAATCCAAGTGATTACATCTTTGGAAAATCTTGGTGGCATTGGTACCTCGATTGGAGATGAAACTCCGATTAGATTGTCGGTAAGGGTACCAGAATTCACGCTCGAAGCAGGCGTTACAAATGGCTGGAGTGGAATATTAGATGGCGAACCAACAATTGGTGTTGTAACAGCACTACAATCTCCAATAATTAACGCTGCAGAGATATTCCAAAACCTAATCACAAATCTAGGAGTTCAGTTTTTGCAAATGAGCGGTTCCGGAATTAATCTCGATAATAACGGAGATCCTTTCGAAATGAGCATTGAATCTACTGATTTAGAATTGAATGAAGAAACAGAATCAGATTTGCGGGGGGAGGTTACTTTCACTCTTCCTGATGGAATTACCTTGGAAAATTTCCAAACAGCAAATGGCTGGGAAAAGATAGAGGATGTCGATGGTAGACAAAAAATCACTTTATCTCTCGAATCACTTACTGCCGGTGACGAGGTTTCGTTTAGCGTCAAGGTTTCTTATTGGTACATCTTTACACAGATTTGGATTTATCCAACGCTTCTTTTGTCGCTGATAGTTTGGAGAGTTCGTGCAAGACGAAAAAAGAAAAAGCGCAAGAAAGAACTTGCTGCTGCTGCTGAAACTAAAGTGATCTCGACAGGCTCAGACAAAGGAGGATTGTCAGATACAGACTTCGCAGCATTGAGTGCAGGCTACGACCCTTCTGCTCCAAGTAGTGGTAATTTCGATCTTTATGCTGATGATAGCGATTTGGCTATGTATGGCGATGAGCCTTGGAATTAATGTAAAGAATCAAAGATTCTTTGTGCTAAGGAATTCCCAATTCCTGGAACCGTTTTCAAGTCATTTACCGATGCATGCTTGATGCCTTGCCGCCCGCCAAAGTGCCTGATTAGTAATTGCAATTTCTTTGCTCCTAAACCGCTAACACCTTGTAATGGATCAGAGAGTCTCTTTTTTGCTCGACTTTTCCTATGGAATTTGTTTACGAAACGATGGGCTTCATCTCTTGCCTGTACAAGCACTCTTCCTCTGCGATCAAGCACGATGTCATCATGACCTTCTCTATGGATTGTCTCTTCGCGTTTTGCGAGGCTAGCTAATCCCATTTTACCACTAACTCCTTGTTTTTCCAATACATCTGCAATTATGGAAAGGTGAGTTTCACCACCATCGATTAGTAGTAAATCTGGCCAATCCTCGACCCGTTTAATCCATCTTTCAACAACTTCCCTCATCATTCGTAAGTCGTCCATTGCATCTCCTTTGACAGTGTAAGTCCTGTATTCTTTCTTCGATGGTTTTCCATTCCTAAGGCAAATACTAGCACCTACTCTTGAATCTCCTAGCAACTGAGCCATGTCAAAGCAGACTATGTGGTTCAATGAATCCATAGAAAGTAGAATTGCGGCATCATCAGCGGCTCTCTGTTCTAGAGACCCAGACGTCTTGTTTGCTAATCTTTCAACTTGCATACGCGCATTTTGTTTGGCAAGTTTTGTCAATGTGACAAAATCTCCTCGTTTGGGGACTCTAACATCAACACTACTCCCCCTTCTATCATTCAACCATTCTTGAATTGTGCTTGAAATTGGAATGGGGCATAGCAAGATTTTGGGAGGTCTTCTATTGGTGTAATGCTCTACAATAAATCTAGAGATAGAATCTCCCTCATCGCCTCGATGAATTAGAGGCCATGATTCTTGACCCTTAATTTCTCCATCATCTGCATGTATCACTACAATCGCTGCTAAATCTCCTTTAACTCCGATTCCGATTGCGTCACATTCACGATAAACTTTGGACAAGATTACTTGTTGGCTAGTGACCAATCTTACGGCCTTGATCATGTCTCTGATTGAAGCAGCCTCTTCATAATCTTGAGACTTTGAGAAGTCATCCATTTCTTTAGCCAACTCCTCGATTAGTTCACTGGCATCCCCGTTCAAAACTCTCCTCACATTACTAACGAGTTGAGGATAACCTTCTGGGTCGACGCATGGCCCTCTACAAAGGCCAATATGGCTGGCCAAACAACCATCTTTACCATGGCAATCCTTATCTCGAATTCCGAAATGTCTTCGCAGTAGTTGAACTACCTGTTTTGCAGCAGCAGCATTAGGAAAAGGTCCCCATCTCCAAGATTCCTTTGGAGGATTTCTGGTGTACATTATTCTCGGATATTTTTCCTTGGTCAAAGCAAGGTAGGGGTAAGATTTGTCATCCTTTAGCATCGAATTATATCTTGGTCTATGTTGACGAATTAATTGTCTTTCTAGGATAAGAGCTTCATGAGGTGAATTTGTTACAATACATTCTATGTCATCGGAATTCCTGACTAAATCAGGAATCATCGCACGATCAGGATTTGATGAAAAATAAGAACGAATTCTTTGAGATAAAACAGTGGCTTTGCCTACGTAAAGCACCCTTTCTTGAGAATTCCTAAACAGGTAAACTCCAGGTTTTGCCGGCAAATCCACCTTGTCAAGTGTCACCGGCATGTTTGGTTTGTAGCGCCATTCCATCAAGAATACATCGCAATCATGGAAGGGCAAGAAACATCATTGATGAGTGCTACCAGACAACTATGGTGACTGGTCCTGAGGCAAGGATTCTCGCAAGATTAGCCACCTTTCCTTCAAGTTTAGAATCTGCGTGGGATGTTCCTAGAGAAATTTGTTTGCCTGGCCTTTCAGAATACTTGGGAGTAGTTCGCTCAGCCCTTCATGGGCCTCTAAATGAACTAGTAAGCAAGGGTCTAGTGATTGAGAGGAAAGCGCACGTGATAGGAGCTGGAAGTCGCCGTCGCAAGGTGTACCATCTTACCGATTTAGGTCGCTCGGAATGCCAGGATATTGAATTGCCAACAGCCAAAAGAGTTGGCGAATTGTTAGGTAAGCCGCCAAATCAGACAGTTTTACGAGGCAGAGATGAACTAATTTCACAACTAAAATCTACAAAGAAAATGATACTCACCGGTTTACCAGGAATAGGTAAAACATCGTTGTTGAGAAGTATTGCTGATGAATTAGTCCAAGAAGGCAAGACAGTAAGATTTGCAACAATGGAATCATTCAAAGATATTGTTGAAATTATCAACGAGTGGGAATATGAATACAGTAGCGAAAATGCAGTTTTAAATTCGTCAAAGAATGAAGTGTTGATTCTAGACGAACTGCAAGAAGTCAGTCTTAGACACCTCGGTAGGTTGGAAATGTTCGCAAACAAAGCAAGCCACCTAATCATGGCTAGCCGTGCTCCACTACCAATAACTGATGGATTTGAAATTATTGAAGTTCCACCATTGGAGGTATCAGATGCATTAGAACTACTTCCAGAACATGTAGGGGATAGGGAATTGGTGGCTCAACGATTAGGAGGTCATCCTCTCGCACTACAAATGTATGATGAAGCCTCAGAATTACCAGAGGCTGGTTCAGACCTACAACAATGGATCAAAGATGTGGTTTTGTCAGGCCTTGGTGAAGAAATCAAGGTTCTTGATGAGTTATCATTAATCCCAGTTCCAATACCCTGTGAATTCCTTCAACATGAACAATATCTGTTTGATTTAGATGACCACGCTTTATTGAGATGGTTTTCATCAGGGGTAGAACTACATCATTTAGTTAGAAATGTTCGTTCAACAATGTTGTCAAAACAAGATTATGCAAAGGCTGCTATTTACTGGTCGCAATTAGATGGAGATCTGGCTAGATTGGTTGAGATGCATCATGTTTTGAATTCTGAAGGCGACATTGAATCACTGTTGATAAAGAATGCAGAATCTCTGATGGTACGTTCAAGTGCAGGATTAGCCTCTTTGATTGGTGATGCAATATACCGACATCCTACTCCTAGTCTTCATCGAATAGCTGCGATGGTTGCAATCGAGCGGGGTGAAAGTGATATTGCTTCACATCACTTGGCAAATTGCAATTCTCCAGATTTGGAATATTCTCTGTCAATTTTAACAGGTGAAAATGCAGAAATACCTGACCGGTCTGATATTCGATTACTTCTTTCTGAAGCATCTCGTAGGATGGACGACAGGTTGCCAGGAAAGCGAGTTGAGGACGAGGTATTGGAATTACTTGATAGAATAGATTTTACATCCGTTGATGATGATTTGAAGAAAGTAATTCTCGTTGCAGTTGCCCATGTCAGGCATGCATGGTATCTATCAGAAGAAAACTGGATAGAGGCCTCAAAAATCAGAGAAAATCTAGAGATGTTAACCCACAATAATGATCCCCAATTGCAAGCATTGGGATTACGTGCTGAAATCGCAGAGACATCACCTAATTCTCCCACATTCGAAAAACTGATTGAGCAAGCATTTGCAAGGAATGGACTTCGAGCTACAATGATACAATTGTCACTAATCAGCAAGTGTGATGCCAAGAGAGCAGAGTCGATATTGAAGAAAATCGATTTACCAACTCAAGACTCTCAAACCAACCTAAGTTCAGCACGTAGAATTGCTGCTATGATCTGGTTTTACCGGGCTAAATATAGAACTCACAACCCACTTTCTGCAATGGCCGAAGCGATTTCTCTTTGGAAAATATCCTTGTGCCCAAACGCTGCTAAAGAAGCAACTGAATTGATGCATCAGTTGCTTTGAATATGTCAGAACTTTGAACTTAAATTACCTGATTCAATATACCGATATTCATTTTCAGTGAATCGTGAAGGGGAACACTCTAATTGTATACCCTCAGTGTATCGTATTATGGTGAGGAGTAAAGTCACATCTGCGTTACTCCTCATCGCTATATTTTTGTTATCAGTTCAGTCTCCATTGATGCTAGAAAATACCTATGTAAGTGAGACAAATGGGCGCTCTCAAACCACATGGAGTGGCAGTGTTGTGCTGAACAATGATTACACCGTTCCCGTTACGGATGAGTTGGTTGTTTCAGCCTGCACGAATGTCACAATGTCTAACGGTGTAAGGATTTACGTAGAAGGTAGAATCACAGTTGAAGGAACTTCAAATTGCCCAGTGTACTTTGATTATGCCGGTGGTGGTGACCACATGGGGATCCAATTCAATTCTTCATCAAATGGCAGAGGTAGTAAGATTGACAATGCTTCCATAATTCATTCAACATATGGCATCACAATTTATGGCTCAAACCCAAGCCTATCTAATGTTACAATTTGGGACCCTGATGATGTAGGGGTTGATTTGTTCAATTCCGCAACCCCTGTGATTAGGAATCTGACAATAGAAGAAGCAGGTCAAGATTGGGCATTTCCCGTTTATTGGAGATATGGTATTGGTCTTTCAATCGGCGCAGGTTCTGCTCCAAATATCGATGGATTAGTCGTAAACGATGCTGTTACAAGGGGATTGAATATATGGGGTAATTCAGGCGGATTGATTCGCAATATCACCATGACAAATATCTCTGGTTCTACACTAGCTCAAGCAGCAGGAGTGTGGGTGCAGGACAGTGTCCCTCTCATCGAACACGCTGTTGTTAATCGTGCAGATCACGGAATAATTGTTCGACATATCGATGATGGTATAATAACAAGAGCGGTAATGAGAGATTTGGATATTCGTAACTCGATGTACAAAGCTTTGATTCTAGATAAGGAAGACAAGACTAACTACACCAATTATCAGAGTGCGATTATTGAAGGACTCAAAATTAGCGGAACCGGGGGCCAAGATGCCAAAACACCAGGGATTGCCACTGTCACGCTAGAGATAAACGCCACAGGTGCATGGATTGAAGATGCACAGTTGGAAGATAATGATGCGGTAGGAGTACAACTTTACTTTGTTGATTCATCCACGGTTTTCACCAATCTGTCGATAAATAATACAGGTGGAGATGGTTCAGGTGCCGACGGAGCAGGCATCTCTGTTCGCTCCTCTTATTTCGCACCTAAATTCAACGGCCTCGAGGTTTCGAATGCTACTAATGCGGGAGTTTTCGCTATTAGTGGAGGTGCGATTCAGGGCACTAATTGGAGCCTACACAACAATGGTGGTGAGGGCTTTTACCTTGAAAGAGCGGCTACAATTATCGATGGTCTAACTTTACAAAACAACTCAGATTCAGGTGCTCACATCGATGATGCAAGATATGTCTATCTTTCCAATGTGACCAGTTCAGATAATGGTGATGCTGGCCTTGAATACAATCGAGCCAATGACATAGAATCTGGTTCTGGTGATGTTAGTTGTGTAAACTGCTCTTCCATCAACGATCAAAGAGGCGTAGTGATCATTGATTCAGTAGACCTGCATTTTGAAAACCTAGAAATTCACGACCCTGTTACCGGACCTGCAATCTCAGTAAACAATAGCGGTTTAACAATCGGTGTCCAAGGTGGAATGTTCCATCTGCATGATGTGAAGACATTCCTAAATTATAGTGGGCCAGCAATTGATATTTCAGGGGCAGAAGGAGAGATTGATGGCCTTGACATGTATGGTTCACATGAAGGGTTGGTATGGGATGCAGATCATAATATTGAGAGAAATAGTATTCTTTCGAATGCTAATTTCACTGGAAGTGGTTGCTTAGAATTGTCAAATCATGATCAACTATCTGGCCACAGTAATACAATTACAAACAGTTGCACTGGAGATTTAACATTCACCAATGTCGAACTTAATTGGTCGAATTTCCTAGATTCAGGAAATCACATCTTGAATGTTGATTCAAATTCACACCTTCATCTGCATCAACCACAGAATATAGATTACATGAACGCAAGTATCTCTGGAAACGGTTGGATTGAGGAAGCCTGGGATATTGAGGTATGGGTAATCAACAATAATTCAAACGGGGTGCCATCAGCAGCGGTATCTCTTGATTTTGATCAACTGGAACTACCTATGGGTAATCCTACCAACGATTTAGGAACGGTCTCATTCCCAAATTTAAGAGGTAAAAAATACAACAGTTCAGGCCAAAGTCCATACACCACAGCGGAGATATCTTGCTCCTATGATGGCGTATCGAACTCAACGAATGTTTCTTTGTCTCAAGACCAGACTGTTTGGTGCCATTTGCCTCTTTCTAACCAAGCTCCATTCCTCATCTGGGACTCTCCTGTCGACCAGACAGTTTTCCCTTCCCAAAGCGAAGTATTGTTCAATGCTTCAAGGTCTTGGGATTTAGATGATGACTTAATGACATTCAGTTGGTCATCATCCATCGATGGCCAATTATTGCAAGGACAGGATTCTCTCTTTACTGCAAATGGAATCACAGCACCTTTGGTTGGATTGAGTGATGGAATCCATGACATAACTTTGGAAATTTGTGATGACAAAGGTAATTGTGTAGATCAGACTAGAACGATTGAATTATCAAACCAGCCTCCAATTATCGTTGTATCTACAGACCCCATATTATCTCCTTGGGGAGAGTTAATCACCCCGATTACTAAACCGGTTGAGTATTCATTAAATGGCACATATGACCCTGAGAATGATGTATTGACCTGCAGTTGGAATTGGCTAGGAAATACACAAGTGATTTCTGACTGTGTAAATGGAACGGGAACACTCTCGTTCGAAAATGAGACGGCGTCAACCTTCGATCTGACTCTATCTGTTTCTGATGGTGTCAATTCAGATAGCCAATGGATAATTCCTGTGGAATTGTATAATGAGATGCCTAATGCTTCCTTTGAAGTTATTAGAGGCGGTAATTTATCTCAAGACATTGTAAATTTGGTAAGTACTACAATAGATCCCGAAGGCGACGATATAACCTATTTCTGGCAGAGTTCACTAGACGGGGTAATTTCCAATCAGAGCACCTGGGAAGGCTATCTTTCCAGAGGGTCTCATGTACTCACTCTAAGCGTGAATGATGGCAGGATGGAGCATGTTAATTCAACAAGTATCGCAACTGAGGTTTTGATTGTCAAAAACAGTCCACCTGTAGCAGTAATTCATACTCCTACAGAGAATGGAAATTATGATTCCAGCCATCTCTTTGAATTCAATGCCTCTGGGTCTGGAGACTGGGATAGTGCATGTGATACATTCCCTGATGATGTTATATGGCATTGTTCTCCAAGTGAGCCAGCTTCAGGCTCTGAATATTTGATTTACAGGTGGGAATCAGATATCGATGGTATATTGCAAGAAAATGGTTCTGATTGGTTAATTTTCGAAGGCCACTTGTCAAACGGAATTCACAATATCACACTAACAATGGATGATGGAATCAATACGCCAGTCTCTACAAATATTGTTGTAGATGTTGCATCTTCTGCTCCAGTATTGAAATTGAACAGTCCTGATTTAACGCAAGGTTATCATTCCAGTGATTTGATTGAATTTGATCTGCGAGACAGTGTTGACTATGATGGAGATAATTTCACATTCAATCTATCAAGTGATATTTCAGGAAATATTCTGACCGAAGAAAATCCTAGTGAATTGCATGCAATTAGTCTGCAGGCAGGTGAGCATTCGTTAACTTTCACTCTGGTGGATGAGACTGGATTGGAGCGCCAAGAAATAGTTAACTTGGTAGTGGTAGAGTCAGATCCTCAAGTCGTAATTTATGAGCCTATAAACAATCAATTCTACGAACCAGGAGAGTTGATAATTTTGGATTCTAACGGGACCAACGATGCAGATAATGACATTACTCGAAGAGAATGGAGGCTTTATGTTCCTGGAGAAGTATACCCAGAGGTGCTTTCAAATTCAGCATTTTTCACAACTAACTTACAACCTGGTGTTCACCATATATCGCTATTTGTAGAAGACAGAAGAGGGGGCTATGATGAGAAACATATCAACATTACAGTGGCTTCTAGTAACCCAGATTTATCTAATTTAACAATCTCTCCAAAGGTTATCCCTGTTGGAGAGTTAACATCGATAACCGTAAGTGTAGCATTGGATGATCCAGATGGTACAACTCAACAAATCAATGCAACTATCACTAAGAATTTACAATCTTGGACGTTCAATTTGAGTGATGAGAATGGCGATGGCATTTGGGTTGGAACTGTAGATGTAATCGGAGATGAAAGTGGGAAAGCTCAACTAAAGGTAACTGCGCTCGACGGACAAACTATTGATTATTTGACTCTCAATTTGGATTTTGTGGAGGAAGAAAGTGATAGCAGTTCCTTGTATCTCATCGCAGGAGGGATCACCTCATTCTTGGTAATAGCAGTCGCCCTTGCCTGGCTAATTGTACGAAGAAGAAAGCGATTAGCGGACATAGATTTGATAGATTCTTGGGGAGTATTCGGTGGGGAAGTTAAAGAATACAACGAAGAAGAACTAGAATCTTGAGCGCAAATAGGTAGGCAGTACATTGATATGGTATTGTTTCTAACATCTTTTCATGAGGAAGAGTTTCTCAAGAACAACAGCCGTTTTGCTAGCAGCACTTTTGTGTGCATCTTTGCTTCCACAAAGTGTTGCAGCAGATGAGACAACAACCGATCACTTCGCTTTTGGAATGGAGTATGATTGGTCGAATATGAATGCCGACTTCGAATCGATGACAGGTCTACCAATGGACGATATCCTAGCTGATATCATGCAGTCTGCTGATGATGCTGGAATCGATTTATTGCTACTTGAAGAGATAACAGGAACATCTTCGATGGTTATCGATCAGTATGAAGATGGAACAACTATGCTTGATTACGATGGCTCTACAGTCGAAGTTACAAAGCATGTAACAGAGTTGACAGTTCGCCATGGAGACATAATGGATTATGCAATGATTACTGAGTGGTCTGACGCACGAGCAGGCTGGGATTTGACAATCTCTACAAGTATGCAAGGAATCTTCAACGTTGATGCATTCTATGTCGAATACCGTGATTCATCAGGATT
>Ga0208277_1001862_pt1 | contig 12191 bp, 12 predicted proteins | sample ETNtaG_5_FD_185782 | JGI IMG/M metagenome (GOLD analysis project Ga0208277, IMG submission 185782) | Marine microbial and viral communities from oxygen minimum zone, Eastern Pacific Ocean - ETNP201406SV205 (SPAdes) (version 2) | ecosystem: Environmental > Aquatic > Marine > Oceanic ...
TGATTTTTTCAGGAATAGGAATGTGGGTATTAGCTGTAATCTATTTCTTGAATAGTAATACGCAATATATAGTTCTTTTGGTTTTCGGATTTTTATCTATTACTTTGGGTTATGCTGATTTTAGGAGTTATAAAAATAATTCTGCAACAGGAAAAGAGAGAATTTCGAGACACTTAACTAACATGATGGGAGGAGCTATTGCAGTTATTACAGCTGTTTTAGTTGTTAATCCTCCTTTTGAACCCGAATGGGTGTGGTGGGTGCTTCCAACCGTTCTGATAACCCCTGTTATTTTTTGGTGGAATTTTAAAATACTAAAATAAAGTTACACATTTTTCTCAACACCCTTGAAACCTATGTGCTATAAGGGTTTAAAATTGGGTTATTATTGAGTGGGAATAAAGTGATAAAAAAAATTATGAGAATTTCTGAAAGCCAAGTACCTGAAAGGCTTAGAGGTAGTCGTTCTAAAATATTAAGAAAAATCGCTAGATTTGGAATAAATATATCTGGCTGGACTATAAAAGGAAAGATCCCTGATGAAGAGAGAATTGTAATAATTGCTGCACCTCATACTTCAAATTGGGATTTTATTTTAGCAATGCTAGCGATCTTTGGATTAAATATTAAGGTAAGATGGCTTGGAAAAAACTCAATATTTAAACCTGGTGTTAAATTTTTTTTTAAATGGTTAGGTGGAATTCCTGTTTATAGAGATAATCCATCAACATTAATTGAAAATGTTGTAAATATAGTCAAAAAAGAAAAAAGTATTGTTATTGCTATGACTCCTGAGGGTACTAGAAAGAAAGTAAAAAGATGGAAAACTGGTTTTTTGAGAATCGCAAAACAAACACATTCAAAAATATTATTAATTTCTATCGATGCGCCAACTAAAAGTATAGGAATAGGTAAGATTTTTAACCCTACAGGCAATAATGAAGAAGATTTAGAGTATATTCAAAAATATTATAGCAACTTCAGCGGTATAAACCCCCAGAAATCATAACTTAATGTAAACTAGGAATTATCTGCAGCTAAGAATGTATTTCCATTTATATGATCAGATATTTTTTCAGCCATCATTATTGTTGGTGCATTTGTATTTCCAGCAATCAAACTCGGCATTAGTGATGCATCAACAACTCTTAAAGACTGCATTCCATGAACTTGACCATGTTCATTAGTTACTGCAAGTTCATCTATGCCCATTTTACAGGTTCCGACTGGATGATAGAGCGTTTCACCAGTTTCTCTAATCCAATTATCTAACTCACCGTCATTATTTATATCAATACTTGATCCTGGCTTAAGTTCTTTACCACGATATTCATCAAAAACTGGCTGCATAAAAACTCTACGGGCTTCCCTTAGTCCATTTCTAGTGTCAATTAGATCTTGCTCGACAGAAAAATAATTTGGATACATTAGCGGATCATCATTTGGGTCTGAACTCTTAAGTGTTATATGTCCTCTACTTTGCGGCCTGCATAGATAAACAAGGTTAGAAAAACCATGCTCTAGAGGGACGCCTTCTCTACCATGAACATCCTGCATTGCAATTGATACATAATGTATTTGAATATCAGGTATTTCTTTTTCGGGTGATGATTTTATAAAAGCACCACCAACGCAAGGTGGATTTGCGGCGTCACCAGTTCCTGTTATTAAATATTTTGCTCCAGCAAGCATTGTACTAAAGAAACCTGCTGACCTATGAAGAGTTACTGGTTGTGTACATGCAAATTGACTTACTACTGCAAAATGATCCTGTAAATTTTTTCCAACACCTTTTAATTCATGATTAACTTGAATTCCATGTTTTTTAATTTCCTCAGAATCTCCGATTCCACTTCTCATAAGTATTTGAGGAGAATTTACTGCGCCTGAGGATAAAATTACTTCTTTATTAGACCCAATAAACTTCTTTATTCCTTTTTCAAAGTAATCAACTCCAATTGCCTTTTTATTTTTAAAAATCACTTTATCTACTGTAATATTTGTCTTGGTATGTAAATTTTTTCTTTTAAGAGCAGGATGAAGGTAGGCCCTAGCTGAACTAAATCTTTTAGATCCCTTTAAGGTATGCTCATAACGGGAAAAACCTTCTTGTTGTTTTCCATTAAAATCATTTGTTAAAGGAAAACCAGCCTGTGAACCAGCTTCAACAAATTTGTCTAAAAGTATGTCATCATCTCTTGTTGATTTCTTAACATTAAGTGGGCCATTTTTACCGTGATATTCCTCATCACCATCACCCTCATAGTTTTCAGCTCTTTTAAAGTAGGGCAATACATCATCATAAGACCACCCAGTATTTCCAAGTTGTCTCCAATGATCATAATCTGAGGAATGCCCTCTTGTGTAGATCATTGCATTAATAGAGGATGATCCGCCCCATCCCCTTCCTCTAGGCCAATAAAGCTTTCTTCCACCTGTATTGCTTTCTGGTTCAGTTTCGAAACCATAATTTTGTTTATTTGCTTTTGGGACAATTTGAGAATAACCGGAGGGCATATGAATGAATAAATTTGTATCTTTTCCTCCTGCCTCAATAAGAAGAACAGAGTTTTTTTCATTTTCTGATAATTTATTAGCTAATACACAACCAGCACTTCCTGCTCCAACAATTATATAATCAAAATTTTCTTCCATATTTGTCTCACTAAAATAATAATGAAATTAAATCATGAACTAGCTATAGTAATACTTCAATAATCAATTTTAATTTTATTTTTAAAATGGAATAAAAAATTCAAAATAAAATTAACTGCTAAAAAAGAAGATAGAAAATGAAATTTATAATTTTTGACTTAGACGATACTTTATTATGCGGAGATTGCGAAGCAGGCTGGATAAATTTTCTTGTTTCTAAAGGATTGCTTGATAGCGATCATCATAAATCAAAACTTAATCAATTGGATATAGAATACCGAGAAGGTATTCTTAATTTTGATGAATATTCAACTTATATTCAAGAACCCCTTAAGAATTTAGATATTATCACAGTTAAAAATCTAGTTAATGAATTTATTAAAAAGAATATTGATGATTTAACAGATGATCTTACTAGTGATCTTTTAAAAGAGGCACAATCTGCAGATAAAGTTCTTATTGCATCAGGATCTCATGATTTTCTTGTAAAGGGTTTCGCTGAATATTTTGGTATAGAATGCAGTATCGGGACACCAGTTGAGATAAAGAAAGATATCTTTACAGGTAGATTATCAGGTGAGCCAACTTTTAGTGATGGAAAAGTTAAGGCTGTTAAAAATTGGTGTTATGAAAATGATTTAAAAATTGAAGATTCAATTTTTTATTCAGACTCAATTAATGATCTTCCAATGTTAGAAGCTTGCGGAGAACCAATAGTTGTAAATCCTGACAATAATTTAAGAAAGATTGCTTTAAATAGATCATATAAGATTCTAAGTAGATGATTTTTTTAAAATTTATAATTTCGGAGAAAATGTATTTTCTTGATACAATTTTAGCCAAATGATAATTTATTATAATAATAAATTAACTGGAGAGCCCTATGTATGATCTAATTATTAAAAATGGCACCATTATTGATGGCACAGGAAAAGACAGATATGTTGCTGATATTGCTATCAAAGACGGAGCAATAGCAAGTATAGGAGAAATTAATGAGCTTGCTGACAAAGAAATTGATGCCAAAGGTAAGTTAGTCACCCCAGGTTGGGTTGATGTTCATACTCATTATGATGGTCAAGCTACATGGGATCCACTATTAGCGCCTTCAAGTTGGCATGGCGTTACAACAGTTGTTATGGGTAATTGCGGAGTAGGGTTTGCACCAGTAAAACCTAAAGATAGAGACTTTTTGATAGAGTTAATGGAAGGTGTTGAGGATATTCCAGGTGCAGCACTTTCTGAAGGTATTGATTGGCAATGGGAAAGTTTTCCAGAATATCTTGATGCCCTAGAGGCATTTCCACGTGCAATTGATGTAGCTACGCAAGTTCCTCATGGTGCAGTAAGGGCATATGTTATGGGTGAGCGCTGTAATTCAGATTATGCACCAACAAAAGAAGAAGTTGATAACATGGCAGAATTAGTGAGAGAGGGCGTTGAAGCTGGAGCTCTTGGTTTCTCAAGCTCTAAAACACTATTACATAAAGATGTTCATGGAGAATATATGCCTGGAACTTTTTCTGGAAATGAAGAGATGTTAGCGCTTGGGTTAGGTATGAAAGGCTTAAATAACTCTGTTTTTGAACTTGTTTCTGACCATTTAGGAGAGGATAAAGAGTGGGCTTGGGTAAATGATTTTCAAAAGCAAACCGGATTGACTGTAACTCTAATTGCGACAACTGCACCCGCATATGAAAACAATAAAATGTATAATCTTGCAGAACAAGCAAGAATTGAAGGGCGAGAAATCAGACCGCAAGCTGCCGGCAGACCAACTGGTGTGCTTCATGGTCTTCAATCAAGTTTTCATGCATTTGTAGGGCATCCTACGTGGCGTGACGAACTTGCTTCTCTTAATCATGATGATTTATTAAAAAAGTTGCGTGATCCTAATACTAAGAAAAAGATACTATCAGAAGAATCTACTATAAGAAGTGAGATTCTAGGAGATCTTCCGACCTTAATGGGACAAGTTTTTCCTCTTGGAGATAATCCAAATTATGAGCCAGAGTTTAAGGATAGTATTGCTGGTATTGCCGAGTTAAGGGGATTAGATGTCATGGAAGTTATGTATGATATGTTAATACAAGGTGAGGGTAAAGAGCTCTTCTATCAACCTTTAGGTGGATATCAGAGTTATTCTTTGGATGCTCAAAAAAAATTACTTGAACACCCAAATGTATTGTTTGGTCTAAGTGATGGCGGGGCTCACTGCGGTGTAATTGCTGATGCAGGTATGCCAACTTTTATAATGACTCATTGGGGGAGAGACAGGACACGCGGAGATAAAATGTCACTCGAATTTATTGTTAAATCTCTTACATCAAGTACAGCAGAAGCTTTTGGTATGTTTGATAGAGGTTACCTCAAAGAAGGTAAAATTGCTGATATAAATATTATCGATTTTAATGCAATGCGATTACACAGACCTGAAGCAATATTTGATTTACCTGCAGGTGGAAGAAGGTTAGTTCAAAAACCTGAAGGTTATGAAGTAACTATAAAAGCTGGAGAAATTATCTTTGATAATGGTGTTCATACAGGAGCGCTTCCAGGAAAACTTGTTCGAAGAAGTAATGAAAAAAGAGAAATAGCTCTTAATAGCTAATTTTTATGAAAGATTTAAAAGATAAGATTGTTTCTATTACAGGCGGCGCAACTGGAATTGGCTTTGCTCTTGCTAAATCTTTTGGAGCTGATGGAGCTAAAATAGTTATCGGGGAAACCAGAGAAGAAAAGCTTCAGGAAGCTATAGATAAATTAAAAAACCTTAATATTGATGCAGATAAAACTCATTTAGATGTCACCGACTTAAAAAGTGTTGAAAGCTTTGCCGAGTTTACCTGCGAGCGTTATGGACAAGTAGACATTTTAATTAACAATGCAGGAATTTCTGGTGCTCGAGGAAGAATTGATAAAGTTGATGTTCTAGAAGCTAAAAAAGTTTTTGATGTTAATTTTTTTGGAGTATGGAATGGATGTTCTGTGTTTAGTAAAAAAATGATAGAACAGGGGACAAATGCAGCTATTTATAACCTTGGTTCAGAGAACTCATTATTTGTTGCAGTGCCCAATTCTGTTGCATATGTTGCTTCTAAGCACGCAGTTCTTGGCTTAAGTGAAAGCTTAAGAAATGATTTACCAGATTTTATTCATGTTGGAACAATATTTCCTGGTTATGTAGACACCCCCCTTACAGGTCAAGTGGAAGGTGGGATGGATGCAGATAAATTTGCTGAAATTGTTAAGGAACAAATTAAAAATGAAGAACATATAATAGTATCACACGCTCATAATACTGTTCATATTGAAAAGCGTATTAACGAGATAGCTAAAGCTTATAAAAAATATGCACCACGATATGATGGTGATGAAGAGTATGATGTTAAGACAATTCTCTCTAATTTATAAGAATGAATATGTTATCTAATATTTCGATTGCTCTCAAACTACCCTTAGGTTTTTGGAAGAAGTTCGTTTTGTTTGGACTAGCTGTTTTTTTTATTTATTTTGGTATAGATCATTTCGTTAATCCCAATTTTTATTTATCTATTATGCCTCCATCATTTCCATTACATGAAGAGGCAGTATATATAAGTGGTTTTTTTGAAATAGTTGGCGGTGTTGGTGTTTTAATTCCACGCTTTCGTAAAATAGCGGGATGGGGGTTAGTTGCTCTTTTAATTTCTGTTTATCCAGCTAATATTTATATGGCTATAACTCCAGAAGCATTTCCAGATATTCCAGTTGAAATGCTTTATTTTCGTCTTGCATTACAATTTTTATTTTTCTATTGGGCTTATTCAGTAACGCGTCCAGTATTTAATTTGGGAAGTCAAAAAAACTAATAAATAATGATAAAGAGATAAGATATGAAGGTTTTAGCATTAGGAGGCAGTGGTGGAATGGGAAGATATGCTGTTCAGTCTCTATATAAACACTCTAACATAAAAAAAATTTATGTAGCTGACATCAATGCTGATGCTGCAAAAGATTTTTCATTAAATTTTAATGATAAAGTAGAGGGCATAGAATTAGATGTTACAAAACATGAATCTTTATTAAAGGTTATGTCTAAAGTCGATATAGTAGTTAATACTACAGGACCTTTTTTTAAATTTGCAGAACCAATTCTAAGAGCTTCAATAGAAACAAATTGTCATTATTTTGATATTTGTGATGATTGGGAGCCAACTGAAAAAATGTTTCTTTTGGATGAACAGGCAAGAAACGCTGAAATTACCGCAATCTTAGGACTAGGAGCTAGCCCTGGCTTAACAAATATCCTTGCTTATATGGCTATGCTTGAACTTGATGATATTTCAAAAGTTTATACAGGATGGGATATGTCCTCAGCTAAACCAGAGCCTATATCATCACAAAAAGGGGTTAATGCAGCTATGATTCATGGTATCGAACAAATGATTGGAAAAGTTAAGGTCTTTAAAGATGGAAAATATCAAATGGAAAGACCTTTAACAGAAGTAAAAATTCATTATCCAGAATTAGGAGAATTTAAAGCAAATATATTTGGCCATCCTGAAGCAATAAGTTTTCCCCATCATTATCCAAATATTAATGAGTCATTAAACATAATGCATGGTGAAGAAAGAGGATTTATTACAACCTTGAAGTTTATAAGGTTTTTAATTGAGACGAATCTTCTGACAAAAAATATGGCTGCAAGAATTCTTTCATGGATGGAGGGATCAACTACTCCAACAAAAAAAACAGAAAAACTACATTTACCTCCGGTCTTTGGCTATGCTGAGGGAAATAGGAATGGTCAAAAAATTTCAGTAGGCGTAACTATTGATGGAGACATTATGGATTTATCAATGGGGGAGGCCACCTCTTTTCCATTAGCATGTGGAGTAAAAATGCTAATTGATGGGTTTATTGATAGTTCTGGGGTTCATGCTCCAGAGTCAGGAATTATTGATCCAGAGTTATTTATGAATTATTTATCGAGAGAAATAAATAATGGAGGTAAACTATTTCCAGTAATTACAAGGAGCAAGATATGAGAGCAGTTGGTTTTAAAGAATTTGGAAATCCAGAAGTTTTAGAGGTAATGGATGTTCCAGAGGTTTCTGCAGGTTCTGGAGAAATTAGAATAAGAAATTATGCTTCGGCTGTAAATCCTACAGATATTGTCTCAAGAAGCGGTTTAATATCTCAATTTCGTAAAGATTTTCCACTTCCGTCAGTGCCAGGAATGGATATTTCTGGGGTTGTTGATCAAGTTGGAGAAGGGATTGAAACAGGTATAAATATTGGCGATAAAGTAATGGGGATGGTTATCCCTAATGAGCTCCATGGTGCGTATCGTGAGCAGATAATTTTAAACCAATTTGCAGTCGTTAAGGCTCCAGAAAACCATTCTTTTGTGGAGTCATCAACATTACCTATGAATGGTTTAACAGCTCGATTATCATTAGATTTGTTAAATCTAAATAAAGGACAAGTTCTTGCTGTTACAGGTGGGCCAGGTGCATATGGAGGTTATGTAATCCAGTTAGCAAAAGCAGATGGTCTTACTGTAATTGCGGACTCGAATGAAAATGATATTGAACTTTTAAATGAATTAGGCGTTGATCATATAATTCCAAGAGGTAAAAATTTTGTTGAAAAGATTAAAGAAGTTTTTCCTGACGGCGTTGATGGTATTGCCGATGGAGCTTTGCTAAATGAAAAAGCAATTGAGGCTGTTAAGGATAATGGATCTTTTACAAGTGTAAGAGGATTTAGAGGAGAACCTCAGAGAAACATAAATTTTACTACTACTTGGGTAATTGAGTACGATTCTGACTTCGACAAGTTAGATAAACTTCGTCAGCAAGTTGAGGATGGGCTTATTACTCTTAGAGTAGCTGATACGGTGACTCCAGAAAATGCTTCTGAGGCTCATAAGAGACTTGATGCAGGAGGAACTAGAGGCAGGATGGTTATTAATTGGGAATAAAGGTTAAAAGTTTAGTAATTTGCCTTCTAGTTTATGTTTTTGCTTTAGCTATAAGCATTTTGATATGCAGTAATATTGTATTAAATCAATGGGCAACTGTTCTAATTGCCCATATAATTGCGACAGTTATAGTTTTTATAGCAAGCTCTCTCTTTAAAAATTCAAGTTTTTATGACCCTTTTTGGTCAATAGCACCTATACCAATTGTTGTGTATATTTCTTTTTGGCCGGATTCAAAAATTCTGAATTTTGAGAAAATATTCCTTTTTTTTGTTCCCGTTCTGTATTGGGGTATCCGCCTAACATATAATTGGGCGCGTAGATGGGAAGGTTTATATGATGAGGATTTTCGTTATGAAGACCTTAAAGAACTAAAATTTTCTTCATTCATAGACTTTTTTGGCATTCATTTATATCCAACTTTGCAAGTAAATTTATCTCTTTTACCAGTGTATTATGGTTTATCTATATCTACAAATTCTTCGAGTTATTGGTTATATTTAGCTAGTTTTTATACCATTATGGCTATCACATTAGAATTAATCTCAGATAATCAACTTTGGAGATTTAAAAAGAATAAAGATAACAAAAATAAATTTATAAAAACTGGTCTTTGGGCATATTCAAGGCACCCTAATTATTTAGGCGAAGTTCTTTTTTGGTGGGGAATCTTCTTCATGACATTAGCGGTTGATTCTTCTTACTGGTATTTATTTATATGCCCGTTATCTATGAATCTTATGTTTACATTAATAACTTGTAAAATGATGGATGATAGAAGTTTAGTTAAAAGAGATGGTTATAAAGATTATATGGACAAAACCAATCAACTATTAATTTTTCCAAAAAAGAGATTGTAATTTATTTCAAAAGCCTTTGTTCTAAGCTAGAGCAAAAATAATAAAAAAAGAAAAAGGTATTATAAGTACCCATGAAATTATTGGGTAAATTATTTTTTTTGTATTGATGTTTTTCAAATTCCTTAATGCTATTTGTGTTCCAACTGAGAATAAACCAGTTAGAAGTATAATTTGACTAATATTCCTGATGATTTCTTTTTCTGTAGGTATATTGAAATAAGACCCTATAATAATTGCAATAATAAATAAAATAACAAACACCGGTAATGGAAAATATTTCTTATCATTTCTCTCAGTTATACTAACTAAAATAATTAATGGTATTAACCATAAAGTTCGCCCAAGTTTTAATGTTGATGCAGTCTCAAGAGATTCATATCCATAACTCATAGAGGCACCAATTACCGCGCTAGTGTCATGAATTACAGTTGCGGCCCATGCTCCAAATTGAATTTGTGATAAATTTAATAATTCTCCTATATACGGAAAGATAAGAATTCCTATAGCATTTAGGATAAATATTATTGACATTGCAGCTGCTAGATCTTCATTTTTTGATTTAATTATTGGCGCGATAGATACCATTGCTGTACCTCCGCAAATTGATGACCCAGAAGCAACTAAAAGTGAATAATTTTTGTCAATTTTTAGAGAGATTCCTAATAAAAAAACAAAAGTAAAAGTTAATATAACAAATATGGATATTGCTGGCATGTATTGAATACTTGAATTAATCGCAGATTGAAAATTAATTGAAAAGCCAAGAAGAACTATTCCGGTTTGTAAAATATATGTAGAAAATTTTTTTGCTATAAATTCATTATCAGTTTTGAATAATAAACTAAAAATTATCCCACCAAATATTGCTAAAATAGGTATCTTTAAGAAAATACTTAAAAATAAAAAAATAATTAAATAGAAATAGATCATAGTTTAATAATATCATTTTAAATCAAATTATCTCTCAATTATTTCTTTTAAAACTATCCAAAAAATATATTATCATTAAACACATTATATTGGAGAGAAATTATGACCAAAGAAGTAGATTTTTATTTTGATTTTGCTAGTCCAAATGCATATTTAAGTCATAAAGTTTTGAAATCAATTTCTAAAAAAACAGGGGCTAAAGTTAATTACATTCCTGTTCTTCTTGGGGGTATATTTAAGGCTACTAATAACAACCCTCCAATGGTTCAATTTGCTGAGGTAAAGGGCAAATTAGAATACCAATCACTTGAAATAACGAGATTTATTGAAAGACATGGTTTGCAATCTTTTCAAATGAATCCGCACTTTCCGGTAATAAGCTTACAAATTATAAGAGGTGCAATTGCAGCTGAAATGGATGGTTATCTTGAAGATTATATAGATAAAGTATTAGTTCATATGTGGGAACAGCCCAAGAAAATGGACGATCCAGAAATCATTAAAGAAGCATTTGTTGAGTCAGGATTAGATGCAGATAAATTGATGAGTCAAATGCAGGATCCAGATGTTAAAGCAAAATTAATTTCAAATACTGAAGCAGCCGTTGAAAGGGGGGTTTTTGGTATACCAACTTTTTTTGTTGGGAATCAAATATTCTTTGGAAAAGACACATTATGGCAAGTAGAGGAATTACTCATATAATTTGACTTTATCTAGTAACTTTAATAACTAACTTGTTATGCAGAATTTATCTAATAAAGTATTAGCTTTCTTTATAGCTTTGTTATTTTTTACTTCGGTTTCAGCCGAAGAGCTTCTGCATGATCATCACGAATATCATGATCATATATCTGTTGAAATAGATTGTGATTTTTGTGTTAATGCAGCTCCTGAGTTTGATAATAAAGTAGTTACTTTCGGAGACCAATTCCTTAATATTTTTGAGTTTATTCAAACTCTTGATAATCAATTTTTAGACAACAATACTTCTGAATTTTATTCCAGAGGACCTCCTCAAATTTAAATTTCATTTCTTATGTAAATTTAAAAAAGGAGATAAAATTGAAAAATTTACTTTTAGCACTTTTGTTTGTGGGTGCTTTAACAATACACAGCGATAAATTATTTTCGAATGAAACTGAACAAGTTTCTAGAGATACTGATGAAATTATAGTTACTTCATCTTATATTGATCCCAGTCTATCAGATCTTGATGACCCTATTCATATAATAAGTGGAAATGATGTTATTTTTGACTCGACTTTAAGCCTAGGAGATTCACTTGATGGCCTTCTTGGTATCCAATCCTCTGATTTTGGCGTGGCTGTTGGTCATCCTATCATTCGTGGTCTCTCAGGCTCAAGAGTGAGGATCATGAATAATGGGAAAACTTTAAGAGATGTTTCTATCGTTGGTGATGACCACATGGATGAAATTGATTTAAATGATATTCAACAAATTGAGATTGTTAGAGGGCCATCATCCTTATTGTATTCTAGTGGGGCTGTTGGAGGTATTGTTAATATTATTGATAACACAATCGCAAGAGAAGATTTTAAAGAACCGAAATTAAACATTGGTTTAGAAACCCAATCCGTTAACGACGGTGAAGTTGGAAGTTTTTCTTATCAAAGTAACCTAGGTGGTTTTAATATAAGTTTGGCTTACAAAGATTCACAATTTGATAATTATGATATTCCGAATGGCGCGATAATTCATAGTGAAGATGAGCATCACGATGAGGACGAGCATCACGATGAGGACGAGCATCACGATGA
>Ga0208277_1001864_pt1 | contig 12174 bp, 5 predicted proteins | sample ETNtaG_5_FD_185782 | JGI IMG/M metagenome (GOLD analysis project Ga0208277, IMG submission 185782) | Marine microbial and viral communities from oxygen minimum zone, Eastern Pacific Ocean - ETNP201406SV205 (SPAdes) (version 2) | ecosystem: Environmental > Aquatic > Marine > Oceanic ...
AGGTTGCTTTTAACCATATTTTTAAAGGCTCAAATCACGAAAAGGGGCAAGACTTAATATTCTTCCAGGGTCATGCGTCCCCAGGGATTTATTCAAGAGCGTTTCTTGAAGGACGCTTATCAAAAGAAAACGTAAATAATTTTAGAAGGGAGCTTTCAGAAGAAGGAGGCCTGTCTTCATACCCACACCCATACTTAATGCCTAAGTTTTGGCAGTTTGCAACGGTTTCTATGGGGCTCGGACCAATAATGGCTATATATCAAGCAAGGTTTATGCGCTATATGGTAGATCGTGGTTTTATTGAAGAAACGGGACGCAAAGTGTTTGCATATTTGGGTGACGGTGAAATGGATGAACCAGAGTCAAAAGGAGCGCTAACCCTTGCCTCGAGAGAAGAGCTAGATAATTTAATTTTTGTAATAAACTGCAACCTTCAAAGACTAGATGGTCCCGTTAGAGGAAATTCAAAAGTTATACAAGAGTTAGAGGGTGCATTTCGTGGTGCTGGGTGGAATGTTATAAAAGTTATTTGGGGTTCTGGGTGGGACGACCTACTTAATAAAGATAGCAAAGGCTTATTGCTCTCTAGGATGGAAGAGGTTGTTGATGGTGATTTGCTTAAGTACACTGTTGAAGGAGGTTCTTATTTTAGAGAACATTTTTTCGGAAAAAGCCAAGATTTGCTTAACCTTGTAAGTCATTTAACAGATAAACAATTAGAAGAGTTAAAACCTGGGGGACATGATCCTGAAAAAGTTTATGCTGCCTTTAATGAAGCTATAAATCACAATGGATCGCCATCAGTAATATTGGCGAGGACAATTAAAGGATATGGCATGGGTGATGCTGGTGAAGGTAAAAACATAACCCATAATCAGAAAAAGTTAGATGAAAAATCCCTTGTATATTTTAAAAATAGATTTAAAATGGAAATGGGAGATAAAAAAGCGCAAGATGCGGAAATATTTGAGCTGGATAAAGAAACAGAAGAGTTTAAATATTTAATCGAAAAACGAAAAAGTTTGGGGGGGCCAGTCCCAGAAAGAAAAAACAACCCGGCTGTTCTTAAAACACCAGATTTAAAAATATTTAAAGAGTTAATCGATGGAACTTCAGGGCGTGAAATTTCAACGACAATGGCTTTTGTTCGCCTAATAACTATCTTATCCAAAGATAAAGGAATAGGAAAAAATATAGTCCCCATTATTCCTGATGAAGCGAGAACCTTTGGAATGGATCCGTTATTTAGACAATTAGGCATTTACGCTCACAAAGGCCAGCTTTATGAGCCGGTAGACTCAGACCAATTTTTATACTATAAAGAAGCTCAAGACGGTCAAATTTTAGAAGAAGGAATCAATGAGGCTGGCGCAATTTCATCTTTTATAGCGGCTGGAATGAGTTATAGCAACCATAGTGTTCACATGATCCCGTTTTATATCTATTACTCGATGTTTGGATTTCAACGAGTGTGGGATTTTATCTGGGCGGCTGGAGATATGAGAGTTAGAGGCTTTCTGCTTGGAGGTACAGCAGGAAGAACCACTCTTAACGGTGAAGGTTTGCAACATCAAGATGGGCACAGTCATCTGGCGGCAGCAGCAACGCCAAATATTAAAGCGTATGATCTTACATATGCCTATGAAATAGCGGTTGTTGTAAATAAGGGTGTTGAAGAAATGGTAAACGAAGACAAAGATGTCATTTATTATATAACACTAGAAAATGAAAACTATGCTCATCCCCCAATGCCAAAAAACATTGAAAAAGACATCATAAAAGGGCTTTATAAGGTGCGTTCTACGAAAAATCCAAAGATTCGATTATTGGGAAGTGGGCCTTTAATGAATGAGGTTCTGTTTGCTGCGGATTTATTAAAAGAAGATTGGGGAATAGAACCTGGAGTTTGGAACGTTACAAGCTTTAGTGAGTTAAGAAGAGACTCAGAAACAATAAGTCGTTGGAACCTAGTCCACCCAGGCTCTACACCTAAACAATCTCACTTAGGAAAATGTTTAAGCGCAAATCAGGTTCCGACCATAGCAGTATCTGACTATGTAAAAATGGTTTCTGAGCAAATAGCTCCTTATGTTCCTGGTTCATATTACTCTCTTGGAACGGATGGTTTTGGAAGAAGCGATACAAGAGAGAACCTAAGGCATTTCTTTGAAATTGATAGATATTACATTGTATTAACAGCTATACGAGCACTAGTTGACAGTGGAGAGTTTGAAAAAAACATGATAGAAAAAGTAATGAGAAAATATAATTTAGACCCTGAAAAACCAAACCCAATTACAGTTTAGGAGTTAATTTGATAAAAGATCTTTTACTACCCGACTTAGGTGAAGGAATTGAAGGTGCAGAAGTTAGCGAGGTATCGGTTTCTGTTGGGGATAAAGTCAGCTCTGAAGATATTGTATTAGTTTTAGAGTCAGATAAAGCTTCGATGGAAATTCCAGCAGAAACAGGAGGAACAATAAAAGAAGTTCTAGTGGCGGTTGGCGATGAAATAGAAATAGGCCAACTACTCTTCAAAATAGAAGCAGAAAAAACGAGTCAAAAAAGAGAAACAAAAGAAGAAACACCTCCAAAGTTTGAAAAAGCGAAAGGGGTTCCAACGCCTCCCCCTTCCACACAAAACGATGTCACGGGTAATTATTCAAAAAGCAAACCAAGTGATGGCAGTTTTGCATCTCCTGGAGTTCGAAAATTAGCAAGAGAACTGAATATCAACTTAGCGATTATTAAACCAACAGGTGAAAAGGGAAGAATAACAAAAATAGATCTCCACAGCTATATAAAGTCGCAGATGTTATCATCTGGTAATAATGTAAGAGCTCAAAAAGAGATAAACTTTTCTCAATGGGGAGAAGTTGAGGTTAAAAAACTCACAAAAATAAAAAAAGTAACAGGTCGTCGTCTTCAAGAGGCATGGCAAACAATTCCTCACGTAACTCAACATGATGAATCAGATATTACCGAACTGGACCAGTTTAGAAAAAAATTAAAAAAAGATCACTCAAAAGAAGGTGTAAAGATCACATTTTTACCGTTTCTCATGAAAGCGTGTGTTATGGCTCTTAAGCAATTTGACAGTTTTAATAGCTCCCTTGATCATACAGGAAACAACTTAATAATAAAAGGATATTATAATATAGGGATTGCAGTTGATACTGAAGAAGGTTTGGTTGTTCCAGTTATTAAAGAGGTTGATAAAAAATCTATTGTTGAATTATCTGAAGAATTAATGGATATAAGCAAACGATCAAAAAGTAAAGCATTAAAACCAAAAGAGATGAAGGGTGGAACGTTTACTATATCGAGCTTAGGGGGTATAGGAGGAACGGCGTTTTCTCCAATTGTTAATCCACCAGAAGTTGCAATTATGGGAGTTTCAAGAAGCAAACTTAAACCTGTTTTTGCTAAAGAGACACAATCTTTTGAACCAAGGTTAATCATGCCTTTTTCTATATCGTATGACCATAGAGTAATTGATGGTGCATTAGCAGCAAGGTTTACCTCAAAAGTTGCATCAATTCTTAACGACGTTTCATTGTTTAAAGATTAAAGCTTATGAACCTAAAAAATGTAGACCTAGTTGTAATTGGTTCTGGTCCAGGTGGCTATGCCGCGGCGTTTAGAGCTTCAGACTTAGGACAAAGAGTATTGTTGATTGAAAAGGACCCTGTTTTGGGAGGGGTTTGTTTAAATCGCGGATGTATACCCTCAAAAGCCCTGCTACATATATCAAAGGTTATCAATGACGCAGATCACCTATCAGAATGCGGAGTTAAGTTCGAAAAACCTGAAATAAATATTGATGCGATGAGGAAATATAAAAATAAGATTGTTTCAAGATTAAATGGTGGTATCTCTCAAATGGCCAAAATGAGAAAAGTTGAAACTCTTCAAGGTGAGGCGTCTTTTGTTTCAGATACAGAGCTTGTAGTTAAACTAAAAGACAAAGAGACCAAGGTCTCTTTTATAAATTGCATTATTGCAAGTGGGTCTTCATCTTCTCTGATTCCTGGGTTGCCCAAAAACAATCCAAACATTTTAACATCAAAAACAGCCCTAGAACTAGAAAACATACCTCCGACTCTTCTGGTTGTTGGTGGCGGTATTATTGGCCTTGAGCTTGGCCAGGTCTACGCTTCACTCGGTTCAAAAGTTACAGTTGTTGAATACTTACCTTCTTTGGTGCCTGGTGCAGACTCAGACATAATTAAACCTCTCCAGAGAAAATTAAACAAACAATTTGAACGAATTTTACTATCATCAAAAGTTGTTAGCGTTTCTGAAACAAAACAAGACCAACTTTCTGTTAAAATTGAAGATAAAAATGGAATTAATGAACATTCTTTTGATAAAATTCTTATTTCTGTTGGTCGAACTCCAAATATTGATAGTTTAAATTTACAGAATACAGGCGTTGATCTAGATGAAGCTGGTTTTATAAAGGTCAATGAATATCAAAAAACAACTGTTAATTCAATATATGCAATTGGCGACATTGTTGGAAATCCAATGTTGGCTCATAAAGCAACATATCAAGGAAAAGTAGCTGCTGAAGTAATATCTGGGCACCCTGCGGTGTACGATGTTAAAACTGTACCAAGTGTTGTTTATACTGATCCAGAGGTTGCTTGGGCAGGTCTCACGGAAAAAGAAGCAAAGGAAAATGAAATACCTTATGAGAAAGGTGAGTTTCCTTGGGCAGCAAGTGGTAAAGCTTTAATTTTAAACGCAAACCAAGGTAAAACCAAAATATTATTTAACCCAGAAAATAAACAAGTGATTGGTGTTGGAATAGTTGGGCCATCTGCAGGAGATATAATTTCTGAAGCTATGTTGGCGATTGAAATGGGTTCAGATGCAGAAGACATAGGGCTTACAATGCACCCACATCCAACTTTAGGAGAAACAATGGCCGCTGCCGCAGAAGTCTTTACAGGTTCAATTACAGATCTTTATATTCCACCTAAAAAATAAATGAAAATGAATATGAAACCGTTTATCTTTATAGCTGCCCTCTCATTTTTGTTAGGTCAAAACGCGACAGAAAACAAACCCCAACAAACAACACCAGGAAAAACCACAACACCTCCAAAGAAAAAAACAATGGAGGAGGCATTAAAAAACAAAAAAGAAATACCTGGATTATTCACTCTTTATCAAGATCTAGACAATGGAAAATTACACATGCTTATCAAAGAAGATCAGCTTGATAAAGAATACATTCATTTTGTTCATGGCTTAAATGGTCAATTAAATGCAGGTGTGTTTAAGGGTAATTATAGAGGGGCTAGAATATTTAAACTAAATCGATACTTTAATAGAATAGAATTTGAAGTACAAAACAATTCGTTTTATTTTGATCCAAATAGCCCCCTCAGTAAATCATCAGATGCAAACATTAGTACAGCAATACTTGCCTCATCTAATATTATTGCTGAAAAAGATGGAACAGTATTAATTGGCATTGACAATGTTTTTTTATCAGAGGCTCTTCATCAAATATCAAGAGGTATAACCCCGGGAAGCACCAACAAGAACCCTTTTAAATTGGGTAAAATAGCAAAAGAAAGAACAAAGTACATAACCCCAATAAAAAATTATCCTGAAAACACAGACCTTGTTGTTCAATATGTTTATTCAAACCCAATGCCTACCAATAGAGGTTCTGATAGAGGGCTTACAGATGCGAGATCTATAAATGTGACCCTTCAACACACAATTTTACAATTACCAAAAAACGAATATAAACCCAGGTTTGAAGATCCGAGAATAGGCTATTTTAGTACACAAACCACCGATATGACATCCCCTGATGATGTTACTCCATATAGAGATATGATACACCGGTGGAACTTAGAAAAAAAAGACCCAGGCCAAACTAAATCAGAAGTAAAAAAGCCAATTACTTGGTGGATAGAGAACACAACACCAAATGAATTTAGAGAAGTGGTAAAAGAGGGTGTTTTACTTTGGAATAAAGCGTTTGAACAAGCGGGGTTTATAAATGCGATAGAAGTAAAAATACAGCCTGACGATGCAGACTGGGATGCGGGTGATATTCGTTATAATGTCTTACGATGGACGTCATCACCAAACCCACCATTTGGCGGATATGGACCAAGTTTTGTTAATCCAAGAACAGGTGAAATTCTTGGTGCCGATATTATGCTAGAGTATGTGTACTTTACAAACAGAGTGAAATATGAGAAGATTTACGATACGTTCAGCTCAATAGATGATATAAACAATGACCATTCAAATTTATGTTTTGCTCCTAGCTTCTTTCATCAAGGTAACATGCTAGCGTCTATTTTGTCAGGCCCACTTGAAAACTTTTCTGAATTGGAGCAACATAGAATTATCTATGAGAGTTTAATTAGCTTAACCCTTCATGAAGTTGGTCATACGTTGGGCCTTAATCACAACTTTTACTCAAGCAACCTTCATAGTCTTAAAAATATTCATGATAGGCACATCACTGAACCTGTAGGACTGACGTCTTCTGTTATGGATTATGTATCATCAAACATTAGCCCAGACAAAAAACACCAAGGCCAATTTTATACTACAACGCCTGGACCATACGATATTTGGGCAATACAATATGGTTATGAACAGGAAAAAACAAACCCACAAGACGAAATAGAAAGACAAAACGTTTTATTAGATAAATCAACAAATAATGAACTAGGGTTTGGAAACGATGCAGACGATATGCGTTCTCCTGGCAAAGGTATTGATCCTAGAATAATGATAGGAGATCAAAGCACAGACCCTGTTAATTATGCTAAAGAAAGAATGGACATAATAAGAGAAACTTATCCAACCTTAAAAAGAAAATTTGATATTCAGGGTGAATCTTATCATGCGATGAAAGATGCATTTATGGTTTTAAATAGAGAATACGCTAATTCCTCTAGAACCATATCTCGATATATCGGAGGTGTATATATGGATAGGTCAATGTCTGGACAAGTTGGAAAAAACAGTCCCTTTCGCCCAGTACCAAAAAGTGATCAAAAGTGGGCAATGACTCTTTTAGGTAAGTATGTTTTTGCTCCAGACGCTTTTAACATTCCAGAAGAGCTTTTTTCTCACCTTCAATATGAAAGACGCGGGTTTAGTGGAACAAGAGATCCCAACTTAAATGATTTATTTCTTGGCATTCAAAAAGGAATCCTTGATCAGTTATTACATAAAAATGTTTTAAAAAGAATTACAAATTCAGAATTTTATGGAAACACATATAATATAAATGAAATGATGGATGACCTAACAACTTCATGTTTTTCTTATGATTCTGGTTCCAACGTTAACCTGGTTAGAAGAAACCTACAGGTCGAGCTAACAAATCGATTGATAAAAATACTTCACAATAAAAAGAATATTTATGATCATATCTCTGTCTCTGCCGCACACAGCAATTTGGTTCAAATAAAAAAATACACAATAAAGTCAAGTGGGATGAGTGAAGCAACAAAATCCCATAGAAAATATTTAACCTATCAAATAGACCGAGCATTAAAATCAAATAACTAGTGGAAAAAAAACATGTTAAAAAAAAGTTCACTCCTTTCCTGCTTTTTAATTTTATCAAGCTGTATGAATGAAAAAAAAGATGCTTTTGAAAAGCATCCTCTTGATGAATCAAAAAGTCGCACAGTAACTCTTAGCAATGGCCTGAGAGTTTATCTTTTATCAGACCCAAAGTTTAATGTTTCTGCCGCATCGATGGTTGTTGAGGTTGGAAGCTTAGACAACCCAGAAGACAGGGAAGGAACAGCTCATTTTCTCGAGCACATGTTGTTTCTAGGAACAGAAAAATTTCCTGATGTAGATGAATACTCTGAATATCTTAGAACCTTTGGTGGCTATGCAAATGCATATACAGCATCAGATCACACGAACTATCAACTTCAAGTACTCCCAGATGGTTTTGAAGGTGCAATAGATCGATTCTCACAATTTTTTATCGCTCCCCTCTTTACAGCAGAATACACAGAAAGAGAAGTAAATGCTGTTAATTCAGAACATCAAAAAAACGTGATGAACGATAATTGGAGATATTTTAGAGTTTCAAGTTTATTTGCTAAAGAAGGGCATCCGAGTCGAAAATTTGGAACAGGAAGCCTAGAAACAATTGGAGATATTACAAGAGAGGAATTGGTAAGCTTTTATGAGCAACATTATAGCTCTAATAGAATGGGCCTTGCTCTTCTGAGTAATCACAGCTTAGATGATTTAGAAGTTTGGGCAAAAAAGTACTTTACAAGTATAAAAAACAGAAAATTAAAAAGAAATTATCACGACCCAATCCTGTACGATAAAAAAGAAACTTTTAGGTTGGTAAAAATTGACCCTGTTAAAGACATTAGAAACTTACAAATCACATACCCGATTCTAGGAACTAGGGAAATGTATGAAAACAAACCTGGTAGACAGCTTGGGTTTATTATAGGGCATGAAGGAGAGGGCAGTCTATTGTCATACCTAAAAAACAAAGGGTGGGCGCTTTCTTTATCAGCTGGTGCAGGGTCAGATACAAAAGAATATGGAATGGCAACGATAAAAATCGGGCTTACGCTAAAAGGCCTAGAAGAATATAAAGAGGTGCTTAAAACAACGTTAAACTATGTTGAACTCATGAAAACATCTGGCTACCAAACTCATGTATATAATGAGCTAAAGTCTATGGCTGAGCTTGAATATGTTTATGGTTCAAAAGGAGAAGGAATGTGGAGGGCCACTCAGCTTGCAAACGAAGCAATGATGTACCCTTTAAGAGATGCTGGGAAAATTAATTATATATATAGAAAAGATGAACCAGAATATTATGAATCCCTTTTAAAACAGTTAACCCCAGACAATATGTTGGTGGTATTAACGGCAAAAGGTTTAAAAACTGATAAGATAGAACACCACTATCAGGCGCCATATTCCTATGAAGAAGACGATAGTTTTTATAAAACATTAATTAAAAAAGAAAGCATAGTAGGGTTAGCAATACCAAAAGAAAACCCTTTTATTCCTAAATCAGCCTCTGTTCCTAATAGAGAAATAATTGAAGGAAAGTTACCAGAGTTGATCTCAGAAGAGAAAGGGCAGAAACTATATTTTGGATTAGATCATGAGTTTTTAAGACCAAAAGGAGTTATTAATTTAAAAATACTTCTTCCTAAAGAACTAATGAGCGTAAACCATAGAGTATATTCAAAGCTATACTCAGCGTGTGTAAACGAATCGTTAAATGAATTAAGTTACCCTGCGAAACAAGCAGGTTTAAACTACTCTTTTAGAGAGGGCTACGAGGGTTTCTTTGTGACAGTGAGTGGTTATTCAGAGTCTGCTGTATCCTTGTATGAAATGTTGTTAAACCACATGGTAAATTTTTCTATTACAGAAGACCAGTTCAGCGCAATTAAAGATAAAACAATTAGAAGCTATGAAAACTTTTCTTTATCTGATGCCCATCAGCAAACACGCGAAAGAGGGTATGATATTTATGACAATGTTAAATATAGTTGGGAAGAAAGCTTGCCAATTGCGCAAAGCGCAACGTTAAACAAAATTAAAGAATATGCACAAAACATATACAACAAAACATTTGTAGAAGCTTTTATTTACGGGGATTTTACAGAGTCTGTTTCAAAAGAAGCTCTCAATTCATTTAAAAGGGAAACAGGAACAACGGCAATTAGTAGAGAAGATGCGTTTGATATTAAATATCTTGTTCAGCCGAACCCTGAATCGTTGCAATATGTTGACAGATTAAAGGTTAACAACTCATGCTTCTATAGAGAATACAACATGGGAGAGGATACACCAAAAAACAGAGCGTTGTCCCTTGTTATAAGCCAGGCGATTCAACAACCATTTTATACTGAAATGAGGACGAACCAGCAGCTTGGGTACATTGTGTGGTCATATCCAAGGTTAAGAGAAAACACCCACTATCTTGCTTTTGTCATACAATCTGGAGAGTATAGCGCGCTAGAATTGTCAAAAAGAGCTTCAAAGCTTATATATGAGTTTCCTAGTATTATTAACTCCTTAGATGATGAAACTTTTCAACAGTTAAAAAACTCAGCAATAGAAAAATTAGAAAAAAGGCCAATGAGCATAGCAGAGAGATCTGGAAAGTTAAAAAATTTAATTTTTGAGTTTGAGGCAGACTATGCTAGAGATATAAAGACCATTGAAGCCCTCCGTTCTTTAAAAAAGGAAGAGGCTGTTGAGTCTATAACATTAGCAGTGTCTGATGATACAAAAAAAATGGTTAACTTTATGATGTTTGCGAAACAACATGAAATGAAAAAAGGTTTAAAAAGTACTTTTAAAGACCTTAGCGAATGGAAAAAAACAAGAAAATATAACTAAGGAATGCCGAAAGAGGTTATCCTAATTGCAGCGGTTACCATAGATGGATATATTGCAAGACACAGTTTTGAAGTCACAAGCTGGTCAAAAGACTTAAAGCTTTTTAAAAAACAAACAATGGGGAATCCTGTTGTGGTTGGTTCAAATACTTTTAAAACTCTAGAAAAAGATCTTTCTGGTAGAGACGTTATTTGTGTAAGTAGAGAGAGTATACCAGAAAAAGTTATCCGTTCTATAAATAAAGACAGATGCTTTATTATTGGAGGAGGAAAAACCTATTCTCGATTTTCAAGCTTATTAACTCACCTTTACATAACGCCACACCCATATATTTTTAATAAAGGAATCCAGCTATTCGAGGGGAAAATAAAAGAATTAAAATTAAAATTTAAAAAATTAATAATCGTAGACAGAGAGCAAGGAGTTTTTCAATATCAGTATAAAGTTATAAAAAGATGAGAAAAATAATTTTTATCGTTCTTTCTTTATCGTATCTATTTGGTTTAGACGTTTACAGCGGTGGAGAACTATCTGACAATCAAAAAGCTATAGACGTTACACATTATGATATTAACCTAAAAGTTGACCCCAGCCGTAAAGTAATTTTAGGAAAAGTGGAAATAACATTTTTGCTAAAAGAGCAACCAAAAAACTTTGAATTTGATTTAATAGACTCCTTAAAAGTATCAGAGGTTTCTATTAACGAGATGACCCTTTCTTTCTATCAAAAAAACAACAAGATAATGATTTCTAACCCTGGTTTCGAAACAGGAAAAATTTATAGTGCTGTTATAAAATATGGAGGCGAGCCTCCTGTTGCAAACAACCCTCCGTGGGTTGGTGGTTTTAGTTGGGAAAAAAGCGAAGATGGAAGACCTTGGGTTGGGGTTTCCTGCCAGGCGAATGGAGCTCACATATGGTACCCCTGTAAAGAACATCCAAGTGACAAATCAAATGGAGCAAAAATTGCTATAACAGTTCCAGAGCCGCTTGTTGTCGCTTCAAATGGTTTATTAACATCCGTTGAAGGCGGAGGTAATAAGTGGAAAACATGGACTTGGGAAACTCAATATTCCATTAGCCCATACAATATAAACTTTACAGTAGGTAATTTTAAAAAAGTAGAAAAAACAATTTATCTTATAGATAAGCCTTTAAGCTTGGTATACTATGTTCTTCCAGAGTCCGTTTATGGAGCCAAAGCTTTGTTGGGCGAAGCAGAGAAATACTTAAATTTTTATGTAAGTCACTTTGGGCAATACCCATGGATTCAAGAAAAGTTTGGTATTGTTGAAACACCGTATTGGGGAATGGAGCACCAAACGATCAATGCATATGGTAATAAATATAAAAAAACCCAACTAGGATATGATTTTCTATTGTTTCATGAAATGGGGCACGAATGGTGGGGAAATTATTTGAGTGTTGCAGATTGGGCAGATTTTTGGATACATGAGGGGATTGATACTTATGCTGAAGCGGTTTTTGTTGAAGAAGAATACGGCTCAGAAGCATTAAAGGGTTTTATCAAAAACAGATATAAAAAAAATATTCAAAACCTGGTCCCTGTTGCCCTAGAGAAAAACGCCACAACAGAAGATAAAAAAGGTAACGATATTTATTATAAAGGAGCGCATATTTTGCACAGCTTAAGGTATTTAATAGGGTTTGAAACTTTAAAAAAAGCTTTAAAAGAATTTCTTCATATGCCGAAGGCACTATCAAATAACCAGACATCTACAAAAGAGTTTATTCAATTAATTCATCAAAACATAG
>Ga0208277_1001866_pt1 | contig 12136 bp, 13 predicted proteins | sample ETNtaG_5_FD_185782 | JGI IMG/M metagenome (GOLD analysis project Ga0208277, IMG submission 185782) | Marine microbial and viral communities from oxygen minimum zone, Eastern Pacific Ocean - ETNP201406SV205 (SPAdes) (version 2) | ecosystem: Environmental > Aquatic > Marine > Oceanic ...
CTTACCTGTTTTTACAGAACAAAATCCACAGGCCCTAGTGCATACATCCCCCAAAATCATTATGGTTGCAGTGCGCCTGTCCCAGCATTCATAAATATTTGGACATCTTGCTTCTTCACATACTGTATTGAGTCTATTTTTCTGTACAACATCATTAACAAACCTGTATCCATCTGTAACTTGAAGACGTATTTTCGGTTTAATACTTTTTGTTATCATTTTTTGGGTCATACTTTTTTAAATAAATAGATCATATATTTTCGATATTTCCTAAACAGATGGCTATCAAGAAGATCAAGCTGATCTTTTTTCGAATCATATTTTGGTTTTATAAAACTACCGATGACCGATGCCATTTTTGGGTAATTCTTTTTTGCTGAATAAATAACATAGTCCATGGTTGGCTCAATAAATCGACCAATGAAATACTTTCCATAATCGAGAGTAGGCATGGTATTCTCTGTTTGGTCGTATTCCTCTAATAATTCAAAGCCATGATCCTTTGCAGCCTCCAGGTAAGTATTCATATCATGTGAAGACCTTAAATGTGCATTCTTTGAAGAGTCTCTAAAGTGTACAAAATAATCAGATGCAAGAAGATAACCACCATCCTTTAATACATCTCTTGCTTTTGAGAATCCTTCCTCAATTTTAATATAGCAAGCGCTCTCACTCTCTAAAATCAGGTCAAATTTTCTTTCTACATCAAATTCTTCAAACTTACAATGATGGAAGTGAACCTTATCTGAAAATTTTTCCCTAATGATCTTCTTTTGAAAATCATCCGGAGATAGTGCCTCCATTTCATATCCATTATTTAATAAAAATTGAGTATTCCCGCCTATCCCACAACCTACATCTAGAATGCTCTTCACATCATCAGGTATGAATGATGCTAAATGTTCTATATATCGATTTTGAGCATTTTTTATATCTTGGAGTGTCATAGAATCCAATTGCATTACACTTGGGTCATCCCAAAACCCATAGTGCAGGTAAGAGGACTGAATGGTTTCAGAGTAAAGCTTTAAAACGTGATCTATTGCCATTACAAAATATCTCGCAAGTCCATTGTTTCAATATGATTTCGGATGCTCTCAAGAAACTTTGATCCTCCAGAACCATCAATTAGTCTATGATCAAAACCCAAGGTGAGGATCATCATACTCCGTATTGCAATTGAATCACCTTCGTTTGACTCAATTACAACAGGCTGTTTCTTTATTGTTCCAACACCTAATATTCCAACATTTGGCTGATTAATGATCGGAGTACCAATAGAAACACCAAATACGCCAAAATTAGTTATGGTGAATGTAGTGCCTGTTAGTTGGTCTGGATCCATATTCCCTTCCCGTGTCCTTTTTGCAACATCATGAACGGAACGACAAAGCCCTAAAAAATTCTTCTCTTCACAATTAGATATTGAGGGAACCATTAAACCATTCTCAATCGCAACAGCAAGGCCTATGTTTATATCTCTATGATAGTCTACCATTGTTCCATTGATCGAAGAGTTCATATCAGGATATTCTTTTAGTGACCTGACAACAGCATCAACGATGAATGGGGTATAGGTAAGTCCAAAGCCCTCTCTATGCTTAAAAGAGCCTTCTTCCTTCTTTACAAAGTCAACAATTGAGGTCATGTCAACTTCCGTCATTACATATACATGGGCTGAGGTAGAAAGACTATCCATCATATGCTTTGATATCATCTTCCTCATATGGTGCATTTCTTCAGAGCGACCAGACTGAATACTTGAAACGGTCTCCTGCTTGTAAGCAGGCGCCGGTGAAGATAGCTTTCTATTTTCTATGTGGTGTAGAATATCCTTTTTTGTTATTCTGCCACCTCTTCCAGAGCCCTCTATTGATTCTAGTTCATTTAAGGGAATTTCCCTCTCTGATGCGATCTTCATCACAACTGGAGTATAGAAGATTTTTTTATTAGTAGAATGATCTTTTTGGATTTTACTATGATTAATTGAAACGGTTGGAGATAAAGATTCTTCAACTGGTGCTTGAGCATCAACCTTTTCCTCATTTTCAGAGTGTTTTATTCCTGAATCTTCATCAGTATCAATTCTTGCAATAACCTCACCCACTTCCTTGACATCGTTGGGGCTTGCTAAAATTTCAACAACAACTCCTGCAGCTGATGAGGGAATCTCTGAATCAACTTTATCTGTACCTATCTCTAATAGGATCTCATCTAATTTTATTTTTTCGCCAACTTCTTTTCTCCATTCAAGAATGGTACCCTCATTAATGGATTCGCCCATTTTAGGCATTACAACGTCAATTATCATTCAATACTCCAAAAGTTCCTTAATTGTATTTGCAACATCTTGTGTTTGGGGTAAGATCTTTTCTTCAATATGCCAGTTGAATGGTATTGGAGAGTCCTTTGCTGCAACTCTACGAACTGGGCCATCTAATAATTCAAAAAACCTATCTGCTATCATGGCTGATATCTCTGCTCCAGGACCATTAGTAATATTATCTTCGTGTACAACTAACACTTTACCTGTTTTTGCGATTGAAGACTCAATTATCTCCATGTCTATGGGGTTTAATGTACGTAAATCGATAACTTCAACAATATCATTTGATAGTTCCAGTAATTTTATAGCCTCCAATGATTTTTGAACCATTGCTCCCCAAGTAACGACCGTCAATTCATCTCCCTCAACTACTTGCCGTCCCTTTCCAAAAGGCAACAAGTATTCACTGTCAGGTTCCTCGGTTGCAGCATAACCTTGCCTATACAATCCTTTATGCTCCATGAAAATAACAGGATCATCCATTCTGCAGGCAGTCTTTAATAGCCCTTTCGCATCAGAAGCACAGGATGGATATGCAATATATATTCCTGGCAAATGAATGAAATAGCCATCGATCGATTGGCTGTGACACAATGCACCATGGATATAACCTCCAACAGGCACTCTTATTACCATTGGGCATGTCCATGAATTATTTGAACGATACCTCATGGTCGCCACTTCATTTCTAATTTGCATCATTGCGGTCCAAATGTAATCTCCAAACTGGATCTCAACCACTGGCTTATAGCCTCTTACAGCCATCCCAACAGCGGTGCCAACAATTGACGATTCAGCTAATGGTGAGTTAAATACTCTCTCAACTCCAAAATGGTCAGATAGACCTTTTGTAGCCGTAAAGACACCACCTTTAGGGTCTGCAATATCCTGGCCATAGATGACCATTCTATCGTTTAACTCCATCTCTTCATGAAGTGCATGGTTTATAGCATCTACAATGACGATTTTTTCAGAGATAGGGTTCAAAATGGATTCTTTAATATTAACTCCAGTACCATATATATGATCCATTGCAGTATCTGGATCAGGATAGTCCTGATCTTCGGCCCACCTTGAATCATCATCTACATCTTTTTCAACTTGTGATCTAATCTTTTCAAACTCATTTGCCATTATAAAGTTTTCGCTCACACATGTTGATTCTAGAAGTGTGAGAGGATCTTTTTTTAAGTCAGCGTCTAATGCTTTTTCATCTCTATATTTCCTTTGGTCATCTGAACTTGAATGCGGCAGAAGACGAACTACATGAGACACTATGATAGAGGGGCCTTTGTTCCTTCTTGCTCTCTGGACTGCTTCCTTGAACGCCAGACTGGTTTCAAAAAAATCTGATCCATTGACATCATATCTTGAAAGATTTCCATATCCAGATGTCATGTCATAGATAGAACTAGCAGTCTGCTCTGATCGGTGAGTTGAAATTGCATACTCATTATCTTGTATGTGAAAGATCACAGGCGCTTTAGCATTACTAGCCCAATTCAATGCCTCATGGAAATCTCCTTGGCTTGTGGTCCCTTCTCCAGATGAAACATAAACAACCTCTTTTGTCTTTTCCATTTTACACGCTATTGCACATCCTACAGCCTGAAGAAATTGTGTTCCTGTTGGACTAGATTGACTGACGATTCTTAAGTCTTTGTGTCCATAATGCTGAGGCATTTGCCTTCCACCTGAATTAGGGTCATCAGCCTTTGCTAAAAAGGATAGTAATTGTTCACGAGCAGTCATACCTAGCCCTATACAATATGCACCATCTCTGTAATATGGGAATGACCAATCTTGTCCTGGCTTCATCATTACAGCTGCGGCTAACTGCGCTGCCTCATGTCCTGAAGCCCCTATATGAAAGAAACTCTTCCCCTGCTTGAGTAGGATAAGCATCTTATCATCCAACCTTCTAGAAAGTGCCATCTTTCTATATACTTCGATAACTTGCTTTTTTGTGAATCCGTTCAGCCTTGCCATTTCAACTAATTTCCTAAGAAAATTTGATTGAATTTATCAATAACCAATGTTCTTACCTTTCTGATTTTTTGAGTTGAACCTAATAAGTCCTCCATCGATGTGACTCCATAATTAAAAATACCGCAAGGAATAATTCCATCATAATACGATAGGTCGGTATTGACATTTATGGAAAATCCATGCATGGTCACCCATCTTGTCAGTCTGACCCCTTGTGCAGCAATTTTTTTATCACCAACCCATACTCCCGTTAACCCTTTAACTCTTTTTGCACTGATCCCAAACTCACCAAGGACCTCAATAGTTAGTTGCTCTAGAGAGCGCATGTACCAGTTAACACTTTTTTTATAATTTACAAGATCGAGGATTGGATAGCCCACCAGTTGACCTGGCCCATGAAATGTGATATCACCACCTCGCTCAACATTGAAAACCTCAACAGATCTATCTCTATTTTGTAATAGATGATTCACATCCGCATTTTTACCTAATGTGTAAACAGGGTCGTGCTCAACTAATATTAATAGGTCATCTATCTCACCAGCCATACGCTTTGATTGCATTTCTTTTTGAAAATCCCATACCTCTTCATATGCTCTCTGTCCAAGGTCAATTGTCTTGACCCTAGCCTTTTTTACCTCATCTATGATCATTGATGGACCGAACATCCTTGAGCATCCAATGCCGCTTCCATGATCGCCTCTGAAAGAGTTGGATGAGCATGCATTGTCATGGCGATATCATCCCATGTAGCCTCCAATGCCTTGGCCATGCCAAGTTCAGCAATCATTTCTGTAGCTTCTGAACCAACAATATGAGCACCTAAAAGTTCACCATATCTTTTATCAAAAATCAGTTTGACAAATCCTCTTGTATCTCCAACTGCCATTGCTTTTCCACTTGCTTGAAATAAAAATTTTCCTACCTGAATATCAAAACCAGATTTTATCGCCTCATCTTCAGTCATTCCCAATGACCCAACCTGTGGTTGACAGTAGGTACATCCGGGAATATTTGAATAATCAATTGGAGTAGTCCCAATTCCTGCAGCATGCTCAACTGCTACATGCCCTTGGGCAGATGCGACATGGGCCAACCAAGGAGGACCAGAGACATCACCTATTGCATATATGTTATCTATATTTGTCTTATTGAATTGATCTGTCTTTATTGATCCAGATTTTGTCTCAATGCCTAGTGATTCCAGTCCGATATCTTCAATATTGCCAGTAACACCTACTGCCAATAAGACCTTATCTGATTCTATGATTTCTTCAGATCTGTTTTTCTTAACATAGACCTTAGCCTTTGTCTTCATCCCCTCAATTTTTAAGACCTTAATTCCTTTTGATATCTTTATTCCAGATCTTTCAAAATGTTTCTCAACCTCTTTTGATATGTCTAGGTCTTCATTTGGCAATATGCGATCCATCATTTCAATTATATGGACCTTTGTTCCAAACTCATTGAAATAATAAGCAAATTCTACACCAATTGCACCAGAACCGATAATGGTTAGATCTTTTGGAGGTGTCTCAAGGGTCATTGCCTCTTTTGAGCTAATAACTCTTTTCCCATCATACTCCATCCCGGGAAATGTTCGAGGCCTTGCGCCAGTTGCGATTATTATTTTATCTGCCTCAATAGTTTCTGTCTTATTACCTTTTTCTACCTTAATCCTATTTTTTGAAACAAGACAACCGGTTCCTTTGATATGTTTGACCTTATTCTTTTTCATTAAAAATTCAATCCCCTTACTCAAACCAGCAGAGACATCGCGACTACGTTTGACATTCCTCTTAAAGTCAACTTTGACTTTTTGGACGTCTATGCCATACTTATCAGCATGTTTGATAAGATTGTATACCTCGGCATTTTTAATAAGCGCTTTGGTAGGTATGCAACCCCAATTCAAGCATACGCCACCAAGTTTTTCTTTATCTATGATGCAAACTTCTTGACCTAACTGAGAACCGCGGATTGCGGCGACATATCCTCCGGGCCCTCCCCCCAATACAGCAAGGTCATATCGAGACATCAATCTGACCGTCTATTTATAATTGATAAGAATTCTGAACGAGTTTCTGCTGAGGTTCTAAACTTTCCATGCATCGCACTGGTTGAAGTATAACTATTTTGTTTTTCCACGCCACGCATTTGCATGCACATATGCTGGCCTTCCATGACAACAGCAACACCTTTAGGATCAAGTACGTTATTGACCGCATCTGCGATCTGGCTCGTCAGGCGCTCTTGGACCTGTAGCCTTCTTGCATACATATCTATGATTCTTGGTATCTTGGATAGTCCGATTACCTTACCATTAGGTATATATCCAACATGTGCTTTGCCAAAAAATGGTATAAGGTGATGCTCACATAATGAGAAAAATTCTATATCTCTAACGATCACCATATCCTTAGCATCCTCATTGAAAACTGCATTGTTGACTAATTTATTTATATCTTGATTATACCCGCGTGAAAAAAAGTCCCACGCTTTGGCCACTCTCTCAGGGGTCTTTATGAGCCCCTCTCTATCTGCATTCTCACCAATCTCTTCTAGAAGAGACCTTGTCAATTTCTCTATGTTCTTTGTTTCTTTCATTAAATAATCACACCTCTGCTTCTGCTATGTCAATCTTGCCTTTTAGCAAATATATGGCACCATAAATTATTGGAGTATCAATAAATGCCATTAGCATCTTGAACAACCAACCATCGATGATCGCTGATTTAATTTGGTCTACCTCCCAGACACCAACAAACAATATGCATATCACCAGAGTGGTATCAACAAGCTGAGAGGCAATAGTAGATCCATTATTTCTCAACCAGAGGTGCTTTCCATTAGTTAACTTTTTCCAAAAATGAAATATCCTCACATCTATGAATTGTGCAAATAAATATGCGACCATTGATGCTGCTATCAATCTCCAAGCATTTTGGAACACCGAATTGTAGGTTAAATCATTTACAATAGAACTTGGAATAGCCTCGAATTGGGAACCAAGCCATAAAAATAAAAGGACAAACATGGAAGCCACAAATCCAGAAAAAACAACGAGATTCGCCTTTCTTTGTCCGTACAATTCAGATATGAGGTCTGTGACCAAGAATGTCAACGGATAAGGTAGAATTCCAGCAGACACAATAAAAACCTTAAATCCAAGATCGACTGTTACAAATTTATTTGCAATTAGATTACATGTTACCAAAGAGGCTATGAATATTCCAGACAGGATAATATAGAATTGGTCTTTAAACTTCATGATTTGTCCGGTCCATAATAATCAGTGTGTATGGTGTGAGTTTCAACAAGCCTAATTTTATATAGTTTAGCCTCTTTAAAGTCTTTTTCAATTTGCTCCCAAATCCATATTACAAGCATTTCAGAGGAAGGTTGTTTACCTTTGAACCATTCAATATCTTGTTCTATCTGTGAATGGTCTAAGATCTTCACAACATTTGATTTAACAACTCGATTTAAATTCGTTAAATCGACTAACCAACCAGTATCAGGATTGACAGGTCCAGTGACTGAGACCTCTAAAATATAATTGTGTCCATGATTGTTATAATCCTTTCCAAAAACTTCAATATTTTTTTCTCTGGTCCAGTAATCATTACCATACTTATGCGATGCACAAAAATGATATTTTTTAGTTAATATGGGATTACTCATTTATTAGTTCTAAATATTTTTAGTTTATTTATTTATCGAGTCCCTGTCTTAAATAAGCCAAGGAATAAGATTTGGTTACCCTAGGCTAAATGATGCAAGGAACCATTATTTATCACATCTAATTTAGTTAAATGTTAGTGTGCAATTAAAACCAACATCCAAAAAACTTACCCCCTAAACAAAATTTGATTAAACTATAATTAAAGAAACTAATTTGCCTACCAAACTTTATGTATTTATATCAATATAAACTTAAAATCAAAAATGAAGAGAATAGAAAAAGCAAAGAAAATAGGTTCCATACTTGATGACCTGTATCCTGAAACTCCTATCCCCCTAGACCATCATAGCTCTTACACATTGATCGTTGCGGTCATGCTATCTGCGCAAACCACTGATAAGAAAGTAAATCAAGTAACTCCAGAACTATTCAAACATGCAGACACACCTCAATTAATGGCCAATCTAGGATTGGAAAAAATAAGAGATATCATCAAAGAAATTGGTTTAGCACCTACAAAAGCAAAAAACTTGAAAAAAATGGCTAACCAATTAATTGATTCTGGTGGAATGCGCCCAGATTGGAAATTTCTTGAAAGTTTGGCTGGAGTCGGTCACAAAACAGCCAGCGTTGTCATGTCCCAGTGGTATGGATTCCCTGCATTTCCAATTGATACTCATATCCATAGACTATCGGCAAGGTGGGGATTATCAAAAGCAAAGAATGTGGAAATGACAGAACGCGATCTGAAAAAGTTGTGGCCAGAGGACCAGTGGAATAAGAGGCATCTACAAATTATTTTTTTTGGTCGTGAACATTGTCCTGCTAGAGGGCATGATCTCAAGACTTGTATGATATGCAATTGGGCTGCATCAAAAAAAAGAATCAAACAAGAAATGGTCTGACCATTTAATAAAACTAAAAATCTTATTTATTGCATAAACAGATAAGTACCCAATCCACTAATTATCCGTATCAATTAATTCAGTAATAAGAGTTGGTATATTTTTCACTAGACTTGCTCTAGTAACAATGATATCACAACCAGAAGAACGAAATTTAGATGCCTCTCTATTATTTATACTCCCCATGCTTCCAATGACTTTTAGACCTTTCCTTTTTAACTCTGAAACGAGTCCCACAGAAGAAAATACTTTTTCATCAAGGTCTACGATTGCCATTTTTGCGTGCTCACTAAATGAGTCTGGGTCACTATTCTCATCAGTAAACTCAATCTGACGATCAAGGTCAATGCAAGCAGAAGACAACTTAGAACCAAGCTCAAAATCTTTCACAAATAGGATCACTTCAATCATGCTTCTTCCAAGTTTGGTACAAGATTCCAATCAAAATCAATTGTTTTTTCACACTCATCATATGCAACTCTGACTACTTCCATCTCTCTTAATAATGTTCTCATAATTACTTTTCGGTGGACTCCCTGAAAAAGTTGAAACTTTTCCTTAGATTTATTGAGCAAACTTTTCGCACCATTCATATTCCCATTCCCTAGATGCACAAAACTTACCGATAGTTGAATGAGTCCTTGAACAAATTTTCTGTCTACAAGATAATAATCAGACCACAGATCCTCCCAAGACTCATGTGCCTCAAAAAAATCACCAGATCTATAATGAGAAAGTCCTTCCTGAAATAATTTGTCTTTTATCTCTTCCTCAGTCACTTATCCATACCTTGTCTTTCATTTTAAAATGTTTTCTATCTTGCTGTACAGTGCATGCCTGTATGGTAGGGTCATGTTCAAAAAACAATATCCACTCCTCATGCTCCATTTGCGGTAATAGTCTTTGTTTCTCTTCCGTCGTCAAAACAGGTTGAACATCATATGCCATGACCCATGCTATTGGGATGTGTGCTACCGTTGGAAAAATATCTGCTCCATAAAATAATTTTCTTGAACCATCTGAGATAACCGGATGTAGTAGTCCTGGTGTATGGCCATAAGTCAAATAAGTCTCAATACCCTCAATAAATGATTCTTTCCCATCAACAATCTCTATCATTTGATTCTCTGCTAGAACCTTCCAGTCTTGTTCCATGAAACTTCCGGCATCCTTTTGACTTGGGTGATTGGCAAGCTTCCAATTTTCCTCTGTCATCCAGTATTTTGCATTAGGGAAAGTTGGAATTATCTTCCCTGATTCTATCTTTGTATTGCCACCGATGTGATCAAAATGAAGATGGGTACAAATGACATCGGTGATATCCTCAGCAGAGAATTTGTATTTACCAAGAGATTTTTCTATACTGTATCTATCCGTATTTATGTTGTATATGTTTTTATATTTTTCTTCCCACTTCGTGCCATTGCCAGTATCAATAAGAATCTTTCTTTCCTCACTTACAAGAAGAAGTGAACGAGTAACCATACTGATACGATTAAGGTCATCTGAAGGTGCTTGCTTCTCCCACAACGGCTTTGGTATTATACCAAACATAGCACCACCATCTAAACCAAATTCAGATGTTTCTATGCTATAGAGTTTATAATCACCAATCTTCATGGTGATACCAAATGATTATACCTTGAGCCAATATATGGAATTTCTTGCATATTAATAATCTTCGAAATGGAACGCACTGACTCTAAAGTTACTAAGTCTAACGCTTTTTCTTTTTGTGTTCTTTCCTTATTGATTATCCTATGAGCCAGAATGGTAAAAGATTGATCTTCTAGATCTTTTAAAAAATGGTCATCAGTCAATTCAATCTTGGAATTCCCATTTAGATCTATCTTGCTTAACCAGTAACTTAGTTCTCTTTTATATCCCCTACTCCTGACATATTCCCCATTCCATATATTTTCAATAGCCGAATAATAAACAATATCTCCATTTTGAATAACGTTTTGTCTGATCGCATCTGGGGTAATATCCTTAGCAGCATGCACATTTTCAAGGCCATTTGATCTTATTTGTTCAAAGACACATTTTATAAACGTCCAATTCTCATTCTTACTTTCTTGAAATTGATAACTCCTTAAAAGATGATAAATAAAAATCGCATGCTTTGGAGCACTCTGCAAAGCAAGCTCTGTGAGAGTATCTAATGTGGCTCTCGACCTATCTGAGGCCAAGAATATTTTTGACATTATTTTCTCTGCAATTTCCCAATTACTCTTTTGACAGGCGTCCTCTAATTCACCTACAAATACAGTCTCACTCAAACTATTTTTTGCAACCTCATCTAAATGATCCTGATCATTATTCCTAAAATCAAAATCTGAAAGATAATCGATCGCAAATCTCATTAGCGGGATCGAAGGATTTTCTCTATCATCACCAATAAAATTTTTTATGGAGTTTATCACGCATATGGGATGCAATATCAATTTACCAGAGTAAATAACAGAGGCACTTGCCAAGATCATTTCATGGATAACGCCTATCAATGATTGGCCAACTAATTTAGATGAAATGATATCATGGCAGGCCTGCTTATCTTTATTGATCAAGGCAGATCTAAGATTCTGGCCAGCCATTTTTTATTTATTTTTTCTTTTTATTTGTTGGCCCTAGATACATAAATAATTGAGCAGATAGTCCAGTACCTTTTGAGAATTGAGTGGGCCAACCATTATCAGGATTCTTATGTGGAAAATCTGGATTCCCTACCTCAAACCCGGCTCTAAAATCATGAAAATACCCAACTTCAAATCCCCATCTTGAACCAAATCTTCTACCTAAAAGAGGGCCAAACCTAATACTTTTATCATTCCCTGGCCCAGGATTCTCATAACTCCCATCTGGTACTATCATTACCCTAAATCCAGTCCATCCTATATTAAACGGACTTGCCTTACCATCTCTAAGACCACCCTTGAACATATAATAGGTAAGGTCAAAACTTGAATTTGGCGAGAAACTATACGCAAGGTTAAGAACCTCCCACCTTCTATCTCTTTTTTTCAGTATACGATTAATATCTACTCCAGTACCTGAAAATGGAATGCCCAGCTTAAATCCAATGTCCGTATACCTATTCAGACCATGCCTCCACCAAATCACAGGGATAACATTCTCTGCAGAGAATGAAAACCCGGTATTTGTCTCACCCTTAACTGGTATCTGTGGTAGAACTGGAGGATGGGAGGAGCATCCCACACCATAAAGAAT
>Ga0208277_1001868_pt1 | contig 12120 bp, 12 predicted proteins | sample ETNtaG_5_FD_185782 | JGI IMG/M metagenome (GOLD analysis project Ga0208277, IMG submission 185782) | Marine microbial and viral communities from oxygen minimum zone, Eastern Pacific Ocean - ETNP201406SV205 (SPAdes) (version 2) | ecosystem: Environmental > Aquatic > Marine > Oceanic ...
ATTGTCTTGTTGATATCTGAAAAATCTAATTCAGGATCTATTCCTTGAGTGAATAAATTTAACCCCAAAGTCACGATATCAACATTACCAGTTCTTTCTCCGTTCCCGAAAAGCGTACCTTCAATTCTATCTGCACCTGCCATCAAGCCAAGTTCAGCGGCTGCAACTGCTGTTCCTCTATCATTATGAGGATGAAGACTAAGAATTATATTGTCTCTGTTTTTTAAATTTTCATTCATCCATTGTATTTGATCAGCATAAATATTTGGCGTAGAGAGTTCTACTGTCGCGGGTAAATTTATAATTGTTTTGTTTTTGTTACCTTTGTGCCAGATATTGTTGACCTCATTACAAACCTCAGCAGCATAGTCTAGTTCTGTTCCAGTAAAGCTTTCTGGACTGTACTCAAATTGCCAATCCGTTTTTTTGTATTCTTCTGAAAGTTTTTGAACAAGCTCAGCTCCTTCAGTGGCAATTTTTATAATCCCTGATTTATCTTTTTTAAAGACAACTTCTCTTTGGAGAGTTGAGGTAGAGTTGTACAGGTGAAAAATTACATTTTTTGCATCTTCTGTAGCCTCAAAGGTTCTTTTTATTAAGTGTTCTCTAGCTTGAGATAAAACTTGAATTTTTACATCGGAAGGAATTAAATTATCGTCGATTAATTTTCTTACAAAGTTAAACTCTGTTTCAGATGCCGATGGAAATCCTATTTCTATTTCTTTAAAACCCAACTCAATTAACATAGAAAAAAATCTAAGTTTTTTTTCTATTCCCATTGGCTCAATAAGAGCTTGATTTCCATCTCTCAAGTCAACGCTACACCAGATCGGAGAATTGGTGATTTGGTTAGTAGGCCAGCTTCTATTTTTAAGTTTAATTTTCTCAAAAGATGAGTACTTGGAAATAGCGCTGTTATCTATTTTCTTCATGGTTATAAATTAACTTAAGTGTGCTTATCATATAAGATATTTACAATGAAATCAGAGGAAAAGCTTTTGAAAGAAATGGGTATTTCTTCTTGGGCTTTAAAAAAAAATTTTTCGTTTGACGGCAAACAAATAACCAAGAAGGATATTAAAAATATCTCAACATCAGATTTAAAATTTTTAAAGTCTTTAAGCATTTCCCTTAGACAAGATTTTTCCGAGAATTATCCAGAGCAAATAATTGATTATTTGTCCTCAAAAAAAATTGAAATAGATAACTTAGATTATTTGAAAAATATGTCTGTTAAAGAAAAAAAAGAGCTTTTGATTAACATTGAGAAAAATTGAAAAAATAAAAAAAAGGTATCTTGAGCAAGTCTTTGGAATAGAACAGCTTTCTAATTCTACTCCTTGGAGCTACTCCAGCTTTCTTGATTGTATGAGAAAAGATTATGAGTTTTATGTTTGTCTGGAAAATGAGAAGGTTCAGGGCTTTTTTATAGCTAGTTTTAGTTTAGTGGAAGGACACTTATTAAACATTTCTGTCGCTCCTAATATGAAAAGGCAAGGAATAGGAAATGATCTTTTAAAAAAAGTAGAATCCATTGCCAATAAGTTTGGAATTAAAGAAATTTTTTTAGAGGTCAGGGAATCAAACAAAGAAGCTATATCTTTCTACAAAACCAATAAATTTCTAGAGATTGGATTGAGAAAAAACTACTACAAACTATACGATGGAAGAGAGGATGCTCTCATTTTTTCAAAGAAGCTTAGAAGCGGTTATTTTTCTTTAAAGCAGATTTTCTATGTCTTGAGCAATATCTTTAGGTTCCGTATTCGGTGAGTAACGCTTAATCACCTCACCATCTTTATTGACCAAAAATTTAGTGAAATTCCATTTTATTGCCTTGCTTCCAAGTAACCCTTTTTTTTCAGATTTAAGGAAATCATATAATGGGTCAGCATTTTTTCCGTTGACGTCTATTTTTCCCATGACTGGAAAACTGGTTTGGAAATTTATTGAACAAAATTCTTGGATTTCTTCATTACTTCCAGGCTCTTGGTTACCAAATTGATTACAAGGAAAAGCTAAGACAGAAAAATCCTTTTCTGAGTATTTTTTTTGAAGTTCTTCTAAACCATCGTATTGTGGTGTAAATCCACATTTGCTAGCTGTATTTACAATTAGAAGGGTTTTTCCTTTGTATTTTTCCAATGATACTGAATTATTTGCATTATCATTCACTGAAAAGTCATATAATGTTTGGCTCATAAAATTCATTTTATCAGAAAAAATATAAATACTTTAATCAACGGGGAGAGCAATCATGAAGTACAAAAAATTAGGCAACACTGACTTAGACGTAAGTCTCATCTGTTTAGGAACAATGACTTGGGGCCAACAGAACACAGAAGAAGAAGGCCATGAGCAAATGGATTATGCTGTCGATAGAGGAGTTAATTTTTTTGATACCGCAGAACTTTATTCAATTCCACCAAAAGCAGAAACACAAGGAAGTACCGAAACAATTATTGGAACTTGGTTTAAGAAAAACAATAATCGGGAAAAAATTATTTTGGCTACAAAAGTTGCTGGCAGAAGCGGAATGGATTGGTTTAGAGGAGGAGAGACTCGACTTGATAAAAAAAATATAGAGGCTGCAATCGACGGAAGCTTGAAAAGATTGCAAACCGATTATGTAGATTTGTATCAACTTCACTGGCCGGATAGACCATTACCAATGTTTGGTGGTGGAGCAGGTCTTTACAAACACTATGATATGGAAAGCATCGAAATTTCCAAAACATTGGAAGTTTTAAAGTCTTTAGTAGATTCCGGTAAGGTGAGGTATATCGGTTTATCTAATGAAACGCCTTGGGGACTTTCAGAGTTCATAAGAATCGCAGATCAGATGAATTTACCAAGAGTTCAGTCAGTTCAAAATGCTTACAATCTTTTAAACAGGACATACGAATATGGTATGTCTGAATTTTATTTCAGATCTGAAGTAGGTCTGTTGGCGTATTCTCCGCTTGCTCAAGGGTATTTATCAGGAAAATATTTAAATGGCGCTATGCCAAAGGGTTCTAGAACACAATTGTTTGGTAGAGGCCAAAGATATGAAACACAATCTGCCGAAAATTCAATTAAAAAGTATGTTGACTACGCAAAAGAGATAAATATGGATCCCTCGGTAATGGCTAACGCTTTTGTTAATTCCAGAGATTTTGTGACATCCAATATCATCGGAGCTACAACAATGGAACAACTAAAATTAGCCATAGATAGCTTTGAAGTTGAACTGAGCGAAGAAAATCTGACCTATTTGGATCAAGTACACGCTGCTTGCCCTAATCCGTGTCCTTAATTTGATGAAATGGATTTGGCACAAATATCATGATTTGGATGACTCACAGTTAAAAGATATTTCTGAGTTAAGAAAATCTTTTTTTGAAGCAGATAAACATGATCCGGTAAAGGACGAATATGATGAAATGAGTTTTCATCTTCTAGGACTGATGGATTCTGGCTTGGTTGCATATGGCAGAGTGATTCCTCCTCACGGTGAATTTATTAATCCTTACCTCAGTAGAATCATTGTTGCCGAAAAATTTAGAAAAAAAGGTTTTGGCAAAGCTTTGATAAATGAGCTAAGTAAAAAATCACAAGCTTTGTTTTCCAATAAAATAACAAAAGTATCAAGCTTAGCTTCTACCTTAAGTTTTTATAAAAAAAATAATTTCATTGAAGATAAAAAGGTCATTGACGAGGCTGGAGTTGAGCATTTTATTTTATTGAAAAATGATTGATAAAAAATACGTCAACATTGCGTTAATCGTTGTTTTTTTTATTTCCTTATTTATTTCTTTAAATTCAGTTATTTTTGAAACCAATTTTCAACTAGATCAGGCAATTGCCCGTGTAGGCGAAAAAGAGATAAGCCGACAAAAGTTTGAAGAGATAATTAAAGTTTTAGATGATCAAAGTAATTCAGAATTGACTTTGGAAAAGAAAAATTTGATCAGAGAAAGGCTGATTGATGAGGAGCTTTTAATTCAAAGAGCAATTGAGCTTGATTTGGTAAGAAATGACTCTCTGGTAAAAGGGAATGTAATTCAGACTATGTTTCAATACATTATCAATTCCAGTGAATTGGCTGAACCTTCAGAGGCTGAGTTAAGAAATTATTTCAACAAAGAAAAGAATTACTTCTCTTCAGGGAAGCGTTACAAACTCAAGAATTATACTTTTCGCAATTTGAATGATGCAGAATCGGCAAGAAATTCACTTATGCAAAGCGATTTTGAAAACTTTTTAAAACTTATAGAAACAGAAAAGGCTATTGATTTACCAAATGTTTTCCTCACACCACAAAAAATAAGAGACTATTTAGGGCCCAAAGTGTTAGAAGAATTACCGAGTCTCAAAAAAGGTGATTTTTCTAATATTTTTGAAATAAATCAAATACCGAACATCATTATTTGTATTGATATTTTGCTGGATAACAAACCAAAGTTTGAAGAAATCATTGAACAAATCAAGAGTAAATTCATCAGAGATCGAGAAGACAATCTTGTCAAAGAGTATATTGAAAACTTAAGAAATTTTTATGAAATTGAAAAATATTCTTTTTAGTTTTCTGCTAATTCTTTTTTTTTCAGGAAATATTTTATCTCATCAGAAAAGTCAGTCTTATACCTCCTGGAAGGGCGAAGTAGCTGGAACGGAATTTGTAGTTTCTGTTTCGACAAAAATCAATAAAGCAGTTTTATTTAATCAATTACAAAACAATGGCTATCGCATAGACCAGCTTGAAGTTTATTTTAAAAACAAAATAAGCTCTGAAGATTGCTTCTCTCAAAATCCTCTTATCCAGGACCGGGGCGGTAACTTTGTTAAATACTTAAATAAATTTATCTGTTCAGTAGATAAGCCCAAATTTAACTTCAACTTATTTTTTGACTTGAATCTTTCTCACTTGGATTTTTCTTCTCAAGAAAAGGAAGATCAACTCTTCCCCGACTTTATTATTTCATCGGATAACAGACAGATTTCTATTTTTGATGAGAATCAAAGCGCTGAGCTTAATTTATCCTTCTTAAACTTCCTGTCCTTTGGTTTCAAACATATTTTGAGCGGTTTGGATCACATTGCTTTTTTATTACTAATAATTTTTTTATGTGCAAACTTAAAAACTCTTTTTTTTGCAATCTCAGGTTTTACCCTGGGACATTCGGCTAGTCTTTTTTCAAGTGTTCAAGGCCTCATTATGTCCTCAACAAATTTGGTAGAGATCATGATTGGATTTTCTATTTTAGTCTGCTCGATAGAAGTTTTAGGAAAAAAGACCGCTCAACTTGGCATGTTTTCAAATCTTCTTTTAGTTGTTTGGGCAATTCTAACTTTTACCATTTATATCTTTATCCCTAAGCAATCTCTTTTCTTCTTGTCGTTGGGTCTCATGATGTTTTGTTACCTAAGATTATCTAATAACTATCAAAACAGTTTGAATCTTATTTTTATAACGATTGTCTTTGGATTTATCCATGGTTTGGGTTTTGCAGGTGCAATAAATGAAATTTATTTACCAAAAGAAGATATGTTAAAAATCATTCTTGCTTTCAACTTAGGGATAGAAATAGGTCAAATTTTAATTTTTAGTATTTTCGCTTTATTTGCTTACCTTTTAAAATTTTATAATTTAGGAAAGCTTACAAGCTTAGCCACTTTAGCCATTACTGTATCTATTTTTGGCTATAGCTTAAATCTCATAATCGAGAGATCTTTTTTAGTTTTTTAAATGATTCTTATGTCTTTTGCTTGGGGTCCTTTGAGACCATTAGTTACGATGTAACTCACTCTAGTACTTTCTTTTAGAAGCTTTCTATCCTTGATTTCCACTGATGCAAAGTGAATAAATAAATCTCCACCTTTATCTCTTTCTACAAATCCATAACCTTTGCTTGGATCAAACCACTTGATTTGACCTTTTTCTCTTCTAATCCTTCTCTTTATTTGTTTTCCATAAACAATAATCATGCTGGAGGTATAAATACCAAGAAAAAAGAAGAGGGCTAGAAATATAAGATTTTCTTGAAAAGCTTGGCTAAAGGATTGATTTTCAACAAACCAAAAATAAGCATACGCAAATAAAAATGAAACCAATAAAGATGAAGTCGCTCCCCTTAACCACATAGAGGCATTATATCTTTATTGTCTCAAAGCTAAAAATTACTTTAATTTTTCAAGAGTTTTGATGTGTTTTTCGGTAGTAACAATTTTTTGGGAAATATCTTTCAAATTTCTTTTTCTTTCCTGAATGAGTGTTTTTGGAGCATTTAAAAGAAACTTCTTGTTATCCAGTTGATTTTTCAAACCTTGAAGAGATTTATTGAATTTTTCTAGGTTTTTCTGATTTCTTTCAATTTCAGACTGGGAGTCAATAAGACCTTGCAATGGAATGTGTATTTTCGTGCCATCAATCAGAGAGATTGCAGAAGGCGGAATGTTTTTGTTTAAAAAATCTATCTTTTTAACTCTTGTTAAATTAAGTAGATATTTTTTATTCTGTTCGAGTAAATTTTTAATAGCTTTATTTTTTTCGACAATGATGGTGATATCTTTCTTGGGAGAGATAAGCATTTCAGATCTTATGTTTCTGATGCCTGAGATTACTGATTTCAAAGATTCAATATTTTTCAGATTAGAGGCTCCTAAATATTTGGTGGGAAGTTCGGAAATCATAATACTCTTTTCCTTTGCATTGAATGTTTCTTTGAAAGATTGCCAAATTTCTTCTGTAATGAAAGGCATCATGGGATGAGCTAATTTAAGTGTCTTTTCAAAAATATCTAACAAAGAATTTTTTATTTGAGCTTTCTCGGCATTAGAAATACTTTGGTCATTAAGTCTAATTTTGCAAAACTCTATGTACCAATCGCATAATTTTTCCCAAATGAATTCATAGAGAACTTGTGTAGCCAAGTCGAATCTAGAGTTATCAATATGATCAACATAATTTTTTAAACTTTTATTGAATTCAGATCTTATCCATTTATCTATTTGATCATCACTTAATTTCTTAGATTTTTTATATCCTTTGCATTGCAGCTTGATAAATCTTGAGGCATTCCATAACTTATTACAGAAGTTTCTATAGCCTTCAACTCGTTTGACATCAAAATTTATGTCTCTACTTCCCGATGCCAGAGATGCAAAAGTAAGCCGCAGAGCATCTGTACCAAAAGAAGGTATTCCAGAAGGAAACTCTTTCTTTGTTGCTCTTTCAATTTTTTCTTTCAAACTCGGGACTATTAAGTTTTCAGTTCTTTTGGCTATTAAAGTTTTCAAAGGTATCCCATCAATTACATCAATTGGATCAATTATGTTTCCTTTTGATTTGGACATTTTTTGACCTTCCGAATCTCTTACGAGTCCATGAATGAAGACCTTTTTGAAAGGAGGCTCTTTTAGAAATTTTTGCGAAATCATGATCATTCTTGCTACCCAAAAAAATATGATGTCAAAACCCGTAACCAAAATGGAAGTGGGGTGGAATTTTGCAAGTTGTTTGGTTTTTTTTGGCCAACCTAAAGTAGCAAAAGTCCATAATTGAGAGGAAAACCAGGTATCTAATACATCTTCGTCTCTTATTAACTTTCCCGAAACTTTGTGTTTCTTTCGTATTTCTGCTTCGGACTTTCCAACATAAACTTTCCTATTCTCATCGTACCAAGCCGGAATTCTATGGCCCCACCACAATTGACGGCTAATACACCAATCTTCAATATCTTTCATCCAATTGAAGAAAGTTTTTTCCCAGTTTTTTGGCACGAATTGAACTTTCCCTTTTCTAACTAATTTTGAAGCCTCTTGAGCCAAATTTTTTGTTTTCAAATACCATTGTTCGGTTAAATAGGGTTCTAAAATTTCTCCTGTTCTTTCGCCACGGGGAATAGCAAGTTTGTGCTTTTCACTACCCACCAGTAAATTTGCTTGATCTAAATCTTCGATGATAATTTTCCTAGCTTCTAACATTTTTAAATTCTGATATTTCTTAGGTGCGTTTTCGTTCAAAGTTCCATCTTTATTTAAAATATTTAGAAACTCGAGTTTGTGACGTTTGCCAATTTCAAAATCATTGAAGTCATGAGCTGGAGTTACTTTCAGACAGCCCGTACCAAAAGACATGTCAACATAGTCATCAGCAATTACAGGTATCTCTCTATCCGTCAGCGGCAATTTAACTGTTTTGCCGATAAGTTTTTTATACCTTTTATCTTTGGGATTTACGGCAACAGCCATATCTCCCAATAAAGTTTCTGGTCTGGTGGTTGCTACCGTTAAGTGACCTGTATCGTGTTCGTAATTGATATTCCAGATGAAAGAGCTTTCTTCTTCATTAGAAACTTCAAGGTCTGATAATGCAGTTTGCAAAGAGGGATCCCAATTAACGAGTCTGTATCCTTTATAAATCAGACCTTCATCGTAAAGCTTACAGAATACTTCCGAGACTGCATCGCTGAAGTCAGCATCCATAGTAAATTTTTCAGTAGACCAATCTACCGAAGAACCAAGTCTTCTAAGTTGCTTGGTTATAGTATTGCCAGAGTATTTTTTCCATTTCCAGATTTCTTTCTCAAACTTACTTCTGCCAAGAGATTCTCTTGTCTTACCTTGGCTCTCAAGTTTTCTTTCGACAACCAACTGTGTTGCGATGCCCGCATGGTCCGTACCGACTTGCCATAAGACGTCATACTGCTGCATTCTTTTTAACCGCGTCATAATATCCATTAAGGTATTTTGGAACCCATGACCCATATGCAAGCTGCCCGTCACATTGGGTGGCGGAATCATAATCGAAAATGTTTTTTTTGATTTATAGGTGGGTTTAAAAAAACCAGATTTTTCCCAAAACCTATACCATTTTTTTTCTAAATTTTTTGGGTTGTAAGTCTTTTTCACTTTTAGTTGACGTAAGTGGGATCCAATCCATCAATTTTACATTGTTTGAAGCTCTCTCTTGCTTGATTTTGCAAAGAAGCATTATCTTTAATGACAATTTGAAACACAGTATCGTAGTCTTGGTAGTCTGGAGGCAGCTTTGGGTTTAGATTGATCAAAGTTGAAAAATCGTTTTTTACTTTAATGCCCGGATAAGATATCTCTACAGGACAAGAGGGTATTTCTGCATCGTTAGAAATCTTATGAGCTAAAAAAATCTCATTAAGGTCATCCCAAAGCTTCTGATCGAGTTCGTTAGCTTGAATAGCATCATTACACCTCAGGTTAATTTTATTCTGAGGAGATGACCCAAGTTCTAGAAATTTTTCTTCAACAAACTTGAGTAAGAAACTTATGGCTTCTTTTTCATCTTCTCCAGCAGAAATAAAACTTATTTCTTGGATCATGCACTGAGTAAATATTCAGACAAGAGAGGGACAGGTCTTCCCGAGGATACTTTTTGTCCTCCAATCCCATAAGCTGTTCCCGCTATATCTAAATGTGCCCACTTGTACTTTTCGGTGAATCTTGAAAGAAAACAAGCAGCCGTTATTGTGCCGGCGGATCCACCTATGTTTGCAATATCAGCATACCTACTTTTTAAACCTCCTTGGTATTCATCCCAGAGAGGCAATTGCCAAGCTTTATCGCCGCTTGTAATTCCCGAGCTAAGAATCTTATCAGCCAATTTTTGATCGTTTGACATGACGCCAGTAGCTTCATGCCCAAGCGCTACGATCACAGCACCCGTTAGGGTAGCGATATCAATAACACTTGCTGGTTTAAATCTTTCTACATAAGTAAGTGCATCACATAATACCAATCTGCCTTCGGCGTCCGTATTTAGTATTTCCACGGTTTGACCTGACATAGTACTGACAACATCACCTGGTTTTGTTGCAGTCCCACTTGGCATATTTTCTGCTGAAGCAATTACGCCAATAATATTTTTCTTAGGTTTTAGTTCGGCTATCGCTCTCATCGTACCTAAGACACTTGCAGCTCCAGACATGTCGTATTTCATTTCGTCCATAGCACGTGAAGGTTTAATGCTTATCCCTCCAGTATCAAAGGTTATTCCTTTTCCAACAATTACATGCGGCTGTTCATCCTTTTTTCCGCCGGCATAGTTCATGATGATTAGTTTGGATTCTTGTACGCTACCGTTACCAACTGACAAGAGACAGTCCATACCTAATTTTTTCATTTCTTTTTCACCGAGAACTTTGGTTTTCACTGCAGAAAAAGTTCTAGACAAGGCACGTGCCTGATTAGCAAGGTGCGTCGGGGTACAAATGTTAGCAGGGGTATTCGCAAGCTCTTTGCTGAAATTGCTTCCCGCACCAATGATTTGACCTTTTTTAAGAGCTCCAGACAGACCTATTTTTTTTGAATCCATAAATATTTCTACTTTTTTTAAGACATTTTTAGGTTGATTCTTTTTGCCTTTAAAAAAGTATTGATAGCTTGAAGCTTCAAGATGTCTGCCTAAAACTTCAACCGTCCAACTGGTATCTCTATTTTCTACGGAAACTTCAGGAACGATTATTTTTACCGAAGCAGATTTTGAAGCTAATGCAGCGCTTGAAATTGATTGGCAAATTTTGAAATAATCTACTTCTGAAATCTTCTTATTTTTTTTACCGGTACCAACGAAATAGGATTTTTCAGCATTGACTCCACTGATGGCAGGCAGATAAACGCTATTGCCAATTTTTCCGGTAATCTCTTCCCTAGAAATAAGTTTTTTTATTGTGCCATTACTGACTTCATTGATTACTTTTAAATCGCCATCGAGAGTTTTGGCTTCGCTTACACCTATTATCAAAGTCTGAAATTTGTCTTTTTTGAAATTTAACTTTTTATTTGATGATATTGATTGATTTAATAATTTCTTCATTTCTTCTCCATACAAAATTTACTGTTAAACATGTGGGATAATACCCTAAGAATATAATAGCAATGCCAAGAATTATTACATTATATTTAATAGGCCAAGTAACTAAGATTAGTTTTCTTACCTTAATCGTTTTATTTAGCGTTTTTTTTCTAAATGAGTTTACGGTCTATCTTGAAAAAGTTTCAAGCGGAGAACTTTATCCTGAACTCCTGATACTGGTTTCGATTTACAGTATGTCTGAGATTGTTGAGGTTGTGCTTCCACTGAGTGTTTTTATCGGGACTATCATTGCCATTTATCGTCTGGATCAAAATAACGAATTATTGGCTTTTTCTAAAATGGGCCTTGGTAAACGCAAGGTCGTTTTAGTCTCTTGTATCCCAGCTGTATTTTTTGCGCTTTTTGTTGCTTTGATCTCTTTTTATCTCACGCCGCTTTCAAACAACAAACTAGCATTTTTAAACGATGTTGAAAGATTTTCAGATAGATTTAAGTTAATGGGAGCCGAAAAGATCAATGTCCTTGATGATCTAAATGCAATCTTTTATGCCAAGGAAGCTTCGGATAGGGGCTTCCAAGATATCTTTTCAAGTTTTGAAACCAACGACTCGGAATTTGTTTTGACTGCAGATGAATTGATTTCCAAACCTTTAAATGAAAAAGAGAACCGAATATCTTTTGAGTCGGGAAAATTTTCTATTTTATCCGAAGCAATGCCACTGGATTTTAGCTTTGATGAATTCTTTTTAATTCTGCCCAAGAAGCCGATTCTTAACGTTGAAGACTTGAAGAGGAAATATTTTCACGAATTATTTTTCGCTAAAGATTTAGAGCGAATCGAATTACTAAAACGTTCTTCCATGCCTTTGATCATTATCATTTCAGCTTTGATAGCAGCATCCTTGACCATGAGATTGAGAGACTCAGGGCGTTTTTATATTTTTCTTTCCGGCCTAATCATATTTATGTCTTACTATGGACTTTCTCTGTCTCAAGAAGTCTTTAGTAATTTTTCTCTAAACTCCACGATCGTGTTTTTTAGCATTCACGGCATTTATTTAATCGCTGCCATCATATTGGCACTAGATCAAAGTTATCAAAATTTCAGTTTCAATCTTGGTGGCTTAAAATATTCAAGAAACTTCATGATCAATCTCTTCGTGTTGTTTTTAATTGCAACGGTATTTTCTTATTTGGTGTTTTATGTCTTTTTATAGTCTTATTTTTGGCGATACTTTAGACAATCTTTTTACTAGATATGCCTGGCGTTTTCTTTTTCTAACGGT
>Ga0208277_1001869_pt1 | contig 12118 bp, 6 predicted proteins | sample ETNtaG_5_FD_185782 | JGI IMG/M metagenome (GOLD analysis project Ga0208277, IMG submission 185782) | Marine microbial and viral communities from oxygen minimum zone, Eastern Pacific Ocean - ETNP201406SV205 (SPAdes) (version 2) | ecosystem: Environmental > Aquatic > Marine > Oceanic ...
TTGGTTTTTAGGGTTTTTGGATTATTTTTTTTGATATTTTGAGGTACGAATAGATACAGAGGGGTGGCTTTTCAATGGCTGGCGAATTTTTTTTTTGGGAACGTTGATGACGACGACGACTACAATTACAATTACATGTGGGTGGGCATAATAATTTGACTATTCCCCGGCACATTTTCACGCGCTCAAAATTGTAATCGCGTCTAATCCAACACCAATTTGCTCCAGCATGCTTCTAACTGCACCATTAAAGCCTTCCGGACCAGTTATCACTACTCTGAGCGGTTCTTTCAATTTCTTTAGCTCCGCTTGTAAAATGTTGACAGATAAACGGCCCTTGATGATAGACGAGGCGTTAGGAATCTTTTCTCCAAATGAAGCCTCAACATCTACATCTTTGATGTACGGGAATACAGCTGCAGATGGTTTGGGATCTGTAATAGCCACCACGCACCGCTGAATGAAACCATCTCGGCACCAGTTGGCCATCTCAGATATCAACAATGCGTCATCTCTTCGACACGAGTAGATCACGCTCACAGGCCCTTTGACTGGCGGCCGACCACCAAAGCAAGTTTCCATGCTTGCATGATGCATTATCTGTGGAACAGCCACAACACCAGTCCCTGCAACAATCAACAAGACTGATTCATGCTTACGATTAATATTCTGGGTCCCAGTAGTCAAGCTTGGAACGTGCATCGTTTTCATAGGCCGAGAAAGCCAAAACTCAGTAGCGGAAGCTTTTCCAGTGTTTGCAGAAACACGATGGAGCCACGAGGTGGCACAGCCAGGTGGTTCAAGATAGAGTTTGATGAGAATATCACATCGGCCTTGTTCCCAGTCCTGTGCCGTGCTGATTGGTGTGTAGTCGCGCTCAATCCAAGGTAGTGGTCCTTCCTTATTATTTGCCTCGCCAACGTAGGCCAATAGAGTTGTATGCCAAGTCTTAGACCATACAGTACGTCCACCGCGCCCTTTACGAATGGGAGTGCCGCGCATGTCATCATTAGAGCGAAAATGATACACTGCACTATGGCTTGACACCGGTGTGATGCCATCTAAGTACCACTTTGCGTAATTTTGAACACGCTGACTTGCATGAACATTTGTATTAATTGTTTGATTTTGTTCAAGAATACAGATGACTTGGGTCTTAATATTACTTTCTCGATATTCACAAGGCTGCAACTGATCAACACTCTCTCGTAACGCTGCGAGCTCCTTGTCTTTACCAAGGCGTGCCAGTAGCTTAGCTTTATCTAGGACCAGTCTTAGCATTGGAATGTTCTGCAATTTTAGGACGTACTCTTTCAATATTCCGTCTATTGCTTCCAGAGCTTCTTCACCTAATCCAGCCGCAGCCAGTACGTTAGCTTGATCCTGAATAAGCTCCAAGCGGTCCTCATCAGAGCATGCACACTTCAAATCTTCTGCTACACCGGATAGAGCGAGATTCCATTTGCTTTCTTCGCGCGCCTGCATTCTTAAACGTACTCTCCTAGCCTTCTCCAGTCTCGTCATCTTTGTAGAATCTATTCTTGGGATACTACCACTTACTCGCTTCACGAGTGCCACAGTACAAGAGAGATCGCGAATTTCGGTGAACATGAGTTCCGACGTATCGGTTACCGCCATTGCATTGGGCGCCTGGCTGCAGAGTCCAAGACAGCCAGATGCTTCAACGCAGACTCCTTCTGTCCCTTGAATTAGTTCCTCGATTTCGAGCAGCACGGCTTCACTACCAGCTCGGCGGCACGAACCGGCCTGGCACACGTATACTTTGGTTCTAGAGCTCATCTCTCACTCAAAACATTCAGGTGGTTTGCGTTTGCATTTGGACAGACACGGGATGTGCATTATTTGAGTATTGGGCGCGTTCTTCGTGTAAAAAACTCGAGTCGAGTTCCCCGGCAAAGACAATTTATACGAACACGTGCGCTTTTTCAAGCACCCGAAATATTTTTATCGTTTTTTTGATTTTTTTTGACAAACACCCCGGCACCCGGCAAAAAAAACACAACCCCCGGCACACGATCTCTTCTTTTGGGGTTGAGATTACTACCAAAACAACGATATAAGCGCGAAACTCTCTTACAACCAAGCTAGACACTCGTCATCTTTCCATCATTAAAACAGCAACGAAAGGATCCAGTCCATAATATCGTCCATACCATGTTCTCCTTTTTCAACTTCTTCGAAACAGAAAGAATGGGCGTGTCATCGAATCTTAGAAGTCAACCCCGAAAGAAGAAAATCTTCATGCTCACGTGCGGTGTCGCTTCGATCTTACTCTCTTTCGCCAAAAGCGCGGAAGGACACAACGGGCGACACGTGGACTGTGAATGCTCGTGCTGCGGCGGATCTTGTGATCTGGACGAGTCAAAGCGCTTCATAACGGTTGGGGACCCTTCAAGATGCACGAAAGAGACGTGCATGACCGAAGAGCCGGCGTGCAGCGATGTCGAAAAAGTGAAAGCTAAATATTTAGATTGCCAGTGTTCCTGCTGCAAAGGCGATTGTCCAAGACCCCTTACCCACAATATGACACATGCGGGAGATTCCCACGAGTGCACGCAGTCCGTGTGCACGAGGGAATTCCCGGCACTGTGTCCAGTCGAAAGTTTGGAAAAACATTTGGAAGAGAACTTTGCGACATATCTTGATTGTGCGTGCAGCTGTGAAGACGCAGATGGCCACGATGAGCATTATGCTCGTTTTTACGCGTCATCAAGATTGCATTGCACAGAGGAAGCGTGCAAAGAGCGACTTTGGCGCGCCCCAAATTGTCCAAGTGTTGGGAACGTAAAAGCATTGTACACTGGAAATCAAGAAGATTTTTCAAAATCTGAGAGAAAGTTATCTGAAGGCGCAGTGATAGGCATCTCTGTCTCGGTCACACTTGGCGGCTTTTTAATGCTTGTGTACGGTAGTTATTTTTTGTATAAGAGAAATACTGGTTACTCCGTCCGCTGGATTCGTTTTCAAGAAGAAGAAAGTGACCTCGCACATATGACTTAAGCGAGACTAAGGAATTCAATACTTTGACGTTACCTGTAGAAAATGCGTCAAAAATTTCTACGACAACAATAAATGAGTTGCTTTGCATTTAGGTCATATGTTCTAAAGCGGATGCGACGGATAAACGCAAATAATAAACACGTAAGTGTGAAATTGTCATATAAATGAATAAATAATTACTTAGTTTGTTATAAAATTGTTTAAGTACCAGTGGTACCAGGTACCATACCGTAGTACCGGTAGGTACCCAGGCACGGTACCGTACGTATATAATTGAATAAATGAATAAATGTTTATAAAATTTTATGTACTCCCTTTGGCACACATAATTTGAACTCGGTTGCGACAAAGCGCTGAGTGTTTAGTTAGAGCATCGCGTCGGAATTGACATGCCCCCTTATTTTTTTATTAAAGCAACAAGAAGAAAGCCGATCCAGCAACCGCAGAAATCAATTTCCACGAAAAGACTTTTGAGGAAGAACTTGACGGGGCTGGAACCGTGTTGCATATGTGTTTCTCACAGGCATCTTCGAAAGAGTGAAGTCCAGTTTCAAGATCGGTTGGAAGCTGAGATTCCTCACACGTATCGTGCGCCATCAAAATTCTTTGGAACATATCTTTGCACGTGGTGGATGAACAATCTGTGTTGCAATTTGAGTTCGTGAGGGTTGTCACTGCGTCCGCAAGGTCAACATTCACGCTAGAACAAGAAACTGACGGGCAATCATCCTTACTTGGATCATATAGACGATCGATAGTACAATCAGTGTAAAATTCTTCGAAATCGTGTAATCCAGTCTCGATGCTTTCGTCAAGCGCATCATGCGGGCAGTGATCATGGTGCATTTGCATGAGCCAGTAATTGTGCTTGCAATCATCCGAAGGACCAGGGGAGGTTTCTTCGGCAACATGTTCGACATCTGCATCGCTTGAATCTTTAAGGTAGTGGGCATCATCCTCGAATTCATATGGACTATGCGCTGTGAAGGCGGCAAGTCCAGTGATATCAGTGGTGTCAATGATGAACGAAGACACTTCCTTCGACGTATCGACGTGCCACTCAAAGCATTTCCCTGTCGCTGAAATTCCAGTCATGGTTTCTCCATCGTCAATTTCATAGCATGTTCCCTCAATGAGCGCCTTCACATTAGCTTCCAAGTCATGCATTATCGCTTCTGTCGCTGAGGTTGTGGAGAAGAGGACCACCTTCATGGTTGGATCCGCATATGATCCATCCTTTTTTGCCATTGTCCAGGTTTGGGAGTTGGCGCCGCTTACATCGAAGATCCCAGCCCATTCAAATGATGCCTTCGTTTTACACGCGACAGCATTATCGGTCAAGTAAGCAAAAGCAGTATTCACCTCATTGACGTCGTCGCAGTCGATCGTCCACCCTTTTTCGGCGGCTAGATCTCTGCACGATACGGCGCCATGGCCGTGATCGTGACCATGATGATCATCGCTCGCTCTCGCCGAGTGGAGGATGGCGAGGACGCACGAGATGATTGCAAAAAGACGCGTATACGTCCCCAACATCATGTTCACTGATTTTACCATCGTAGTTGTGGCGATATTTTAGTTGTCAATGGTCCGTCGGATGGGAAAGACTGAATGAATGAAGTGTTTTTTATTGGTTTTTGTGGGGTATTTCTGGCGTGTGCCGGGACGTGTGCCGGGACGTGTCGGGACGTCGAACTTTCACCAAGGCAGGTGATCTCCAACTCTGAGCCACTCATTTCGAACCCTAATTTAAAAAAAAGAGGAATGCGAAAAAAAACGAAGTCCGTTCTTTCTTTCTTTCTTTCTTTCTTTCTTCTCGAGTTTGAGAGACATAAAAAGTTCGTTCGTTACGCGATCTCTTCTCTTTCGAAAGAGAGAGAGGGACGGAGAAGAAGAAATGAGCTGGCGTTCGCACGGCACGACGACGAACGACTCGTTAATCGACGCGCTGGAGGCGAACCGATTGATTAAAACGCGCGAGAGAGTTGGAAAAGCCATGAGAAGAGTGGACAGGAAATGGTACGTGTTGGAGACGCACGAAGAGGAGGCGTATCGAGACCACCCGGTTGGTATTGGGTCGAACGCGACGATAAGCGCGCCGCATATGCACGCGATGTGTTTAGAATTGGCGAGAGAACGGCTATTTGATGGTGGCGATGACGATACGGAAGGTAAGAGGGTGCTAGACGTCGGTTCTGGGTCGGGGTATCTGGTCGCCTGTTTTGCAGAGATGCTTGCGTTAGATACAAAGAAGAAGAAGAACAAGAACAATAAAGTAGTCGGTATCGAACACATAGACTCGTTGGTCAACCAATCGATGGAGAACTTGAAAAACGACGGGAAAACAGAAATGATGAAGAGCGGTTTGATTACGATTACCAAAGGAGATGGGAGACTAGGATGCGAAAAGTTTGCGCCGTACGCGTTGATACACGTCGGCGCCGCCGCCCCGGAAGTGCCTCCGGCACTTCTCTCGCAGCTAGCTTCACCAGGGAGGATGATTATACCAGTTGGAGGGGAATACGAAAGTCAGTCTTTGATGGTGATTGATAGAAACGAGGATGGGGAGACGACATATAAGGACGAAATGGGCGTGGTGTATGTACCGTTAACCTCTGAAAAGCATCAGTTGGAAAGATGAATTAAATAAAGATGTAGGTTCTCGCTCGCGCGGGGGTGTAATAATAAACGTGTACATGTATATTTTTCTCAAATATTTTCGTTATTTATATAGTACTATAAGTATATAGAGTAGTGCAATAGTCGTGTTATTAAATGTCCTTGTTTCGATAATATATAGTTAAGAGCCGAATAAAGTGCTCAAGTTCACCCACCTGTACGCGCTCAAATTCAAGACTTCCTCGACTTCGTCCTTCGCCAAATCCAACGCCTTTGACATTTCCTTCGTGATGTTCTTCTCGCAGCTGCCATGAATGGTTTTGTCTTTAATTCTCGTCAACGCATCTTTTCTGCTCAATAAACGTTTGAAATGGACAAGTTGCGTGTACAATTCTCTCTCTTCGAACGATTTCTTCATGACACCGGAGCAAATGGTACTCAACGGTTTCGTGCCGACTTCAATGTCGCCCACCGCTTTCAACGTGATGTCTCTGGTTTCGCATGGGTACAATTCATCGTCGGAACGCAACTTTTGCGCGTAATACCTTTGAATCGTTTTGCGAACTTGCATTGTCACTTGATTCGTAAAAGCGGCGACAGAAAGCGGTTGAACTGTTGTCGTTGCCGAGGCATCAGTTTTGCTCTTTTGAGTGGCATCCGGTGTCATCGCGTCCGTCCCAGATCCCGGCGTTTTCGGTTGCGGCGTTTTCACAGAAGCTGTGACATTTTCTTTATCCGCCGATGCACTGACAACGCCTCTCGCACTCGGTGGTTTCAACGCGTCTGCGCAGGAAATTTTCCCGAGAAGAATGTCTCGGACGCCAGGAAACGTAAACTCCGTTTTGCCATCGCTCGCAAACAACTTCAACGGTTCGCACTTCTCGTACATCGCGTCGTCATCTAACGAGCATGCCGCGTATCGGTTCGCAGTCATGTCGTCGTCCTCGGCTCCGATGTTTCTCGCGGCAAATTTAGAAGCGTCCAGGCCTAAACAATCCGCCAATCGTGCGGCATCCGTGCCTTCGATTGGTGCGCACAAACGAGAAATGACTGGATGCAACTGTTGCGTCAAGTAATAGTGCAAATCGACTCTCAAGTTTGGATTCTCTTGCAATTCTTCTGGATGGTACGCGCGCTCAGCTAATCCTTTCCCCCCTGATTTCGACGACGCGTGTCCATTAGCAATAGCGTCGTTCGTCATATCTTTCTCGTCTTCTGGTTTCACCTCGCAACAAATGATGTACGGCACAGTCTCTCCTGCATTGACGCCATCTTGTCTGCCTTGCTCGATGCGACGCAAAGCAACCTTAACGTGCGGCTGCGAATTCGCGTCTGGGTATTCTCTCGGCGATTTAGTCAACTGCTTCGTCACAATGTACGATTCTACGGTGACTTGGTTATTCACCATGTCTGTTCGCGCCTTTCTCAACACGTCGTGGATGTTCTCGACCGTGTCTTCAACCGCACACTTCTCGAAAATTTTATCCAAGCACTCATCCCCGACGTCTTTCGCGAGCTTACACCAATCTCTACGAACGGTATCTAAACCTTTCTTCTCAATGCGCTCTTCGAATTTGCCCGGTCTCGTGCGACTCGGTTCGACAACAAGTGCAGCGTATTTTTTCTTCTTCAACAAAAGCATCGAGCGATAACATCCATCCATTTCAATCTCGAGAAGTTTGTAGCGTTTGTTAACTTCTCGTTTCACCTCTTGCCCAACCTTCTGCACTTCTTTCAAATTGTCTTTGTTCGTGTTAATCATGATGGAATCGGTATCGCCATAAATGACATCATACGATAAGTTTTGCGCCAAATCCACCGTATTTTGCAAAATTTCACGACCTTGACCAGTGATCAACTCGGCGAGAGGTTTCGCGTAAAAGCGAGACGCGCTGAAACCTAAACAACCGTACATACTGTTCGCGGTAAGTTTTAAAGCCAACTGTCGAATATCTAATTGTGCGCGAATGACGTCATTCGTTTCTTTCTTCAAGAGTTCTTTCACTGCTCTTCTATGTTGAACCAGCTTGCAAATGACTTGCGGAAGAACCGCGGCGTTTTCTCCGCCGGGTCTTCCCACAACCGGCGGAGGAAGCTCTGGCGCTAAACCGGCCATGTCTTTACCTCTCTTGACAGTCGTAAAACAAATGTCGTACTCTTGGATGATGGACGGGTACAAAGAGTTGAAATCCAACATCAAAACGTACTTATCGTACAAACCTTTCTTCGGCTCAAGAACTAAACCACCAGAGTATTGCGGACCTTTTTTATCGTCCACATCTTTATCGCCGTTGCCATTCTTCTGCTCGGCGGCTTGCACGCGTCTCTTTTCCTTGGCCGACAAACGATCTGGAACCATGTATTTGCGTTTATGGAACTCGTGCAGAAACAGAAACTCGACACGTTGGGCGCGCGTGTGTCCTAACGTCTTCGACCACGTATTCCCGGCAATGTTTGATAACTGTCTCGTCAACGGCAACGCTTGCAAATGCAACATCAACCATAACGAATAAAACGCATCTGTTTGAGAGTTCTTAGTCAACTGCCACAACGTTTGCGTGGAGTTGAATTGTAACGGAACATCTTGTTGTGGGATTTCAGCCCTATTTTCATCGAATTGTGTCTTCAATAAGTTGGTCAAAGTGTACGAAACTTCCTTCAACAAATCGCGCGCCGAGAGGTACGTGTCCGCTAACAAGCGTCCGGACATGCACGAAAGCGCACCAATGCTCGCACCGCCACCAAACGAACCTTGATTCCCACCAGATAAGTTTGGAAACCTCGTGCGTTTTAATCGACCGATTCTGGACCAGTGCGCGACTTTATTTTCTCTCAGTCGGTTCAACAAAACGTCAACGTCGAAACCAGCGACGTTGTGCCCGCAAATAACATCCGCATCGATTTTCGATAATCGAGCCAATAAAATGGACAACAAACCTCTCTCATCTGCTTGCGAGGAAAGGACGATAGGGGTGTTTGACTCTGTTGACTTTGTTCGTCTGGCAGCCTTGTTTTGGTTCGCAACGTGTTGCTCCCAGCCCGATGGCCAGTTACCGCCAGAGAGTTTGCGCACCAACGAAAAGTGTCTTGCTTTCTTTTCCCACGCACTCGGAGCATCTCTCACGTTCGTTCGGCAATCCGTTCCAACATCCACTCGCACGTCTTCCAAATACACGACGGATGCAGAACAAATCTCGTTCGCGTTCGTTTTGTGATTGACGACCGTTTGCAGTTTCAACGCGGCGACAACCACAGTTGGCGGTTCTCGCTGTTGGCCGCCGAGCCCAAGCGCCTCTGTAGCCTCCAATGTCGGGTTTCGGACAGACTTGTGTCCGTTGTGCAAAATGACTTCCAACTTGCACCAAGACTTCATGGCTTCTTTGTCTTTCAAAGTTGTTTGCGGAACCATCTCAGCATTGTGTAAAGCCAACCAAGAAGGTCCCATGATTTTCGATTTCACAATCAAGTGTTCCAACGCGCTCGTTTGCGTGCCCAAAGCGCCGCAGAACGTCTCGCCTTTGATATCCGACGGCAACGCAGAGTTCAAGTACGAGTACTTCAGTTTGATGACGTACTGACCACCGCTTGGAATATCGTTTCTTTCGAAGCAATACTTACGATAGACTGGTTTCATCGTGTACTGATCGACGCCTCTTTCGCTCATTATTTTCTTCAACTCGTCCTTGACTGGTTTCGTTTTCACTTGCAACCATTTCAACAGAGCGACTTTATCGGCTTTGGAAGCATCTTTCGCGTTCGCTTTCTCTTCTAACGCTTTGAGTTCATTGTTATCATCCAAGGATTGCGGCGCAAACTCAACTTTTGGGACGACAAAGACGCATCTTTGCATGTTATTAACAACGGCGCAAGACGAGATAGTGCCTTTAGAAGGATCCAAGATGTTCGTTTTCGGGTTTCTATGTATCGGCACTTTACCGAACAAGAAGACGGTGCCCGGGGAACCAATATCTTCTTGCGCATCCAAAAAGTAAAACGGCATCGTTTTATCAAAATCATCCAATGGAAGCTGCGAATCAGGTTCCCATTCAGCGATGAGCTTTGCACGCATGGCTTGTTCGGCATCTTCTTCTTCTTCGGAGTCGTAATCGCCGTAAGCAATCGCGGCACCAGAGCCTTTGTTTTCCGTTGGAAGCACCTGTTTCGCAGTCGACATTTTCGTGGCATCGCCTTCTTCAATCTTTTCGTCGACAACGTCGTCGCCCATCTTCACATCTGAGGACAGCACTGTAGCTTTATCGTCGACAACATCATCGTCGTCAGCAACCGCAGCGAGACCTATATCCATCTCGTCATCGTTATTATCATCACCCATTGGCTTCGCGGCATCTTCATCCGTATCTTTCAAAGGCGGTTCGTCCGGGAACGCGACGCCCTTCTTCTTTGCAAATGCCGCTTTCTTCTTCGCTTTCGCGTCCATCTCTTCGACGATAATTTTGGCTTTCTTCGATTTCTTCTTTTTAGATTTCTTCAACGCCGATTTGACTCCGGCGTCGCCGAACATATCATCGTCGCCTTGATCCACGCCGGCTAAAATGTCCTCCAAGAGTGCGTCCGCGTCTGCCGCTTCCGCTTCTTTTTGCTCCAACTCTGCCTTTCTCTTCTTTATATCCATTTTCGAACCGACTAAACCGATCCCTTTGCTCGCTTTCAACTTTTCCTTCTCCAACTGTTTGCGCTTCTTTTCCTTCGCGAGCTCCTTCTTGGACTTGGCATTCGCGGTACCATTCCCTCCGCCCTCGTTCTCTTCCGCGTCCATGCCACCAGTACCATTCCCACCGTCCTTGTCATCCTCTTCGTCTCTGTACGCTGGATTCTCTCTCGTCCAATCCTCTTCTTCGCCCATATCGACATACTCGTCGTTCTCTTCCGCGCCGACTACAAAGTTCGCGTTTTCTTTTCGTCGCTTCGCAACCAGCGTCGCGTACTCTTCTTCCGTCACCTGGTGGGTTCGATGATGAATGTTGGTGTAAGTATTTCGCGGCATCGTTCTTGTTCTTATTCTTTTTCGTCGTCAAAGTCGTCGTCGTCGTCGTTTTAAAGGAGTCAAAGAAGAAGACGGGAGACGACGACGACGACGAAGACAAAGGAAAAGAGGCGGTGGCAAAGTGCACACATTTTTTGAATTTTTCGATTGACGTTGGACAAAAGTATCGGCGATTGAGGAAAAAAAGAAGAAGAAGAAGAAGGGAAAGGAGAACGCACCTCATCGTACACGTTCGCGACGTCTTCGTCGCCGTCGATATCGTCGAGCCGTTTCTTGCCATCTTCTTTCAGACGTTTGAGTTGCTCTAACCTCTGCTTCGCCTGGTCGGTTTTCGACGCGTGACGACGCGACGGACGAGCGCTCATGATGTTTTGCGCTCGCTCTTATTCCTTCCCTTACGACGGGTGTGTCTTTTCCTCTTCGATCGACAGGCGCAAACAAAAAACCTCGTAGAGAACAACACCAACACCAACGCGTCTCCACCACAACCGCGACGAAGACGAACGCTCGAAAGACGAACTGACCACCGATCGAACTGTTTTGCGATTCAGACCACGCAGGAGCCGACCGCGCACCAACGTCGTATGTGTGGTGATGACGACAAAGCGAGTTTGATTTTGACGTCTTCTTCTTCGCAAAAATGTGGAATTTTCAAAAATTCAAACTTCTCTTCTTCTTCCGTCTTCTCTTCTTCATTCTTCTTCAAAAAAAAGTCGTCTAAATAAAGTCGTCCAAAATAAAGTCATGTGTGTTTTTTTCGTTACTACGAGAAGTCATTATTATTCAACAAAAAAAAAGAGGAAAACGACGAGGCCTTGCAAAACAAGAGGAACGCAGAGCGGCATCTCTGAAAAGCACACAAAACGGCGCCAGAGGACGTACTGGTAGAGTTGGCATTGTTTTCGTAGCACATCATCTTCTGACTTTTAAAAAAACTTTTGTCGTGTTGGTACATATTGCTTCGCGCGTTCGGGTTTTTCTTTTTCTATTTCTATTCATTTGCGATTTTTACGTCATCATCTCTCGCGGACTAAAAGCGTTGTCCAACTTTTGCGCTACGAGCTCGAACCATGCCTGGTCGACTTTGGTGAACCCTCTCTGTCGATCAGCGGAAACGACGAGGAGTCTTTTATCACCAATCGCGACGCAACAAATCGCCTGGCTGTTTTGAGGTAAACCAAAACCTTTGGCGGCGGTGGTCGGCGGCGGCGGCGTCTCTCGGAACGAGAGCATTTCTTGGTCGTCTTGGATGAACTCGAATCTCCCGGGGAATAAGTTCGCGTTGGCCATGTAGTTTTGTTTGCCCGACGTTAACACTTCTTTACACACGGATCCAACTCGACGCGTTCGATTTTCAAACAACACTTTCGGGTCTTTCGCGCAACACGTCCCGTCGTAAAATACGACTGTACCGCTATTGTTTTCGTCGTCGTCGTCGTCGACGACGACGACTTCGACAACGCTCACGCTCGC
>Ga0208277_1001870_pt1 | contig 12115 bp, 4 predicted proteins | sample ETNtaG_5_FD_185782 | JGI IMG/M metagenome (GOLD analysis project Ga0208277, IMG submission 185782) | Marine microbial and viral communities from oxygen minimum zone, Eastern Pacific Ocean - ETNP201406SV205 (SPAdes) (version 2) | ecosystem: Environmental > Aquatic > Marine > Oceanic ...
AATCCACATAACCCACATACCAAATTGGTTATAGGTACTTCCTCTTTTGAAATTAGTAACAGGTGGAATATTTCTTTTCCACACATCACTAGACATGTATTCATCTTCTTTAATGTTCATCGTGTTACAACTGAAATTGCTGGTTGACCCTGATTGAATACAGTATCTACAACTGCCTTAACCTTTCGGGCAGTAGAGATTCCTACATTATTATACACAGGAACACATACTTTGCCATGTGTTTTATACTCATTTCCTAATCGGATCACTCTACCAATGGTTTGAGAGATAGTAATGTAATCCATGTTACGCATGAACAATGCTGCCTCAAGACCCTTGACATTGATTCCTTCTGACAATATGCTATGGTGTAATACTATAAACTTCTTATTCTCATCCTTACCCCAAGCATTAAGAACCTCAAAGAACTCTTCTCTATCAACCTTCTCACCATCAATGATAGCACCTGTCTTTGATGTGATAGTCATCCAAGAATAACCACGCCAAGCAAGTTCATTCTGAAACTTAGAAGCATACAGAAGATTAGTAATCTGTTTAGTAGACTTAGCACAGATAAGAACCTTATCTACATCTAATCTATCAATAGCACTAATCATATGCTCAGACTCTACTTCAGAATAGATCTCATCCTTTCTAAGTAAACGACTCTTGTAAACCTCAACTTTAGGTGGTAGTATATAACCCTCATCAACTAACTTAGGTGCTGGTACATTAACAATTACCTGACCATACACCCTACTGTTATTCATTCCAGCTTTTTTAACAGTAGTGCTATGCTTAGGAGTAGCAGTAAAGAAAAAGCTCCTGTTAGCCCTATGAGTTGCAAAGAACTTAACAGCAGAGAAGAAGTTTCGTTGTACACTATTGTGTGCCTCATCAAAGTAAATTGTATCTACATCAATAGTAGAACCTTTAACCTTCTCAAGTGAATGATAGGTAGTGAATATAATTTTGGGAGCATAGTATCTTGTCTTATGCCAAAAGTAAATATCATTACTCTTGGTAGAACTGTAATGATGTGTCTCACCACTATGAACATGCATAACTTGAATATGTGGCATGTCATTCTTAACAAATTCTTCCATGAACTCAGAAGATAATTGCTCTGCTAATAGAATACGAGGAGCAACTACAACAACAGTCTTTGAACTACCCTTAAGAAGTGCTATCGCATCTTTAATCATACACATGGTCTTGCCACCACCTGTAGGAACTATAATCTGCCCCTTGTCATGGATTGCCATAGCTCTCAAAGCATCAAGTTGGTGAGGACGTAATGGCATCTATGTTTCTCAGTTGAATATATTATAGCACAAACAACCTACCTTTCAGCAGTTGTATGACAGTTACTTAACTGGATAAGAAGTTCAACACACTCTCAGATACATTGTTTATCCTATCCTCAGTTCTTGTATAATATTCTTTATTCATTTCAACTCCAATAAAATCCCTTCCACATTGTTTAGCAGCAACACCAACAGCACCCGATCCCATACAAGGATCTAATACAGTATCTCCTACATTAGAACTCGCCTCTATCAATCTTGCCATTAACTTAACTGGTTTGGGTGTTGGGTGATACTTATATCGTTCAACTGAGTTTCTCCATACAGCAGATTGACAATGCTCATTGAATGTAGCACCAGACTTCTTTCCATATACACAGTTCTCAATACTTGATAACCATATATGTTGACCGTTCATAGGTGATGGGTTTGTCTTCTCCCATATACAATGCCGTACTGACATTCCATGTTCTATTAGTCTGTTGCGTATGTGTGATACCTGAACTGATCCACAGAATATATAAATGCTCCCTGAAGTAACTCTAACTATCTCGTCTATAAACTCGTCTAATGGAAAGGTAATTATATCTGCATGACTCTTATCTAGATTTCTTAATCCACCACTCTTACGATTTACCTCGTCATAAGGTATATCGGTCAACGTCAAGGTAACACTCCCATTTTCTAGTGTGGGAAGTACCTTCATACAATTTTCGTTATGAAGTTTCATAAAATCATTATAACATAAAAAAACAGGGTGTCAATCGCACCCTGGTCTTAAGAAAATATAAAGTTTTGCCTACAATCCATACAAAGGTATGTATAATTTCTTAAGATTTGACTACCTAATCTCAAATGTTGCTACAGCAGTAGGATCTACACCTTCACCATTAACTGTTAATTTATATTCAACAGGTGATACAGCAACACTTGGAGCTAGTTCTATAAGATCTGGATCTTTTACTTCTCTTACGCTAGGACTAATCTGGTTGACCCAATCAAGATCAGCAGAATTACCATAGTTAGTTGGAGAGAATCTTCCAATAATTTTATATCCCACTTGAGCAGGTCTAAACTTCTCAGTTCCAGGAAGATCTAGAGAGGAGAATATTCTCGTACCAGTTGTATCTAGAACCTCAAATCCAACTACTAGAGGGTTTCTAGTATGATCAAAAGGAGCACCCATAGGAACACCATCTTGATCATTAGGATTATTCCGAAGTCTTACTGTTAGAGTTATCTCCATTGTTGTTGAACCTGTTCCTGATGAAGGAAAAGAAACTGGTATATCAGCAACTTGATTTTCTATTACCACTTCATTAGCTACATGATTAGCAAATCCATCATGTCCTCTATAATCACTGGTATAAACTGCATTAGTTTTATTATAAGTAGCAGAATTCCAATCTATTTGTGCTACGTTATCAGCCATGACTTTGAGTTTAAAGGTTCCTGGAGTAACCTTTATAGAACCTTTTTTAGCTCTACTATCTGTTGTTAGATTGAATTTATATACTTGAGTTTGCCAAACAGTAGATGGAACAGAATCTCCAGTTTGCCAACCAGCTGGGAAATTGCTAACATAGATCTCAGTAAGACTTGGAGTAACACCAACTTCTCTCAAAAATGCATGCCAGTATTCATTATGAGCTCTATACAATTTTCCTTCATCAGTTACTAAATCTTGAGCCCAACCATTAGATTCTGACGCAGTACCATGAATACCTGTTTGATATGCTTTTACCCAATTTGAATCTGCTAAACCTGCTTGTGCGTTAGCACTATTCAATAAAGTAATCTCAGCATCATCATCAGGACTTGTTCCATCCCTTAACTTAATTTCCAATAGATCGGCACTAACTCTTCCAAGCTCAAGAGTTGTACCATCTGATCCATCTCCATTATAAGCTTGATTTTGACCAGACTGAGCATGACCCTCAGTATTTGTATGTCTAAGGTTATTCCAATCTAAAGTATAATCACCATTTGCTAGAGAACAATCTATTATTTCAGGTCCTCTAGTTAATGTATACTTTACTGCTCCTGTACTGTCCTTAATTTGAACACTAGTAAATGGAACATCATCAATACTACTACTATCTCTCTTCACAGAGCGAAGTCTGAAGTTACATTTTGCTTCTGGAGTCTGTCCTGTAGGAGCAGTAACATGTAAAACCATACCTCTATTTGCTCCATCATCAAATCTTACATAAGTTGGTAATGGACCAAGATTGATTGTAGGAGGATCTGGTCTTGGTTCTGGTTCAACTTCTTGTTGACTTCCATCACATTCTCCATCTCTTGCTCCTTTTATATTTTCAGTAGTAATATCACCTACAACAACAAATGGCGATCCACAAACTGCTGATCCACCATTACCACCATTATCAGCACTACCTTCACCTTCTCCATCAGTATTCTGACCTGCTTCTCCCCATCCACCACCATTTCCACCTTTTGATCCATCACTACCACATGCTCCACCACTTAAGGAACCTCCTTGTGGGCAACTTGGACATGAACCAGCACCTCCACCTTGTCCAGCAGATTCTGCTTGATATAATCCTTTACCGTTTCCACCTCTACCACCTATACCCTGAGCAGCACCACTACCACTTCCAAGAGAATAAGAATAATCCTGATAACATCTCCACCATTGTGAACTATGAGCTCTTGTTGTCTCTCCAGTTACAGGATCAGTTTCTGAATAGCATATACCACCTGATCCAGAAGATTCCGTAGCCCAACCAGAAGGACAACCCCATCCACTAAGATTAAATCCTCCACCTGGAGCAACAGGGCATATTGATACAGTCTGATAGTTCCTACCAGATTCTACACAACTTCCATTAGAACCTGGTGCACCCATGGCTCCACTTTCACCACCACCTCCTCCACCATAAAGCTGTCCGTCTTTATGAACATAGATGAAAGTTGTAGAACCTGTATGTTTTACTTTTAAACCAGTTCCACCATGCTTACCTGGATCACTTGATCCTTTAGTTCCACTACCCCTATATCCACCAACTCCACCAGATCCAAGAACTCTACCATTAATAAAAATAACAGAGTTTTGAATAGATAAAGTGGGTTCTTCTAACTTAGCACCAGGTTTTTTATCAAATAAACCATTTGTTAATGATCCAGCACTTCCATTAGTTCCAATATCATCAGAATAACATGTAGCATTTATGAATATTCTTTTATCAACATTTCTTGTTAAATTTCCATCAGATCTACTGGTAGAATCTCTATGATTTCTATTATCCCAGTCAATACCATTTGATCCATCCCACCTATTCATACTATAATTCTTAACTATAGTTGAACCTACATTACTAAAATTACCGACAGTAGCATAATATCTCTTAATCGATCCTCTAAATGTTTCTAAACTTAAATTAGTTCCATTACCAGAGAAAACTCCATCAGGATAAGCATCACCAGATATTTTAGTTGTTGTCTTATCACTTTTAAACTCATTTTCAGTCGCATTTGGAACATTGGCAACAGTTGAAGTAGTATTAGTATTTCTAAAGTATTCAGATGCCTTTACTTTATTTCCAACAGTATATCCCTTCTTAAAATACTTTCCAATCTCACTAAACTTAATTGGTACACTACCAGTAAAATATGGTCCAGCAGTTTCAACAGTAGTACTACCATTAGTATGAGTTCTCTTTATATCATCTGGGAAGAATTTAGTATTATATCCACCTGTACCTGGAACATATGGATCAGGTTCAGTTGTTGTACCTCCAGCATTAGAAGTATCTTTTAAAGTTATTGTTACTTTCTTTACTAAAACAGTTCTAGCAGAATCAGTATATAATCTTATCTCAAATGATTCATCTCCCTCTGTTATATTATCATTAGTAAACGTATGAGATATACTTCCAGCACTTCCATCAGCAGTAACTGTTACAGTACCAGAAAGATCTCCACTTGATAAATCAGTAGAACTTATACCATTTACTGACCAATATAAAACAGTTGATGCTGCAACATTAGTAGTAGAAAATGTAGTTACAAGAGTTGTTCCTTCATTAACAGTAAAATTAGCAGGTGATATTGAATAAGTAGAATTAGTAACTGATCCACCTGAACCTATGGTATAATTATCATCTCTATTAAAAATATAAAAAGCTTGTCTTTCATTATGAACTAAGAAAGCACCACTCTCAGCAGTAATTTCAAAATCACCCCATGTATCTCCTTCATCAATACTGACCTGTAATTTTTGTAAATTATTAGTACTCCGTAACCTATACTTGTATAAGTTTAAGTTAAGATTTTCATCAGTAGATATTCTAATTGGATAAGTTCCACTTGCTATACTTAATTCAAGAGGTGTGGAATCATCAGATTCTAAAAACTCTCTAACACCATGAATTTCTACTTTATGAATAATTGATGGACTATTATGAGAAATTGTAAATCTTTCATTTATTGGTCTGGTTTGACTTATTCCCTTCCAAGGTGTTAAAGATGCGTTTTTAGAACCAGAATCTATAGTAATATATTCTTTAAGTATCTTAACAGGACTGCCCATAGTGCTATGAAAACCCATCCATTTTGGATCATTAGCATCTGTATTACTAGGGGTATATCCTCTATAGAATTTATTATCTTCCCCACTAATAGAATTAAGTAATGTATCTTTTGCTGTTTTTGGACTCCAAGATCTATTTTGCTGTAAAGCACAAGCAATTAATCCAGTAGCAACTGGAGCAGCAGCAGATGTTCCACCAAAAATCTCATCATTAAAAGACTTGCCACCTGTAGGATGACTTTCGACTCTTTCAAGATAAGTCTTACCAACAAAAACATTACCAGTATCTTGATTAGTATCATAAGATGATGCTGCTAAAACACTAGCAGGAGCATAAAAATCAATACCAGGTCCTCTCTCACTATAATCATGATTATTAACATTATAATCTACCCATTTTCCATTAGGATCTGGTGGGTGGAGTAAATTTGTTGGGGTTCTAAATGCCGTATTAGCATCAGTAAGCTCTGCTTTTATATCAAATTCACTACTGGTTCCTTCTTTAAAAGGTGCATCTGGGTGCATTCTCCATTCATTTCTAAGTCCAGTACCCATAGAACCAATAACAAAAGCTGGTGAATTATCGTGATCATCAGCAACTTGAGATGGCCATTGTCTTCTATTAACAAATTTACCGTCTACTTTATTATTATAATCAATATCACCTGGTTTACTAATATAGTGACCACTATTACCAGCAGAAAATACCATATGAACACCAGCTTCAATTGCTTCTCTAATATCAGTGTAAGTGGTACTAAAGTTACCCATCCCAAACCCAAGATTAGTGAGCCATTCAGGAGAAGTTAAAGAATCATAATTATAAGCACCTGTATCAGGTATTTTTGCAGGCTCAAAATAAGTAATTAAAGTATGAGCGTAACCTTTTGAATCATAATACTTGTGCTTATCTGTAGATACCCAATTTGTATTACCATTAGCATCTAGACCATCTGTTTTCTGTACTCCTCCAAATGGAACTTGTGGACTTATAGCAAATTTTGGTATAGTATATCCTTGTCCATCTACTTGAGCACTATAAGTTCCAGAAGTTCCTCTGTATTCATATGTTCCATTACTATTCTGAAAATTATCAACTGCATTTTGATTAACATTACTAGCATTAAGACCGATTGAATTATTCCAGTACGGATTAGCACCCCAACTATTATTCACTATTGTTGGATCTTTTTTATTAGCAGAAAGATATGCTTTTGGATTGTCTGGTTTCCAAAGATGAAATAATTTAATAAAACCAGCAGCCCTATCATTTGCTCCATCTTTATGTATTGCCCATTTATTACAATTAAATGCCCATCCAAAATTCTTTCCATATGCCAATGAAGCAACGGGTGTTCCATGAGTAGTGCCATCAGTAGGTGGTGTATTTGACTGACCACAATATCTACTTCTAGTATAATTATCAAAATAACTTAACGGAATTTCTATATCTTGTGTTTGAGTTAAACCAGCATTAATAGTGAAAGTAGTTGATCTAGAATCCTTATCACTCCACCATGACAGAGCAGCAGATTCAGTAGGAACTGGAGTTCCATCCCAACGTGCTTCTAGTCTTGTATCTGGATCAGCATCAAACCAATGAGGATCCATATAATATGGACCATCCAATATTATATCCAAAACACCAGACTTTCCATGTCTTGCTAAAACATTACCTGGAATATAGTTTGGTGGATCATTATCAGGATCAACAACAAATTCAGGATGTGCATTCCACACAGAAGTATCACATATAATCAGATCAACATCATATCCATCATTTGTATAAGTAACATCTGAATTTTTTACTTCACTTGATTTATTAGTCCAAGTATTAGTAGCATTATTTTGACATCTTAATAGTTGATAACCTGTTCTATTCTTTTCGGCTGTTGTAGGATTTGATATAGGTGGGATAGTAGTGAGAGCAGGATCATCTTTCTTTATAGAAGAACCATAAGTTCCTGTAACACTGGGATATCTCACCAATCTCCATGCTAAACCACCTGGATTATAATCCCAACTCTCTTGCCAACTATTCTTATAATCACCATTCTTTATTTGAAATTTGAAATGATACTTATCACCAACCCAAGCTTCAAGATAACCTAAATTTATAACCTGAAACTTGTGATTGGCTGGATTATTTTGCAGTACTCTTGGGTTTAATGCTACATCCTTTTCATTAAAAGGAGCATAATTATTAAATCCTTGTAATGGATAACGAACTGTAGTTGGACTAGTAGTTGGAGTGTAAACTTCAACCTCACCTTCAGCAGCATCAATAGAAACTTCTAATTGATAAAATCCTGAAGTATCAATAGTAAACTGACTCTCACAAAGTTGAGTTGAATTTCTAATACTGTCTGGATCTTCCTGTGTTGTATCAGCAGGAACTGCTGGATAAACACCATAATCTTTTAATAAAGGTAATGTATCCCAATATTGCATACCAGGACTATTTCCCGACAATGGAGCAACTTGAACCCAATCAGTAGTTCCCTGATTAAGTAGTCCAGTAGTACACATTAAAGAAGTTTTTACTACTTCAGGATCATCCATCTCATAGATAGATCTATAATTTTTTACATTAGTACCAAATCGATAGATATGATCAGCCATAGGCATCCTATACTCTGGATGAAATGTAGTATCTATTTCAACATAATCAATATCTGGATGATTTTTTAATTCTTCAACTTCTGCTAATGATAATTGATATGATCCCCTAGTGGGACTAAAAGATACGTTATCCTTAGAAGTACATTTTCTGGATGGTATATGATTTTCATTAGCACCATCACTAAGTAATTCTTTATGTATTCTCTGCCATGCCTCGGCAGTCTTAGCCTTTACCTGATAATTCTTTCTTGCCATCAATAATTACCTAAGTTAAAGAGTTCCAACCACTATTCCAATATTGTATTTCTCCGTCCGTACTATTCCATATTATTGATCCTGGTTCCAGATATACTAAATTATTTCTTTCAGTAGTAGTAACTCTTGGTAACTTCATATGTCTCATATTTGGTATTCCAGCAAAGGCAAAGTCAAGAGCACAAGTAGCAACTGTGGTTCCAATACCAACATTTGATTCTGGTAGAACTGAAACATGACCATTTATTGTATTATCTACATGAGTGAAGGTAGTTCCTATACCAACACCAGCAAATAATCCAGTACTCTTCTGAGCATCTAATGCCGTAGCGTTCCAAATATTTTCACGTGCAGTTCCAATAGCAACTCCATTAGTAATTTCTATAATATTATTAACATCAATATCACCAAAAGTAGATATTCCAGATGGTCGATTTATATCAGAAGCATCTATTATTGCTGGTAATGAAGCATTACCTCCAATAAGATTACCACCATCAATTTCTAAATCACCAATAACCCTAACACTTCCTGTAAATGTAGAATGTCCAACAACATCCAACTGAACTTCAGGATCTGATTTATTAATACCCAAATGACCTTTATAAGAAAGAGTCATTAATTTAGCATTGGTCTGTCCATATATCCAATTAAATCCACCAGTATTAATACCAGTAAAGTTACCAGAATGAATGTAAGAATTAAAATCACCAAGATCTCCATTAATTAAATCAAATGTCTTATCTTGACTTCCAAATCTTATCTTTGCGGTACTTTCACCAATACCAGTTAATGAATTTTGATTTTGTCCTATGCTTATGGTTGCGTTCTCTTTTCCAACAATATCAACTGTTGATATTCCAGCAGAATAAATCTCAAGAGCTCTTGTAGGATTATTAACACCTACTCCTAATGTATCGGTAACATGAGCTTTAGTTGCGGTAACAATACCAATTACAGATCTATCTGATTCTAAATCAGCAACAGTTCCTATACCTGTGGCTTCTAAATTTGTGGTATCTACTCTCGTAAAAGTAGATGTGTTAGAAGTAATATCACCAGTAATATTACCTTTAAATTCAGTAGCAGTTATAACACCAACAGAATGTAGATTATTAATCTTAGCAGTAGCATTTGTAATAATAACATTACCCACTAAAGTAGCACCAGAAGCAGATAAGTAATATAACTCTTGAGCAGAATCTTCTTTTATTGTTATCTCTGTATATGCTCCAGCACTACCTTCAGTACCACTAACATTTAAACCATCAGTAAAAGCTTTAGTACCTGCTTGATCATAATAAAATCTGAGAGGATATGAGGAATTAGAACTATCACTCTGATCAAATCTATATGTTCTACCAGGAGTAAAACTTAGTACAGGAGATTCTTTTCCATCTATAAAGTATCCGTTAGCATTACCCTGACCCGAATATCTGTGGTTAGATGTCTTAGTATCAACAGTAACAACTAAAGTCTTAACTGAACCATGAGGATAACTAACAAGAGTTACTCCCTCAATTGCAGGTGTTGTTACTATTCCAGTTATATGAAGATCTGATGTAGTAACAATACCAGTATTATGAACATAAGTTGATTTTACTTGTGTAATAGTAGACTCAGAACTTGTAATATCACCAGTAACATTTCCTTTAAATGTTGTAGCAGTAACAACACCAGTTGCTACAATACCACCTTCTGAATTAATACCAACTCCTTTCTCAAACGCATTTATATTATTATTACCACCAACTTGGAAAACATGTCTAGGATCATCAGTTGAAACACCTACATTACCAGCAGCATATATGCTAATATATCCCAATCCAGCATCCTTATCTATCCATTGAGATGTTGGAAGATTATCTAAGTGTTGACCATCTCCATAATAAGTAACTGTTTCTCCAACATTCTCAGCAGTTATAACACCAACAGGACTTCCTATCTTAACTCCAGATCCACTAGTAGAACCACTAACACTGGTATTCTCAACATTAAGAGTGGTTGCTGTAATTGTATTAAAATTAGCTTGTTCACCTGTTACATTTCCCGTTGTCTTAATATTACCAGCAACATCCAGATGTGTCGTTGGTATTGTAGATCCTATACCAACTAGTCCATTTGAATTAACGACGAAATTATCATCATCAACTTGAACACCGCTACGGAAATTAAAAGACTTTTTAATATTCGCCATCTGAGATATGATTTTTTACTATTTATGTGTTAGTTTTGTCTTTATTTCTTGAACCTCAAATCATGCTCTAAACCTTCAATTCTCTTAGTTAATTCCTTAACCGCTTCAACTAGAAGAGGAATCACTTTTTCATAATGAACTCCATGAATACCATCTCCACGAATCTCTGCTACACCAGGCAATCCAAGTCCTTCAATTTCTTGTGCGATTAGACCAGTATCTGCCTTTCCTTCCCAATCAGATTCTGCATTCCAATTAAATGTATTACCACTAATTGAGAGAATTTTCTCTAATGGATTTTGAATAGGTGTAATGTTATCCTTTAATCTATGATCTGATGCGGAAGCAAACGCAATAATATCACCACTAACATCTAACCGTCCTTCAATTTGAACACCATCAGTAGTAGTTTGAAGTTTATGAGTTGCAGTTCCACCATAATATAATTTAACAGAACCATTAGACCTAGTATAAGTTAAACCTTGTGCTGTATTATCTTTATTACCAATAATAACTTTATTGTTACTTTGTAGATAAAGATGTGTGTTATCATCGGTAGCAACAACTCTAAGGTTATCATTAGATGAAGCAGAATCATGATAAATTGCTCCCTTTTTATCCGCAACAGTAGCACCACCAAAGCTCACTAACTTATTGCTTGGGAAGTGAGATCCACCACTGAATATTACATTCGCAGCATAAGATCCACCACCACCAACATTTAAGTTTTTACCAATACCAACTCCACCTGCTACTCTAACAGCACCACTATTAATATTTGTTGATTGCTCATCATTCTTAACACCTAATTTTCCACAGATATTAAGATTCTTACCGAAAGTTGCTCCACCTTTAACTTGAAGAGCACCTTTATAAGTTGATCCACATACTATATCATCATAATTTGATTCTGATTCCTCATCATCATTGTTTATGTAAACAGTATGACTGGTTCCAACCTTTATTGTTTGAGATTGAAGTAAGTTATTAAACCTACTAATACCATTAAAGGTTACAGGACCATTGAACTGAGATAGAATCTGTTTAGAACTACCACCTTCAACAAGTAATCTCTCTTTAATAATTACTTCATCAAATACAACACTCAACTTACTTGGATCTTCACCCGTTACAGTTGGAATTGGAATATCAAATGTAGTTTGCTGTCCACTATCTGCTGAG
>Ga0208277_1001873_pt1 | contig 12113 bp, 13 predicted proteins | sample ETNtaG_5_FD_185782 | JGI IMG/M metagenome (GOLD analysis project Ga0208277, IMG submission 185782) | Marine microbial and viral communities from oxygen minimum zone, Eastern Pacific Ocean - ETNP201406SV205 (SPAdes) (version 2) | ecosystem: Environmental > Aquatic > Marine > Oceanic ...
TATCCCATTGGAATTGGTTCAATACCTAATTTTTGTACAATCGGCCCTCCGATAACTTGTTCACCCATTACAAACTGGAGATTTCGACTATTCATTAAAGTCATGAATGTGATCCCGTCTGCTGCAGGAGAGAGGGCTCTAGCACCCGCTGGAAATAATAATACTGGGATGTTCCATTGTTCCTCAGATGCGTCAGAATCTTGGGTTGCATTCCATTTACACAATTCTAATGATTCTTGGATTGCCACTACTGTATCATGTACTGGTGTTCCATCAACTGCTGTTGATCCTCCAACAAAAACACATCGTGTTCCTGCCAAAACACAAGCTATGGTTCTTTTTGCAGCCATTTCTGGGGTTTGATCGTCTGGATCTATTACCAAAATGTGCCCAGGAGATGGTGTGGATCTGAGTTGTTCCAAAATTGATGTGGTATCACTAGCAACCATAGCCTTGCTAGAATAAAAGAAGCATATGGAGATGATGGATTAATTTGTATTCAAATGATGATCTAAGTATTCTTGCGCTAATTCCATATTAATATCAATTGTATTGGGTGATTGGGATGATCCCATACCTATACGTGTTTCAAATGTATTTGGAATAATAATATCATTCTTTGACCAGGATTCAAAAGAATTGTCACTTCGTTTGGAAAAAAAGGTTATTTCTGGTGGGGGGTTATTCATATGAATTTTACAATACCATGAATGACTATATGATTCTGGAATTGAAATGTTATGTAAATAATTGAATGTAATTTCACCCGATATTGAAGTAGAACCTGTAATTTTTCCAGATGTGGGTGATGTTTGATTAAATGTAGCACGTGTAGAAATATATGCGCCATTATTTGCTAAAATAATAGCTAAATGTTTTTCAAACCACTCAGAACGTAACGAATTCGAAGATATATTCAATGAATTAGGAAATGGTTCTAAATTTAATTGATTTAGAATATCTTTAGATGAGAATATACCACAAGAGGTTGTTGGCATTCCAATTTCAGCATCGGGGTGTAAAAGTAATATCGAATCTGAAGTTCTTAATTGGATGAAGCGAGCCAAAATCAAAGAAATGATGTCTGCTTTTGGAAAAACATGATCATAATTCATGGAGTCACCATTTCTACTATTGAAAGAGCGTGAACTGGACAAAGGGGGATACAATGTTCACAATGAGTGCATTCTAATTCTTCTACAATTGCTAATTTATCTTCGAGAAAAAGTGCATTTACTGGACATAAAGCAATACAAGCTGCACAACCATAACACCGTTCATCATCAACTTGGAAAACATGGTTCTCCATCCTTCCCATGTTATCGCGAAAACATAATCTGGAATCAAGGTGATGGTGTATTTATGCTAATTTTTATATTAATTTCATAGATTATTAGAATGGTTCCCCCTTATTTCCACTCCAAACATAATTTTGAAAAAACATTAGAAATCAATACAAATAATTCTTTAAAAAATCAATATACAGTATTACTATTGAGTTTGAGATTTATTATTATTGAGTTTCAATTTTCATTAAAATTCTATTCAAATTTTGATTATTACGATTTCCACTGGAATTACAGGGGTCCCATCCCAAAAATGATAACTTGATTCAAATACCCTCCCCGATTAAACAAAATTATGGTCTTCTATACTCCTGGACGTACAACATCATATCCAGAAAAAGAAATAGAAAATGGAATTCAATTTCATTTTTTGGGCGGAGCTCAAGAAGTGGGAAACGTAGCATGTATTATTGAAGATAATACACAAACTAGAATTTTGATTGATTATGGTTTATCTCCAGGAGACCCACCAACATATCCCCAAGAATCACCCCCTGTTGATGCTGCAATAATTACCCATGCTCATTTAGATCATATTGGAATGGTTCCGTGGATTACCGCAAGTCATAATTGTCCATTACATGCTACACATTTGACTGCAGCATTAGCTGATATGATGTGGCAAGATACTTACAAAATTTCTAAAATAGAAGGATATCCTTTACCTTGGGATAAAAGAGATATCGAAGACGCGGATCTGTCATGGGAAACACATTCCTTTGGTGTTAAACAAAATATTGGTGAATGGGAATGGAAATTATTGCAAGCAGGGCATGTTCCAGGTGCTGCAATGATTCACATCAAAACACCGACAAAACAAATTTTGTGGAGTGGAGATATTGATACTCGAAATACACCTAATGTATCGGGAGCAATACCAACTGAAACCGACATCCTCGTTTTAGAAGGGACATATGGGGGAAGAGAACATCCAAATCGTCTTGAGGAAGAAATGAGGTTCGTCGAGAAAGTAAAAGAGGTTGTCAATAGAGGTGGTTTAGTAATAGTTCCAGCATTTGCATCGGGGCGAGGACAAGATATCCTTCGAATTCTTCACAAAAACGTCCCTTCTCTTAACGTACATTATGATGGTATGGGAAAACGAGTGACACGTCATTGGATGAACCACTCTGAATTTATTCATGATGCAAAAGAATGGGATAAAATTTGGCCCTGGGTTCGCAAAGTTGGTAGTAAATCGGATCGTAAAAAGGCCTTATCTGCTGATGTAATTGTAACTACAAGTGGCATGCTCAAAGGTGGCCCGGTTTTATGGTACCTTAATCGTGTAAAAGATGATCCAAAAAGTGCTGTATTGATTACAGGATATCAAGCAGAAGATACTGGAGGAAAAATGCTCCTTGAAACAGGAAAAATACCTATTTATGGAGATATTGTAGAAATTCAATGTGAAGTAGACCGGTTCCAACTCTCAAATCATGCTGGACATTCAGCATTAGTTGATTTTGCTAAAAAATCAAAAGCTAAAGATGTTATATTATTCCATTTACCAGAAGAAGCCATCGAACCACTAAAAGAAGCAATTGAAGAAAATGGGCAAATAGTCCATGTACCTGAAAATGGGAAATCATTTATTATTGAATAATTTTAACATAATCATATCCACAATTCAACGAAGTCATTGAATACATAACCCCCCCTCAAAGGTACATGGCTGCAGATAAAGGCTCTAAGAAATCCCGCGGAAAGGGTGGTCGAAAGAGAAGAAAAATCAAACTTTCTCTTCGTTCTCGTACCTTGAAAAAGGAACAAAGTCACACCGATTCTATTGGCTGGTCAAAAATTCAAGAACAACGTTCTGAAGATACTGGACCAAAAGAACCTGAAGTTATACAACACCAATGTTCTTTTTGTGGTGCAATGATGCGAATACCTAAGCCCAAGCGAGCAAAATACCAGGTAGAATGCGCACATCCAGATTGCGATCATATTGATTCTATCGAATAATGTATTTCATACACCATTCCATCATCCATATTCTTTCAAATCATTAATTCTAAGATCCTTTTTGTTGCTGCAAAAATCAACACCAGAACCAACAATCGGCGGATTGTAATTTCATGTGCATATACAGCACCTAGACGAGACCCCAAAACCCCCCCCAAAACCACAACAATTGAAAATGGAAATAATATCTCAAAATCAATCACTAATTGACCAGATATTGCAGCTCCTGTCATTCCTGCTGCTGAATTAACCCATATGAATAAAGCAGAGGTTGCAGCCACATTTTTTGCTGAAGCCCACTTATTCAACAACATAATCGGAGAAAGAAAAATTCCCCCACCAACACCAATTATTCCACTAACAAAACCTATCCCACCACCAATTGGTAATGCCTTTTTCAAAGAGGGTATATCCAATTCATTCTCTTCATTTTCTTTTTCTATCTTCAATAAACGAAAAGCCGCCCAAATAAGAACAAAGGAAAGTAACAAATCATATATTGCTCCATCAATTACTAAATATCCACCAACTAATGCGAATGGAATACTTGTAATAATAAATGGCCAAGTTAATTTTGGAATATGAAATCCATTTCTATAATAATTAAAAAAAGCAATACTAGCAACAATTAGATTTAGACACCACACATGTTGTTTTAACCACGCTACATTCATCATTCCAAAACTAGTTAGAGATAACACTGCAAGATATCCAGATGCTCCCCCATGTCCTACACTCGAATACAAAGTTGCAACAACAAACAACCCGAACAATACTAAGAATAATTCGAGCTCCATACTCCGCTCAAACGACAATAGGTTATCATTCATTTCCGGCGATGTAAAACACTGGAATACATTCCCACAAACATGGAAGAGAACGTCACCATAGATCGTGCGTTAGAAATCCTCTCAGAATACCCCCTCCTATCTAAAACAGAAGAAATCCCTCTTTTTGAAGCCCACAATCGAATATCAGCTCGACAAATGATCTCTTTAGTAGACAACCCTCCTTTCGATAATTCATCTATTGATGGGTGGGCAGTTATCGCCTCAGATGATCCTAATAAAAGAGTAGAAATTTCCTCAATTTTTGCAGGTGACAAAACCCCTCCTCCATTATCTTCAGGTGATGCATTTAGAATAATGACTGGTGCTCCAATCCCAAAAAACGCTGATGCCTTAGTTATGGTTGAAGACGGCATAAATGGTCAAGCTCGAAATAATTTCATTCGTTTCAAAGGAGAAAATATTAGTAAGGGAGAAATTGCATTAAAACAATCATCACTTCTTACACCCGCATCTCTTGCACTATTGGCTTCTGTTGGCCATTCAACAGTCTCAGTTTTTACAAAACCAATAGTTTCAATTATTCCCACAGGTAATGAATTAATTTCACCTGGCAAAGAATTACTTGATGGTCAAATTTACGAATCCAATTCCATTACTTTGTCAACTTTAGTTAAACGGGCTGGCGCTATCCCATCTGTGGTTGATTCAATAAAAGATGAATTGAATGATTTGAGAGACACATTAGATTACTGTGCCTCTACAAGTGATTTGATTATTACATCAGGTGGAGTTAGTATGGGCGATCGAGATTATATTCGAAAATTATTGATTGAAGAAGGCACCCCATTATTTTGGAAAGTAAAGATGAGACCAGGGGGCCCACCTATTTTTGGAATTTGGAAAGACACACCAATAATTGGTTTACCTGGGAATCCAGTTTCAAGTTATGTTGTATTTCTCAATCTAATTGTTCCTTGGCTAAGCCATCCCGATTTATTTTACAAAAAAATCAGAGCCCATCTCCAATCTCAATTGAAAGGAGCACAAGGAAAAACAACCTTTAGAAGAATAAAAATCGAATCGAAAGATCAGTTATTTGCTTCAACTCATACTCATCAAGGAAGTGGAAATATCAAATCGATGGTTGCACACGATGCCCTATCCATTTTACCTCCAAATACAAATGGGGAAGTGGGAGACATTATCGATGCATTGTGGTTGTTCGATTAATCGCATTTCTTAGAACAATTCAAGCAACGAGTCCTTAAAGGTGGACATATTGAATTAAATTATGAAGAAGACAATCATGAAGCAATATTGGCGACTCCAACAATCCCAATCTATTGCCTCATTATTTTTGTGGACCACCACACTTACTTTGTTGGTATGGCCGTATGTAAGTTGGAGATTTGATCCAACAACAACATTTCTAGGGATTTCCTTAACATATTGGGGCCTAATCAGTATTGCATTTTTGGTTATTTCAACTATATTTTTCATTGGTTATGCATATGATCAACTCCTATCTCTTTGGAAAGATCATCGTACTGTAGATACTGAACGAAACCCATTTGCAACATACCAACTTATGCCTCAAACAGCAATAATCGTTGGACATCTAAATGAACTCCTTCGTCGACAAGCACCAGATGATGAGGAAGTTATTGCTAGTTGTGAGTGGGTTGATGATTGGCTTGCTTGGTGTTGCAAACAAGAAATTTGGGATAGAAGTCAACAATTCTGGGACAAAAACCTCCCTAATCCTGTCCCACCACTTTCCTTCCTTCCAGGAAATGTTGCATCATCTTCACGTGAACGAATTGCACAAAGACCTGATGATGAAAATTGAAAGAGGCCCCTCAGATGATGCACCATTTAGCGGTAGCAGTTCGTGCATTAGATCCTCCAGGCGGGGGGGCAGAACGCTCTCTTTCTAGCCTTCTTCGAGGCATCTCAATTGAAGGAGAAGGATTCGACTCATCTGCAAAATATTCTCCCCTTCATCCTACCCCCCCACTAACATCACAGTTGATGCAACCATGGAAGGTTTCAGCACTTTATTCCAAAGACGGTGGAGAGCAAACAAATCTACTTACAGATGATATTTTAACATCTAGAATTGATTTACCATCTGAATCATTTTTTTCTGGTTTAGCTTGGCGTCTACGTTCAAGAAGATCAGGGCACCCCAATTCTTTTTTTCTAAAAAAACATCTACAAAGAATAAATTTAGAATTTTATCAAAAAGTATCTAATTGGCTTGATACATTTGACATTCTACCTACATTGGGATTGACTCAATTAGAATGGTCCACAGGAGCAGCACAAGCATTTCGGGAACGAAACATCCCTTACCTCCTTTTTGTCAGAGATGATATTCCATCTAGGTTCCCTTCAATTTTTAGACAAGCCATTGAAGATGCCATTTGTGTTTGTACAGCTGGAGAAGGATTAGGCAAACAAGTTGGATCCCAATTCTCAATGAAAATGAATGTGAATATTCCTCTTCCAATTGATTATTCTTCTAGATTTAAATCGATAGAAAATGTAGAAAAAATTAGAAAAATTGGTTTACAAAAAAGAGAAGATAACAACTCACTTTCTTCACCGCATTTTACCATCATTGGTGTAACACCTGAGAAGGGACTACGTACATATCACAAACTTTTCCCTTACTTGCTAAGAAGATGGCCGGAAGCCCATTTTCATATATATGGTTCAGGATCATATGTTGAACAATTAGGTCGTTACCCAAACACAACACTACATGGTCATGTTTCAGTTGAACATGCGTTTGCATCGACAGACGTTCATCTTTTGATTGTTGAATCAACAGGTTCTTGGGGTCGAGTAATAAATGAAGCAGGGTTATTTTCAATTCCTTCAGTTACTTGTTCAATAGGCTCTCAACCCGAAGCAGTAGGAAAGGGAGGTATTGTAATACCTAATCACCATAATCTGAAATCTTTCGAACAGTCACTACGTGAATGTTGGAATGACAGACACCAATTAGGTGAACTGGCGTTACAACATTCTGGAATTACAGACCATCGACGCTCAATCTCAATTTTCAGATCATTATTGGAAGATATTGTATCTGAAATGTAAGGAACCGCTCATATATGCGTCATCTTACGCCGTAGCATGCCTCAATTGGACAAGGTCCCAATGGGTCGTATGTTCATCGATGATGAAATGCGAGAAACAACTCTCCGAATCTTGAATTCAGGATATTGGATCAAAGGCCCAGAATCGAAAGCTTTCGGTGCTGAATGGGCAGAATATTGTGGGGCTTTGGGTGGAGTACCTTGTAGTAATGGCTCTGTAGCCCTAATTGCCGCTCTACATGCTCTTGATATTGGTCCAGGTGATGAAGTAATTGTTCCAAGCCATACATACATTGCTAGTGCTACATGTATCTCAATGGTTGGCGCTACCCCAGTGTTTGTAGAGATAGAAGAAGAATACTATACATTGGATCTAGAATCATTAAAACAAGCTATTACTTCCAAAACTAAATGCATTATTGCAGTCCATTTGTATGGCCAACCAACAGCAACAGAAATTTTTAGTTACGCAGAAGAACGAGGGATTCCAGTTATTGAAGATGCAGCACAAGCGCACGGGGCCTCTCTTAATGGAAAATCCATAGGATCTTTTGGTGATATTGCAACATTTTCTTTCTTTCCTAGTAAAAATATGGCAGTTGGTGGAGATGGGGGGGCTATCCTTGCGAACAAATCCACAGATTTGGTCCAAAAAATATCAACATTCATTGATCACGGACGATCAGACAAGTATCGTAATGATGTTCTTGGAACAAATTTCCGCCTCTCTGAAATTCAATGTGGTATAGGGAGAATCCAACTAAAACAATTGGATCAGTGGGTCTCCCGTCGTAATCAAATAGCTATGAAGTATCTTGATGCATTTTCTGATTTAGATATCATTATCCCAAAGATTCGTGATGGTGCAAATCATGCATGGCATCAATTTGTTTTGAGAGTAAATAACCGTGATAAATTCATAAAACATCTCTCTAATCATGGGATTTCTACAGGAATCCATTATCCAATTCCTTGCCACCTTCAACCAGTATTTTCAAACCACCCACAAGGTAAGAAAGGGGCATTACAATTCACAGAACAACTCTGTGATGAAATAGTGTCAATTCCAGTATTTCCACTTTTGACTGATGAAGAAGTTGAGAGAGTAATAGTTGCAGTATCATCGTTCTGAACGCCTTCGATCATTTCCTCGATTACCACGATTATTTCCACGGTTCCCTCGATTATTTCCTCGCCCACCTCTTTTTTGATTTCTTGAGTTTCTACGATTTCGTCGTTCATTATTTTCTTCACCCCAATTTCTTGGAGAATCATTTGATTTTGAATATCGTTTTTTTCTCTTTCCTCGTTTTGAATAATCAGGTCTCCCAGTACTTGTTCTTTCACGCCTTCCAGAATCTCTCCGTTGGGATCTTTGTTGATGTTTATTTTTCACCCTTTTAGAGCGTGGCTCTACTAATTTGAATTCTTTCTTTTCTAAATCATCAGGATGTGGGTCTGAAAATCTTTTTTTTATCCCAACCGCTTTTTGAATTCGATCATATCTTCTCTTTTCATTCCCTTTAACTAATGAAATTACAACTCCAGTAGAACCTGCTCTTGCAGTTCTTCCACTTCTGTGTTTGTACACCTTTGCATCATCAGGAGGGTCGTAATGTATAACACAATTTATTCCTTCAATATCTATTCCCCTTGCTGCAACATCTGTTGCAATCAAAACCATACTTCTTCCACTAGTGAATTTACTCATTGCACGATCTCTTTGACGTTGATTTAATCCTCCATGGAGTGTGGATAATTCAATACCATCATCTTCCATTTCATCACCCAAACGGTCAACACCTCTCCTAGTTCTACAGAAAATAATACTTCTTCCTGCCCGCTTGACTGATTTTACTGAAACTTCTGTTTTCATGTATGGTTTAACTTTCCAAAACAAATGTTCCATACTATCCATACTAATTTCTTCAGGCCCAACTCCAATGATTTCTGGATCATCTTGATACATATCCACAAGTCTCGAAACATCATCATCTAATGTGGCACTAAAGAGAATCATTTGTGGTTTGTTACTACAACTTTCAATAATGTCACAAACAGGCTCCATAAATCCCATATCTGCCATACGATCTGCTTCATCTAATACAACAATCCCAACATCTTCTAAACTCAATGCTCTTTTTTCCATTAGATCTAACAAACGTCCAGGACATGCAACTAAAATCTCTACACCTCTATCTAGCCCCTTACGTTGTTTTCCGTAAGATGTCCCACCATAAACAGAGAGAACATCCATTCCATAATTTCCTGCTAATGGACCCAGGACATTTCGAATCTGCTCAGCCAATTCTCTAGTAGGTGTCAATATTAGTGAAGTAGGTCGATTCGGCTCAGCACGGGGAGTTCTTTCAATTAATGGCAATCCAAATGCCAATGTTTTACCTGAACCAGTAGGCGCCCTACAACAAATATCTCTTCCTTCCATTGCACTAGGAATAGCTGCAATTTGAACTTCAAAAGGCTCAGAAATACCCTCATCAGAGAGAGTTTGGACCAAATCTGATCCGATTCCTAAATCTGAAAATCGAACCACTGAGAACCCTACGTTGTGCTGCGTCGACCCTTTCTATTTAGTATGGTTAGTGTGAATAGTAAGAATACCTTCCTTACATTCTTATTTTATACATCACCACTAAATGCCTCCAATCTTAATTTGACTCATGGGAAATCACCTTTTAGCGACTACGATTGTTTTGATGATGTTGAGTTTATCCTTTGTTGGATGTATTGGGGGCTCAGAGCCTGAAACAGAAGACGGTGACCCAGTTTCTCTTGGAGAATCCACAGATGATTGGCCAACATACTATGTTGCATCTGCATCTAATCTACCCACCTGCCCAGGTGCGAGTGACGCAAATCTTGGAAAGTTGTACTATGTCGAAGACGTAACTGAATTCCAAGCATGCACATCTACAGGTTGGACGACAATAGACATTAGTTCTTCAGGATCAACCACTATTTCACTGAATCATCCACCTAGGATAACTGCACAAATCTCGGCTGTAGATGATGATTCACATAATTTTACGGCAGAATGGAAATATGTTGGATTAGCTCATTGGGCTGCAATTGATCCTGAAGGTGAATCTGTAACTGTTGGAATTGATGTAGATAGGGATGGAACAATAGATTTGAATCTAAATTCTTCGATTGGGTCTTCCATTGTAGAACTTCCTTGGAATGGTAGTTTACAAGTAGCTCAAATCACTGTAGAAGGAGAACGATTTTTACATCTATTCCGTATATTCGATGTGATTGCAGAAGACGCCTCGGGAACGAATTCCACAATAAGTGTAATTTCCCCAGCAATCCAACATGAACTCTTACGAGACTTATATGATTCAGATGATATAGCATCTTTCACCAGTACAGTGCCCCCTATGCTAAACATCCCCCAAGCAGATATTGATTGGGTTAATGGATAAAATACAGCAGACGTAATACAGAAGTTGTAATATTGAGATTACAATAATCTATGATGGCCAAGTATTATCTGGAACAAACACTGTTATCGTTGCTTGATTTTACCACTAATCGCTAATAGGGCGACCTGTACCCGTACCCATGGGTGAACCACGTCGACTATCTAGTGGAATCGTAGATGTTGATTTTGGAGAAGAAGTAACTATAATTGAACCCGTTAATCTCTATGGGTGCACAATTTCAGATTCGGTATTCATCGGACCATTCGTTGAAATTCAACGTAATGTTTCGATTGGAGCCCGAACAAGAATTCAATCTCATGCATTTATTTGTGAATTAGTAACCATTGGAGAAGATTGTTTCATCAGTCATGGAGCGATGTTCATCAATGACACATTTAGTTCAGGGGGGCCTGCACGAGGCGACCAATCCAAATGGAAATCCACTAAAATTGGGAATCGAGTTAGTATTGGAACCAATGCCACAATTATGCCCGTAAATATCTGTGATGATGTTGTGATTGGAGCCGGATCAGTTGTAACTAAAGATATTACAGAAACAGGAACTTATGCTGGAAATCCAGCAAAAAAGATGTGAAGGTTATTGTTGTAATTGGCTTTCAAAACCTGTTGCACGTAAAGCCATCTCTACTCTTTTCATTCCTTCTAATCCTACATCCCCTCCATTCAAAGTTGGGCCGGTCCGTTGACCAATTGAACGTAGAACAAAATCCCTTAATTCAGCAGTAAGGGCTTGCTCACCACCTTGAATTTCAATCCATTCTCGAGGAGCAGCTCCAAATCCTCCAAATTCTTCTCCATACCCATCATTGAGATGTCGATGTAACCAGAAACCACTATGATCAAGATAGTCCAAAGAAATACTTGCATCAGTACCAATAATTTGCAAAGATCGAACTTTGCCGCGTACACGACTTCTCCAAGATAGTTCAACAAATCCAACAATTCCGTTTTCAAATATCATTTGCAAAGATGCATGATCCTCAATTCCACTAATATTTGACTCAGTAGCTACCCCCAAAATTTCCTTTGGTTCAATCCCCCCAAGAACATCACAACAAATATCAAAATCGTGAATTCCTAATGCGGCAATAACCCCATTATCTGGCCGCGGCTCTCTTGTTGCAAGACGCTCACTAATTATGTGTTTAATTTCACCCATTTCTCCACTCTTCACCAATTCTGCAACCCTTCTAACCCCAGAATGGTGTCTGAAAACATGACCAACTAAGAGTAAATTTCCAGTTTCTTCAGCACAACCAATCACCCTTTTTGCTTCTGTTATATTCATTGCTAGTGGTTTTTCTACGAGAACATCAAGCCCCATTTCCATCATCATAATTGCAAGAGAAGCATGACTTGGTGTGGGGGTTGCTATTGTTACCATCGAAACGCCCATATTCACTAACATCTTTGGATCAATTGCGTATTTACAAC
>Ga0208277_1001876_pt1 | contig 12100 bp, 12 predicted proteins | sample ETNtaG_5_FD_185782 | JGI IMG/M metagenome (GOLD analysis project Ga0208277, IMG submission 185782) | Marine microbial and viral communities from oxygen minimum zone, Eastern Pacific Ocean - ETNP201406SV205 (SPAdes) (version 2) | ecosystem: Environmental > Aquatic > Marine > Oceanic ...
ATTTACAAGGCCAGCAGAACATCCTAACAAAGCTCCTCCCGGAAAAGCAGCCTTAGGAATTGATTGCAAACCACCTTTAGTAACAGCTCTTGCTCCATAGGCTATACGTTTACCACCAGTTAGCAGCCTTTTAATTTTTGGATGATGCTTAAACCGCTGAAATTCCATATAAGGCGATAAAAATGGATTTTTATAATTCAAGTCCACTATATAGCCAACATAGACCTGATTATTATTTAAGTGATAAACAAAAGAGCCACCCGAGCTTTTAAATCCCAAAGGCCACCCCATTGTATGTGTAACCTCACCTTCATTATGAAGCTCTGGATCAACTTCCCAAATTTCTTTCATTCCAATTCCAAATTTCGGAACATCGCATTCAGAGTCTAAGTTAAATTTTTCTATGACTTGTTTTGCTAGCGATCCCCTAGCTCCCTCAGAAAGAAGCACATACTTTGCGTGTAATTCCATTCCTGGTTCATATGCCTCACCTATTGAACCATCAGGGTTTTTACCAAATTCACCAGCAACCACCCCTTTCACCTCGCCAGTTTCTCCAAAAACCAGATCCGAACATGCCATTCCAGGAAATATTTCTACACCTAGCTCTTCAGCCTGCTCCGCCATCCATCTGCACACATTACCCATGGAAACTATATAATTACCGTGGTTACTCATAAGTGGTGGCATTAGGAAGTTTGGTAGACGGATCTGTCCTGCCTCACCAAGAATGTAAAAATTATCTTCCTTAACAGGTACATTTATGGGTGCACCTTTTTCTTTCCACTCAGGTATTAATTTGTTTAGTCCAGAGGGATCCAAAACCGCACCAGACAGAATATGAGCACCTACTTCTGACCCTTTTTCAAGTACGACTACTTCTAAGTTTGCATCAAGTTGTTTGAGTCGAATAGCAGCAGAGAGGCCAGCCGGACCAGCTCCAACTATTACAACATCATACTCCATAGTTTCTCTCATCATTTCTGACACGAAAGCCTCCTCGGACTTTTTACTTCTCTTACCTGAAGGTAAGTACGCTTTCTGAATACTAAGCGTCAATCACTTCACGCCATTTAATTAATATCTTGCGGCATTATTTCCATAAAATTAAACAATAAATGGATTTGATCTCTACAAAGCCTTGCATAAGAACATTTAATTTGCTCATCATAGGGTTAAGTGTGATCATTTTATAGCAAAGCCGGATGTGTTATGGAAAAAATCCCAATGACCAGAGAGGGAAGCCTCGTACTCGAAGCAGAACTTAAAAAATTAAAATCTGTAGAGCGACCAAGTATAATCCAAGCTATATCTGAGGCACGCGAGCACGGCGATTTATCAGAAAATGCTGAGTACCATTCAGCTCGTGAAAAACAAAGCTTTATAGAAGGTAGGATTAAAGAAATTGAAGCAATAATATCTTTAGCAGACGTAATAGACCCAACTACCTTGGCAGGCGCAATAAAATTCGGAGCAACAGTAACTTTAGTAGATGAGGATACTGAAGAAGAAAAAACTTGGCAAATTGTTGGAGAACATGAAGCAAATATTGAAGCAGGGCTCCTAAATATTAAATCACCAATTGCAAGAGCCCTTATCGGAAAAGATGAGGGAGATAGTGTGGAAGTCAAAACTCCGGGTGGCGAAAAAGCTTACGAAATATTAAAAATTCAATATAAATAGGTGCCTGTTTATGAATACCGTACATGAGGCGGGCAAAAAACCTCTTTATCAAGAAACTACTGTTCGACCTTTAATAAGATTTTCCCAATGTGCTTACTACTTTCCATAAGAACGTGCGCAGAAGCGACATCTTCTAATTCGAAGACACTATCTATAACAGGATTTAGTCTGCCAGCACCCAACAATGGCCAGATTTTTTCAGACAATTCTGAGGCTATTTGAGTTTTTGAAAGGTCGGATTGCGGCCTTAAGGTACTGCCAGTAAAAGTAAGGCGTCTTGTCATTATTTGTGCAAAATTTACCTCAACTTTTGCACCTTTCAAAAAGGCAATTTGCACTAATCTACCATCATCAACCAAGGCGTTTATATTTTTTGCAATATAAGCGCCCCCAACCATATCTAAGATAAGATGCACACCACCAATACTTTTTATTATATCTAAAAAATCTTCTTTATTGTAATTGATCGCTCTTTTTGCACCAAGCTCTTCACAAACTAAACACTTTGTATCAGTTCCCGCCGTAGCATAAACTTCACTGCCAAAAACGTTTGCTAATTGAATAGCGGTAGTTCCTATTCCAGATGAACCACCATGAACCAAAAACCTTTCATTTGGCTTCAATTCTCCTCTTTGGAACACGTTACTCCATACTGTGAAAAAAGTTTCAGGAAGTGCAGCTGCTTGCTTTAAGCTCATACCTTTTGGAACGGGCAAACAATGACTTGCTTGCGCTAAAGCGTATCCGGCGTAGCCCCCTCCTGGCAAAAGTGCACATACCTCATCGCCTATATTCCAATTAGCGACATTGTCTCCAATGTTTAATATTGTACCAGAAGCTTCAAGCCCAGGAAGGTCACTCGCCCCCGGAGGTGGCAGGTAAGATCCTTCTCTTTGCAGAACATCTGGCCGATTAACGCCAGCGTAGGCAATCTTAATTAAAACTTCATTTCTATTTGGCCTTGGGATGCTCCTACCGACTTGCCGTAAAACATCAGCTCCACCGGGCTCCGAAATTTCAACTGCCCTCATTTCTTTCATTTATAGGTATCCAAATAACCGGGTAAATTAGGATCTATATTCCTACTGGGTCGTTTGATCGTTTTCAAAAATTTTTCTGCCAAACCATTTAATTCTTTAGTAAATTTATTTGTTTTAAGTTGTACTTTAGCAGTCTCAAACTTCATAACATCTTCAATTCTTCGATCTAAAAAATGCCAGGTTTCTTCACTTCCCTCACTATTATCACCTAGCCAGTATAATACAGTAGAAGCATATACCCCACTCAAAATTGCTCTCTTAGAATACCAGTTGTAATCTTCAGAGTTATCTCCAATTAATTCCCAAATTAGATCCGAAGTATCCCATATTAGGCGGCTGCCTTCAAACGCATGTATAGGTAACGCAAAAAGAACTACCCCTCTTCGAACTGCTTCTTTATCAGAAGCAAGTTTAATTCTTAACTCCACTGCTTTTCTGATCTTTTCTCTTACTTTCAACTCCGAAATTTTTTTCTTTTTAAAAGCAGTTTCAAACTGATCGTCACCCCACTTATGAAACGCAATTGCCAGATCCAATGCTCCCCTTGGGCAGAATAGTCTGGCTTTTCTTTCAGAAATATCAGCTTCTCTACAAGCAGCAACGAAAGTTGAATTTGACCAACCATCAAATGCCACGTTTGGCAATGCAGCTAGCATGAGCTTTAATACTTCAGGATCAACTGGTCTACGCATTAATAAATCTTTCACTAGACAACCTTATTTATGGTTGTTATAGGAGCATTTCCTGCACACAGATGCAACTTTAACATAGAAAGGTGGTGACAGCCACATGCAGGTCAGTGTTCGAGATAATAATGTGGACCAAGCTCTACGTGCGTTGAAAAAGAAACTTCAACGCGAAGGTGTTTTCCGTGAAATGAAGCTTAAGCAGCATTTCGAAAAACCTTCTGAGAAAAAGGCTCGTGAAAAAGCCGAAGCAATTCGGCGTGCTCGTAAGTTAGCTAGAAAGAAAGCTCAGCGCGAAGGCATGATGTAAGTAAGCTTGCACATTAAGTTAAAAATGGCCCGCTTTTAGTGGGCCTTTTTCATTTTAAAAATAAATTCTAGTAAATTTTTGGAACGTACAATTTATCCGGCAAAACCCTTCTTTCATAGTCTGGGTTAAAAATACGTTCAGGCAAGTTTACAGGTTCATGCTGGATTTCCTTATATGGAACCATAGATAAAATATGCTCTATACAGTTTAAACGCTCTCTCTTTTTATCATCACCCTCCACAATATACCAAGGCGCCTCGGGAATATTGGTTCTAGAAAACATCTCCTCTTTAGCCTTTGTATAATCTTCCCAACGTATTCTGCTCTCCAGATCCATTTTGGATAGTTTCCATTGCTTCATTGGGTCATGGATTCTCATTAAAAACCTTATTTGCTGCTCCTCATCAGAAATAGAAAACCAATACTTTAAAACCGTTATCCCAGACCGAACCAACATTCGTTCAAACTCAGGGACATCATTAAAAAACTGCCCAACCTGTTCAGAGTCCGCAAACTCCATTACTCTTTCTACGCCTGCTCGATTATACCATGAACGATCAAATAAAACGATTTCACCACCTGCAGGGAGATGCGGCACAAATCTCTGAAAATACCATTGCGATTTCTCCCTTTCTGTAGGAGCAGGAAGAGCAACAACTCTGGCAACTCTAGGATCCATTCTCTGCGTAATGCGCTTGATTACACTCCCTTTTCCGGCGCCATCACGACCTTCACAGATTATTACCAATTTTGAGCCAGTTTCTTTTACCCAGTCTTGTAATTTGATCAACTCAACTTGGAGTCTCAGTAGATTGCGATAATAAGTCGTTTTATCGAGCATATTCGGATGCTTATCACGATAAACTTTTCGCATTTCTTCCGTTAGAGCAGGAGCATTAAACTCTTCTTCGAACATTTCGTCCAAAGTATCTTCCAGTTCTGCCTCAATCCAACTTTTTGTTTTCTTTGTCATCCGAAAATACACTTTCTGGAGCCCACAAACATTCTTAAGAGGTAATCTTTACACTAAATTTTTCACAGGGTCACGGAGTAGTATAAAATTTGAAATTAGATGGGTAAAGCAGTTGTTTTAAAAACAGTACGTAGGGCAAAGGAAGATTGCATCTGTGCAACGCCTGGAAGCCTAGCCAGATACTGCCGATGAATTCTAGCAAAGTCTTCAGTACTTTCTGCAACAACTTTTAAAACATAATCTGCAGTCCCAGCCGTAAGGTGACACTCCAAAACATTTGGAATGCGAGCAACTTCTTTTTCAAATGCATCTAAAACTTCATCAGCTTGAGCCGATAGCGTAATCTCTACAAAAACTGTAGTAGGAACACCCATTTTTTTTGCATCTAAAAGTGCGACGTATTCCTTTACAAAACCCTCGTCTTCTAATCTTTGCACGCGTCGATAGCAGGCTGACTGAGACAAATTTATACTATCGGCCAACTCAGCATTAGAAATTCTTCCGCGCTCCTGCAAAGCTTTAAGAATTCGTTTATCGATTTCATCTAATTTCATGGTTTTAGTATTGATTAGAAAATTAAAAAATCAGCAAGCTAAATTATAAATATAACTAAATTTTTTCACCCAAAACGTATTTTAAAATTTGAACCACTTGTTCTGGGTTTTCAACGACTGCTAAAGCTGCAGCATCAACTTCTTTGAGGGCATGTTGATGCTCGCTGCTATGCATTACAATCAACGATTTACCTAGAGCCGCGGCGAAACCAGCATCAAAAGCCGCATTCCACTGTTTATATTTTTCACCAAATCGAACTATTACAATATCCGCGTTCATGAGGCCTTTTCGAGTACGGATCGCATTGAGTTTTGCTCCCTTGCTATCATGCCAAAATTTATCGGCCTCCTTTCCCATTATCATCACACCACAGTCATCACTTAACTCATGATCGGTAACTGGCCCCTCGAAAGTAATATCTAAATCCTTAGAACTAGCGATAATTTCATCCCGCCAATCTGTATGGATTTCGCCTGATAAATAAACACGCATTTTTTTCTCCTAGGTTCGCAAAACACCACCAGTAGCGTTTTCTACCTTTTCAATTACTTTTTTGCTTAAATCTTCAATTTCGGCATCAGTAAGAGTTTTCTCAGCAGGTTGAAGCCTTACCGTTAGCGCAATTGATTTTTTTTCATTCCCAAACTCTTTACCAACAAATTCGTCAAAAACTCTGACATCTTGTATTAACTGTTTGTCGGCTCCTGTAGCAGCAATAACTAAATCTGAAGCCTCTACTTTATTGTCCACAATAAATGCGAAGTCACGCTCGACGGCCTGTAAATCAACTAGATCTAAAGCCGAGCGGGTTGATTTCTTATTTCTTGGAGTCGGTATAGAGTTAGGCCAAATTGTAAAAGCCACTGCTGGCCCTTTGACATCTATTTCCTTTAAAACTTTTGGATGTACTTCTCCAAAAACCGCTAGAACCGTCTTTGGCCCCAGGCAAATACAACCGTGTCTACCAGGATGCCACCAACTGTTTCCAACTCTAGTAATTTGAACTTTTTTAGGTGCACCTAGCGCAGCCAATGTAGCCTCAACATCAGCTTTTACGTCAAAAATATCTATATTTCTTGTTTTACTATGTACATTTTTCTTAGTTGTTTGGCCCACTAATAAACCAGAAATTTGGAAATCTTGATCGCTTGGCTCTCCACCACCAAATACCGGACCAGCCTCAAATAATGCAATATCACTAAAACCTCTGGCTTGGTTTCTGGAAGCTGCTTTTAGTAGGCAAGGCAGAAGATCAGGTCTCATATGGCTCATATCAGTTGAAATAGGGTTCTGCAGTTGGGTAGCTTCAGTGCCACCGCCAAAAAGTCGAGCTGACCGGACATCAATAAAGCTGTATGAGACGCATTCATTATAACCTAAGGCCGCTATACTTCGTCTGGCTATTTGCTCACGTTTTTGAGAAATGTTCAAAACTGGCTTTGAAATGCCCACATCTTTTTTGGGTAATGGGACCCCCTTTAAATTTGCTAAGGATGCAACACGAGCGATTTCTTCTACAAGATCTGCATCACCCAAAACATCAGGCCGCCAAGCGGGCACGTGAGCTTGATCGCCTTTCACTATAAAGCCCAAATCCGTCAAAATCTTTTTTTGTTGATCCTCTGGAATTTTCATACCTACAAGAGATTGAACTTTATCTGCATCAAATTTGTAATATCTTGAGGTATCAGGAATATGCCCTGCTTTAACTAAATCTGAGGCTTCCCCACCACATAACTGAAGGATCATATCAGTTGCAGCCTCAATACCTTTCGGCGTCCAGGCTGGATCAATACCTCTCTCAAAACGATACCTAGCATCCGAATTAATCTTTAACTCTCGGCCAGTGTAAGCCGTTCTAATAGGATTGAAGTATGCTGCCTCTAAAAATACATTTTCAGTTTTATCCGTACACCCAGAGTGCAAACCGCCCATTATGCCACCAAGGCTTTCCACTCCCTTAGAATCTGAAATTACAGTCATGCCAGAACTTAGCGTATATTCTTTTTCGTCTAGCCCAATAAATTTTTCTCCACCGATCGCTTTATGAATTTTGAGTTTATCTCCATTGATTTTATCTGCATCAAAGACATGAAGCGGGCGGTTTTGGTCATAAGTAAAATAATTAGTAATATCGACAAGCACAGATATTGGACGTAACCCTATTGCTTTCAAATAATCCTGAAGCCATTCTGGTGACTGACCGTTTTTAACTCCCTTAATGACTCGGCCGAAGAATACTGGCGTATTATCAAGACAGTTTTTATCAATTTCTATCGAAATAGGGCAAGGGAAACTCCCTTTAACTGGGGCAACCTCATTATTTATTAATTTACCTAAACCACGAGCAGCTAGATCTCTCGCTATCCCATGAACTCCAAGTGCGTCAGGTCTATTTGGGGTAATCGCAATCTCTATGGTGGTTTCAACTTTTGATGGTTTATTGTCTGCTAACCAGTCAATGAACCTTTCCCCAACCTGCCCCGAAGATAGTTCAATAATACCATCATGTTCGTCACTTAATTGCATTTCTCGCTCCGAACACATCATTCCGAAGCTTTCAACACCGCGAATTTTTCCAACACCTATTGTTGTTTCTATGCCCGGGACAAATACACCAGGCTTTGCAACAACAACTAGTATTCCTTTTCGCGCATTTGGAGCACCACAGATTATTTGAAGCTCGCCTTCATCCGTTTGTACTTGGCATACTCGCAGCTTATCTGCATTTGGATGCTGTTCAGCACTTAGCACTTTACCAATTGTGAACTCTTTCAGCGACTCAGCTGGGTCTTCAACATTTTCAACCTCAAGCCCCAAGTCCGTTAAAGCAGTGAGTATTTCATCTAAATTAGCGGACGTGTCTAAATGCTTTTTCAACCAAGATAGTGTGAACTTCATAAATATTTCCTTATATCAACACCAAACAGTTTACTTATCTGGAAAGACCTGCATGAAGGTTTGGTTGGTCGAGTGCTGTAAAGCCATAATGGCGAAGCCATCTCAAATCACTATCGAAAAAAGCTCGCAAATCAGGAACACCGTACTTAAGCATTGCTATTCTATCTATCCCCATACCGAAAGCAAAACCCTGCCAAAGACTAGGGTCGATATTACCTGCCTGTAAAACTTTTGGATGCACCATCCCAGATCCAAGAATCTCAAGCCAATCATCACCTTCGCCTACTTTAAGCTGCCCTTTATCCCAAGAGCATCGAATATCAACTTCGGCAGATGGCTCCGTAAACGGAAAATGGGAAGCTCTAAATCGAAGCTCAACATCACTCACTTCAAAATATGCTTTAACAAATTCTTCTAAAACCCATTTTAAATTAGCCATAGACAGCGATTGATCAATTGCCAAACCTTCAACCTGATGAAACATTGGTGTATGGGTCTGATCATAATCCGCTCTATAAACACCACCTGGACATATCACTCTCACCGGAGCACCAGTATTTTCCATAGTTCTAATTTGTACTGGTGATGTATGAGTTCTTAATACATGAGGTGCTCTATCATCATTTTCTGAACGATACATATAAAATGTATCCATCTCAGCTCTTGCCGGGTGATGACCTGGAATATTTAATGCATCAAAATTATACCAGTCTGTTTCTATCCTAGGGCCTTCCGCCACAGAAAAATCCATACTAGCAAATATACTTATTACCTCTTCAGTCACCTGAGATATCGGATGGATCGTACCACTCGGCCTTTCCCGAGACGGTAAAGTAACATCTAACCATTCTGATTTCAGTCTGTCGTTAAGCACCAAATCTTCTAGGGCTTCTTTTTTTGCTGAAATAGCACTTATGATTTCGTTTTTTAGGTCATTTAATGCGGGCCCAGCCACTTGTCTTTCTTCTGGTGACATTTGACCTAATTCACGCATTTTGAGACTGACTTCACCTTTTTTACCTAGTGCAGCGAGCCTAACGGCTTCTAATGCATTTTCATTATCTGCAGTAGCTATTGCCTCAATGTACTTATTGCGTAAATTTTCCATACTTACTCTCCAATGCACTATTTTTTGTGCTAATGGAATAAAAACACGCCTTCAAGTCATCATTAAGTTTAACTAACGATTATGTCAGTTGACCCGCGACTAAAAGCGATTAATCAATCAGATATCTATTCTTTAAGATAATGCAGATTTGGCTTGATCAACAATAGCTTTAAACGCAGTTGGCTCGTGCACTGCTAAATCAGCTAGGACTTTCCGATCGACTTCAATACCAGCTAAGCTAAGACCATTGATAAATCGGCTATATGTAAGTGTTTCGTCGTGAGCTCTAACGGCTGCATTTATTCTCTGGATCCAAAGGCTGCGAAAATTCCTTTTTCTATTGTGACGATCACGTGTTGCGTATTGGTTCGCTTTGTCGACCGCCTGCGTAGCTACCTTAAAGGTATTTTTTCTACGTCCATAATAACCTTTCGCTTGATCAGTTATTTTTTTATGACGTCTGTGCGTTGTTACACCACTTGTTACTCTAGACATTGATTAAGCCCTCCCAACTATCGTGCATATGGCATCATGCCTTTGACGATTTTCTCATCAGCAGCACAAAGTGTAGTTGTTCCTCGCGCATTGCGAATGAACTTGGTGGTACGCTTAATCATTCCGTGACGCTTGCCAGCCTGAGCGGCCTTTACACGCCCACTAGCAGTCACTTTAAAACGTTTTTTACAGCTAGACTTAGTCTTCATCTTAGGCATTTCCGTCTCCTCTTTACTCAGGTTCGGTTACAATACTACTCGGCATGCCATTATGGCCGGAAGTATCTCTAAAAGCGTCGTATAAACCGTTGTTTTGAAATTCGCAACCTGCTTTTTAACTACTCCGGGTCCATTGCATAAATCATGCGTTCGTTACAAGGAGCGACCCTCAGAATGTTAGTTGTTCCAGTTATATTAAATGGAACACCTGCAGTGATTACAACTTGTTCAGTTTCATCAGCAAGGCCTTCTGCCAACGCTGCTCTGACGGCACTTACTACGGCTTCCTTGAAACGGGTTTTGTTACCTGAGAGAACACAATTTGTACCCCAAGTTAAAGCAAGTCGTCTGGCGGTCTCTATTTCGGAGGAAAGAGCTATTATAGGTACCCGAGGACGCTCTCTTGCTGTTAACAAAGCTGTAGTGCCCGTTTGAGTAAAACAACAAATAGCTTTTATATCGGTAGTTTCAGCTATTTCTCTCGCAGCAGAAACAATTCCGTCTGCGACCGAGTTTCTCTTGGCTCTTCTAGAGGCCTCCATTACTTCGGTATACGTTGGATCACTCTCAACTTCGATGGCAACGTTATTCATAGTTTCAACAGCTTGAATTGGAAATTGCCCAGCCGCAGACTCAGCTGAAAGCATTATAGCGTCTGAGCCTTCGTAAATAGCCGTTGCAACATCAGAAACTTCAGCACGAGTAGGCATTGGACTTTCAATCATACTTTCTAACATCTGAGTAGCTACAATTACTGGCTTCGCTGCAGCTCTACATTTTCGGACTAGCCTTTTTTGGATTGGTGGGACATTTTGAACAGGTAATTCTACACCTAAATCTCCCCTAGCCACCATTACTCCATCAGAAACCTTTAATATTTCATCAAAACTTTTAACAGCTGAAGGTTTTTCAATTTTTGATATAACGGATGCTCTTCCCGCTATAAGATTTCGTGCGTCAACTATATCTTCAGCTCTTTGAACGAACGATAGCGCCAACCAATCGATACCCAAGTCACATATGAAATCTAGATCAGCACGATCCTTTTCGGAAAGTGCGGCTAAAGGCAAAATAACATCGGGAACATTGACGCCTTTTCTATCAGAAATTTCACCACCATTTAAAACCAAACAATCCGCAAAGTCGGGACCGCATTTTTCAACCATTAATTTTATTTTTCCATCATTTATTAATAAATGAGCACCCTCGTGTAGAGCCTGAAAAATTTCTGGATGTGGTAACTGGACACGGTCTTTTGTTCCTAGTTCATCTTTCAAATCTAACCTGAACTTTTCATTTTCAGTTAATTCCTCAATTCCATTTTTAAACGGACCAACCCTTAATTTTGGGCCTTGCAAATCTGCTAAAATCGCTATTGGGCTACTAAGTTCATCCTCTATCTGCCGTATTATTTTATGTCTTTTGGCTATTTCATCATGCGTTCCATGACTCATATTCAATCTAAAAACATCCGCCCCAGCTAGGTGTAAGTTTTTGATTGTGTCATAATCACTGGAAGAAGGACCCAAAGTGGCTACAATTTTTATATTACGCTGTCTTCTCATATTTTGCCCTTAACCCCAGATAAACTTAATTAGTAATAAATGTTAGCGATAACATTTATGGTGCTTATGGTATATTTTGTTTATCATAGCAACTGAAGTAATTACCAGTATTCTGAAGTTTAATTTTTTATGAAATACAAACCGTTCGAGATTTACAAAAATAAACTCAAAGGTCCTTGGGTTATTATTTGTGATCATGCCTCCAACTTTGTACCTAGAAGTGTTGCCGACGGAAATTTGGGTATTAATGAAAAAGAAATGCAAAGGCATATTGCATTCGATGTTGGAGCAAAAGGCCTAGCTATAGAGTTAGGAAAAAGTCTTGGTGCTCCAGTAGTCTGTTCGAATTATTCACGCTTGGTTATAGACCCAAATCGTGGAGAAAAAGATCCTACCTTAGTTATGCAGCTATATGATGGTACGATAATTCCAGCAAACAAAAACGTGACTGATTTAGAAATAGAGCGCAGATTAGATCTTTTTTACAGACCTTATCATGATGCAATAAAAAACCTTTTAAATTCTTTTCAAGACCCAATAATTGTTTCTATTCATTCTTTTACACC
>Ga0208277_1001877_pt1 | contig 12100 bp, 9 predicted proteins | sample ETNtaG_5_FD_185782 | JGI IMG/M metagenome (GOLD analysis project Ga0208277, IMG submission 185782) | Marine microbial and viral communities from oxygen minimum zone, Eastern Pacific Ocean - ETNP201406SV205 (SPAdes) (version 2) | ecosystem: Environmental > Aquatic > Marine > Oceanic ...
AGTACGAAGCCGGGGAGGGGGATGAATGCCGGTCGCCTAAGAACTCGACCAAGAACCCGAGCGAACTGTTTCTGCCTTACGGGATTTGGAGATGTTAGATTGAAAACTCCTTCACATTCAGGAGTCATCATCAGATGTTGAATTGCCGCAATATGGTCATTCATTGAAATCCAAGAGAACCATTGTTTACCATTACCAATGGGGCCCCCACCACCGAGTTTGAACGGCAATAACATACGACCGAGTGCGCCTCCAAGTGGAGACATAACAATACCAGAACGAAGATGTATGGTGCGGATTGATGCTGCTCGAGCAGCATCAGCTGAAGCCTCCCACATCTCGACAGTTTCAGGGAGGAAACCATCGCCACGTGCGCTCGACTCATCAAGATCCTCGTCTCCACGATCGCCATAGTATCCGATAGCGCTTGCAACGATGAAGACCTCTGGGGGAGATTCCATGCCTGCCATTTTCTCAGCAAGAAGTGTGACGGATTCCCTGCGCGATTCAATAATGGCCTTCTTGCGCCTCTTTGTCCATCGCTTGTCTCCGATTCCGACCCCACCGAGATGAATGACTGCATCAATTCCCTTCAGATGCTCAACATCCAGAACACCATTACTCGGATTCCAGAATCTTTGCCGTGGATGTGATGGCTCTCTACGAACCAGTTGGAGCACTTCGTGACCCATACCATCGAGGAAAGGAATCAGATTCGACCCGATTAAGCCACTTCCACCTACGACAAGGACTCGTTTACGAGGGGCATCTGCGAACTCCATGCGCCGAGCAATGTCGTTGATGAGGCCTTTCTCTCGCGCAGTGAACATTTGCTGAATCCGCTTTTTCACCATACGGCCGCCGAATAACTTGCCAAGGAATCCCATGGGTACATCGTAACTCACCTCGTCCTCGACAACCGTCATCTCACCCCTCTCAACGAGGCGGTGAGTATGCCACCAACGCTTGAATGGTCCACGTACCATGCGATCAGCGAACAATTCGCCCTCGATGAGATCGGTGTGCTCAGCAATCCAACGTCCCTTGATTGGTCCAAGAAGAGGGAAGCGAATTACTCGACGCCCTCCTGGCTGAAGGTCTGGTGGGGCACTTACTGACTCCATAACCTGCCAAGGAGGTGTCAGCCGATCGAAGGCTCCTTCACGAGTATGCCAATCCCAGACGGTCTGTCGTGGCGCATGAACTGCGGTCTCGTGTTCGTAATGCATCACTATCACCAATCATGCAAGACCATCATTACGCTTGGTTCCAAACTGGGCAAGATACCTTGTGAGATCGAGTTTACGCGCAGTGTTCATGCTCGACATGAAGCGAACTTTTCCAAATACTGGACGTTCCCCCCATGCTCGATCATGCCGGCCTAGAACCCAAAATATCCCAGTATACGAATTTGGATCTCTGCCATCAAGGGCCCAACGATCATTGAGACGGACCATCCAATCAGAAGCGGTCAATGGATCAGGAGCCCATTCGAGAATTCGCTTCCCCCAAAGCATACGGAGATAGTTGTGGATAATACCCGTCTCCCTCAACTCCTGCTGAGCCGCATTCCAAATTTCATCGTGAGTATTGCCTTCTTCAAGTTCTTGGAAAGTATACGATGGTCGCGGGTCATCGGCATGGTCTGAGAGTGTTGCCTGCGCCCATTCAGGAAGTGAAGTGAAAGTCGCATGGTCCGGGCGGTGATGAGCAAAATGGAAGCCGAGGTCGCGCCAAGTGATGATTTGATCGAGGAATGCTTCGTGAGACTCAGCTATACCCCACCATCCATTTCGTGAACCTGTTACCTTCTCCCCGGTCATCGATGGATCCCAAGATGCATCTTGGAGCACACGGTGTACTACTTCCAATGATGAGATGTGGCCAAAGTGGAGCCAAGGCGAAAGACGACTTGTCATCGGATTCGAGGGGTTGTTTCGGCCTTCAACGTAGTTAGCTAGTCTTTGATGGATGAACGCATCTAGAAGGCGCCCTGCTTCAAAAGAACCTCCGCGACACCCAATTACAGGTGGCACCTCGTGATCGATTGGTAATGGTTCCAAAGCTTGTTTGGCAGTCACCCCGCCCTCTGCGACCCTCCACAGCCATTCAAGTGGCGTCATCTCAAATCGAAGATCTGTCATCAACCGATTGAATTCGATATCGGGCATCCAAAGAGCACTACTACGATTGGAAAGGGGGAATTCCATAGGAGCTGTTGCAAGGGATTCGAGAACACGTCGTTGAACCGTTCTTCGAAAGGTATGGGCCAATGGTGGGGCCTTCTCGGTCCAGTTGAGAGGTATCACACCACAACCATCGACTCCAAGGAGTGACACTTGTACAACCTCAGCGGCTCGTTCCATGACGTGACGAGGGTGTCCTGTAGGAAAATCATCGATGACAACTACACACGCTCGTGAAGATATCCGACGAAGAAGCCCTGTTCCTCGTTCACGATGGGTCTCAATCCAAGGGATATAACGAACACTTGACTTCTCAAACGCTTCCAGGTTATCTAGCATACCTTGGGCAACGAAAGTTACCAAACGATCGCTGGCATATTGATAGTCAATACTGAATGGTTCAACGACAAGCAACGGTCGATTGAGTTCTTCAGCGAGTTGGGCTGCATGTTCCAATGATGGATTCCAACGCACCCTGCGCTGTGCCGTCATCCAGTATAGAACGAATTCACCCTCCGTATTAACCGGTGAATCATTCAAATCTCGGATTCTCCCGGGTAGATGCTTCATCGAGAGAGTCATCTTGACACCCCCAATGCAATATCGATATGATCAGGCATCAAATGAATTAGGTAAGGATTACCTCGATTGATTGACAAATCTAGAGAGACCGTTGGGGCGCCACAGGAAAGTGCGGATGTTGCAATCGACTGCATCGTCGGACTAATCCAATCAATGGTCTTCAATTGCTCAAGATTGAACCACCCATGGTCCTTGATTTCCATGGGGTCCACATCCACATCTAAGGAACGTGGTTCAACGGAATAAGCAAGGAATATGCTGATTATTCCATCTCTTACTGTCTCGCGCACACCCACGAGGCCACTCACTTCTCCTTCAATACCGCATTCCTCTCTGAGTTCACGAAGGGCTGCATCGAAAGGGAGTTCCCCCGATTCAACGAAACCCTTCGGTACGCCCCATCGACCAGTGTGCGGCCCAGACGCCTCTTGGACAAGGAGGATTTGGTTGCCACTCACTGTGCAAGCGGCTACACCAACATCGCAATCGACCGAGCGCATTCAGTTCTTTTTTTATCTGCGGCTATATGAATCGGTGTTCTAAGGTTAGAACACGGGAATTGAACAGTTGTTCATATGTAACCTGTCAAATTTCGTATACATGGTTCTAACCGAACAACATGAGCAAACCAGCCGTGCTCCTCGCGCAGATGCACATCTTCCTACAGAACATGGTAACTTCAGAATTCGAGCATTTCCTGAATTATCTGGCGAGGATCACTGTGTGATCTACACTGGTCAACCATCTATGGTAGATGCACCATTGGTTCGAATTCATTCAGAATGTTTGACTGGAGATGCTTTGGGGTCACTCAAGTGTGATTGTGGACCACAACTTAAGCGAGCACTAAATGAAATCCAGAATAATGGTACTGGAATCGTGATTTATCTCCGACAAGAAGGAAGAGGCATTGGGCTATCTGCAAAAATCCAGGCTTACGCATTACAAGATAGAGGATATGATACCCTCGATGCTAACCTTCTACTAGGGCACCCTGCCGATGCGCGTGATTACTCAATTGCAGCACGTATGCTCCAAGAAATGGGGATATCGCAGGTTCGATTGATGACCAATAATCCACTCAAGCATCAAGCTCTAGAGGCAAACGGGATCAGAGTTATTCAACGAATAGAGCACATCGATGGTGTAGGGCCGTTCAATCGTGAATACCTCTCCACTAAGGCTGCCCGTATGGGGCATCTGATTGATCTGTAGGTAATACATATGGGAGTCACTGCGATGCCTAAGAATATGTCACGCACTACTCGCTCATTGATTGGGCAAAAAGCGCCGGATTTCACTCTTGAGTCTGCAGATGGTGAAATGATTAGCCTGAGTGATTTTGATGGGCAGTGGAAGGTTGTATTCTTCTACGCACTCAACGGTTCTCCGACATGTAAGCGTGGTTGTCTGAACTTCAAAGAACAATATTCTCTCTTCCGATCTGTTGACTGTCAGATTATCGGTATTAGTCAAGATCCTAAGAACGATCATAAAGAATTCAGCGAAGAGAACGATCTTCCTTTTCCAATTCTCGGCGATCCCGAGCGGAAGGCTGCAAAGGCTTTCGGCGTACCGGTGCATCTGGGTCAATTCCCCTCAAAATCATCCTTCGTCATTGCACCGGACCGAACTGTCCGTCACGTCTACGACTGGTTATTCCGTCCGCGCACTCATGTGGCCAAAATCCTCGCAGCTCTGAGTGATGTAACGGACGGAGGGCGTTTCGAATGAGTTGGGAACAAGTACTCGCAGATGCAGGTCTGAATGAGCGGGAAATTAAGTCGATTCTTATCCTCTCCTCCAATCCTAAAATGAAAGCGTCTGAACTTGCCTCTGAACTTGGAACTACTCGACTCGACGCATACAATTCACTATCACGCCTCCAGGAAATTGGGCTCGTTACAACAACGGCAGATCGGCCCATGAAATTCTCTGCCCCACCTGTAAACGAAGCCGTTGAGCAACTCATTGGGATGAAGAAAGAACAGTTGCGACGCGTGGAGATTGGTTACGAGAGTGTCCTTGAGGGACGTACAATAGAAGGGAGTAATGTCGAGGATGCTCGTTCAGATGAGCCTAAATTCGCAGTGCTCAAGGAGCGAGTACACATCCACAAGCGTATCGAACAGATGGCTGAAGAAGCGCAGGAGAGGATAGTCCTCATGTTGGGTGAATATGGTATTCTTGCACTATGTCGCGGACCTGCAGTTGAAACTGTCAACTTAGCAGTAAAGCGAGGCGTTCGTGTGCAGGTGCTCGCAAAACTGCACCGAAGGACTGTTCGATTCTTCCAACAACTCGATGATTCGATTGAGGTACGGCACTCAGATGATGTTGAGACTCAGGGGGCACTAAAAGACGAATCAGAAGTACTTCAGATGCTTAAGATTGAAGCTAATCCTGTCGGCCGAGGTCGTGACGATGCAGCCCTGTATGTTATTTCCGAACAGTTCGCAACCTCTCAGGCGAATCTTATCGATGCTATCTGGCCTGAGGCCGTTCCGTTCGAACAGGCTGTAAAGCGATTCACTGAGAAGCAAATTGTTGATCCACTACGAATCGAGATTGGACAAGGCTCCTTCCTTGAGAAATTGAGGAACGCCCTCGGTGTCGACCTTGAACTTCCTGACGAGGATACACCCTTCGATCCTGATGCCATGATTAAGGCGGGTCGTGAAGTGTCCAACGCTAGACGAAGCCTTTCAGAAAATAGCCTTGCATCACTGACAATCCTTGGGTTTGATTTGCAGATGATGATGCGGCAAGTTGGTCGACGTGTAGGTGAAGAACTCGCATTCACCCTCCGTTCTATCGAGGATAATATCGAGTTCCTAAACGAAATGATGGACTTGTGGGAAGCTGCTGGACTAGGAACTCTTGCTTACGAATTTGATCCGAATTTCTTTGTGCGTGTCGGACTGAATGAAATGCCTGAGCCAAATAACCCTGAGATGTTGCCTCTATGGGAACTTGATGACGGCATTATCGAGGGAGCATTGGCCGCACGATATCCAGATGAAGGCGATGTCCGCGTAGTGCGTGAAGATGGATCCGGAGAAATTGATGATCTCTGGCGATATCATCTACTCCTTCAAGAGGATTCAGAAATGAATGAAGAAGATTGAGTATTCTAGGTAATCATCAAACATCGTTATTGGAGAGAGATTAACATGGAAATCAGCCGTGATGCGCTTCGACTGTTCAGCACTATCGTTGGAGGGCTCATTCTCGTAGCCTACGCCTATGGAGTATCTCGAATGGAAGATGCTACAGCGTTATGGGGTGGAGTGTCGGGATCACTCCAGCGCTTCAGTATCGCCTTCATGTTTGTTGCAGCAATTGGGTACCTCATCTTCTGGTGGATGGTTCTATTTCGAATGGATCCCGCATCCCTCGCTGATCTCCGTTGGCCTTGGGGTGAGTCAGATGGAAGAGGCACAGAACGCTTGCTTCTCGCCTTCACCTTATTCCTGATTCCTTCGATGTTATGGCTTGAGAGTACAGGGTATCATCTCCGAACAGATGCAGCATGGACACCTGCACTTGTAATCGGGATTCTCTTGCTAGTAGCAATTGGTAACGTGATGTTCGGTCTTCTAGGATACTCCGCCCATATGGATGGTCATCCAGAAGGAAAATGGATGATTATCGGTGCCTTTGCACTCTCAATTCAATGCATTCTCAATGATCTAATTATTTGGTCATGGAAATTCCCCTGGTGACGCGGCTGAAGAACATCGATTCATATTCTCAAGGAAAGGTCACCACCTATGCGCCTCCTGACGTTTCTCCGCTTCATGCGGCAGGTCATGAGGAAGAAGCCTGCTGATTTGGACTGGATTCAACGGCAGGGGCTACTTGCTGTGAAGTTAGCTCAGATCTTCGCTTTACGCTCAGATATCCTTCCCGTCGAGAAATGTCGACAATTGCAATCTCTGTATCAACACGCAGCGACTATTCCAAGTGAAGATGTATTTGCGAATCTGAAAGCAAGATCTCCTGATGGCTTCATGGATGCCTTTGATTCAATCAATCCCGAGCCACTTGCGGCAGCTTCTGTCGGGCAGGTCCATCGTGGCCTCCTGAAAACCGGTGAAGAGGTAGTAGTGAAGATTATCAAGACACAAAATGAGAAGCAATTCCGCCGTGATGTACAAAGAATGCGGCGTTGGCTCCGTATCTTTCTCGTATTCTCTCCGAAGTTACGCAAGGTCGGCAACCCCATGGCGCTTCTCAATCACGTAGCAGATTACACCACCCGGGAACTTGATCTTCGAAACGAGATTGGGGGTGCAAAGGAATTGCAAGCCATCCAAGAACGTCTCAAAGATGACTTTCCTATGCCAATGCTCAGGTTCCCTATGTATCATCCACATCTCTCAAACGAACATGTTCTTGTCTCGGAGTTTATCGATGGGAAATCCCTTGAAGAGGGAATCGAAGAAGGCTCACTCAGTTGGCAAACACTTCTCGATCTATTCCGAATCCATGGGGCCTTCCTATTCGGTATTGGGACATTTCACGGCGACCTCCATCCTGGTAACTGTATCATCGATTCAGATGGAAAGTTCGTATTCATTGATAATGGTGCAATTTGCCATGCTCCAGCACATGTAAACAATGCTCTTTTCCATTTCTTTGAACAATTATCTAAACGCGAATTCAGCAAAGCGTATGATGCATTACTGACCATGTCCGAAGTAAAACTAGATGAACGCCGTCTTGCGAAATATTATGCAAAAATGGATGATATCTATACTGGATTTGAAACTAAGCCTGTAGGTGAACAAAGCCTAACGCGCGTGATGATGCTTACCGTCCAAGCTGCTGTCGAAAAAGCCGGAGCCGACTTCGGAGAGGAGGCGTTTCCTATCATCCGTGCACTGATGTATCTCGACGGTCTCGTCATTCGAACTCACCCTGATGTAATGCTCATCGAATCCATGGGACCCTATCTGGAAGAATTCCGGACAGGACTTGGTATCGGAAACGATGTCTCCGCATGAAGCCTCAATAATCAATCCGAATGTGGCCAACACGATGAGTGATCAACGCGTCGCAATCGTGGGTGCCGGCATCGCTGGCCTCCATTGCGCTTCGATTCTTATTGAAAATGGAATTGAGGTCCTGATTTTTGACCAAGAAAAGGAGGTTGGCGGTCGTATGAAAACGACAAGAAAGGATGGCTTTCTTCTTGACCATGGCTTCCATGTCCTTCAGACTGCTTATCCTACTGCGAGTCGTGTTCTAGATTACAAAGCACTCCGATGTAAGGCCTTTCAGCCAGGCGCATTAGTTGTCGATTCTCGGAAGGGGAAACAAAAGATTCGACGGATGGCAGACCCTTGGCGTCAACCCATTCGCGGTATGATGAGTGCATTCAACGGCTTCGCCGGAATGGCTGATCTCCTTCGAGTTGCTCAGCTCCGTAGAGAGGTTGTCAAAGGCTCCATCGATTCCCAATTCGACGGAAATGATGCGACAACAATGGAATGGCTTCATTCCAAAGGATTCAGCGAATCTATGATTCAACGATTCTTTCTCCCACTATTCAGTGGAATCTTCCTTGAATCGGATTTGCGAACGAACGAACGGATGTTTCGCTTCGTTTTCCGAATGATGTCGAAAGGCAAGATGGTGCTCCCTGCAGAGGGTATTGGTTCAGTACCCGAAAAGATGGTGGAACAAATTGGGAACGACCGACTCCGGTTGGGTGTTCGCATAAGTGGGATCGATGAAGGGGCTGTCCGGTTCCGAGGGGAAGCACACCGATTCGATACTGTAGTCAAGGCATTCTCTAAACCAACCGAAGAAGGATTGACACGCTCAGTATGGACTATGCATCTCGACGCTGAAAAAGCACCCTTCCGATCCAAACATATCCTGCTCAACGGTAATCTGAGTGAACCATCCTCGCTGATTACTCATGTCGCAGTGCCCTCAAATGTACAAGCGAGTTATGCCCCAGATGGCCGTAGCCTTGTGACTGTCACAATCGTTGGAGATCGAGTTACTGCTGCAGGTATCCAAGAACCGTCGGGAATCGAGGCAGCCGCACGCGATGAGTTAGGGCGCTGGTTCGGAGATGGGACTGTCTCAACTTGGAGAACTCTCGATGTCAATTGTGTCGAACACGCATTACCAGAGATTGGGGCTGGAATGCGATTGACCAATCAACCTCGCCAAGGTGAAAGTGGAGTAATCGAATGCGGAGATTATCTACTCCACGGAAGCGTAGAAGGTGCACTTCTGACAGCGGAAAAAGCAGCACAAGAAATCATTGAGAAACTCAAGGCCCCTACAAGTAGTAATCAACAACCTATGCGTCGATTTTGATATCTAAAAATGTCAATGATTCCATAAACATGGCATTGAATCAATGGGCATGGCAGACTATGGCCCGAGGTCTCCAGCATCTCGTGGAATGGCTCAGTTTGACAAGACAATTAATCCAGAATATTATGAGAATGTGAAGGCCAGTAACAAGGTAATTCGAGGTCTTTTAGGAATTCAGATAATATTAGCTCCAATTGCTATTTATGCTTGGCCTACTGTGTGGCTTTGGGAGGCTGGCTTATCTGCCAATAATCCAGGTGAGGCATTTTTTGTTTTAGTTGCAATTTTGTTGACTTCAGTTTCTGCTATCCCGATAGGACTGATACTTCCGAAGTTAGCAACCCGTGGAATAAAGCCGGAAGATCTTGATGAAAAGTGGGCATCTGAAACCTATGCTCTGATTTTTACAACCCCACTTGGAATGATTTGGGTAGCGCTCTGGATTTGGTGTCTACCCAATGTCTGGACCCTTTTACCATGGGGTCCTTGGCAAACTAATTGGTGGAAGATCTTCCCATACATGGGCATTGTTCCAATGAGTATGATGGGTTTGGCGGGGTTACCAGCCTTAGCAAAAAATCTCAAAAATCCACTCACAAAAGAAGAGACGAAAGACATGAACCGAATCGAAGTGATTCAAAGTAATCCTGGACAAGAAATCATTGTCCGTATAATCGAACCTCATTACAAGAACGATGCATGGATCGGACTCTACAATGCTGGATCTGGAGACAACGAACATGGAGGCCGTTGGAAATGGATGCGCGATGTAGATGCCAATCATATCTCTCTCCCAGCGCAAGGAGTGGGCGCATGGAGTGTCCGTCTGTTCAAGGATGGTGGCTACACTCAAATTTCATCAATCGATTTCCGAATTGGATTGTCAAATCAGGCACTCACTCAAAGGTACATGTTTGTTCCAGAAGAGATGACATGGAACGAGCACAACGAACGTGCTCAGGCAATGGGAGGGCACCTCGCTAGCATCACTAGTGCTGAGGAGAACGAACAAGTCACAAAGATCTCTGGCGGGAAACCTGTATGGATAGGTGGAATTAGGAAAGGTAGTGGCAATGGTCCAGGTGCTGACTACTGGCACTGGTCTGATGGTCAACCTTGGACTTACACTAACTGGCATCCTGGCGAGCCCAACAACTACGGAGGTGGCGAAAATAGAGTGCACCTCGGCCTGCAAGCCCGGGGAACTTGGAACGATGTCAACGAAAGGTGGCGTGGCCCCGCAGTCTACGAGATGTCTGCAATATCTCCTACCAATGCGTCGTCAAACGAGCAGGGCAACTTCGAATTCATCGCGATTAGTGAGTACGACGAGGTATGGAACGACAAGGGATCTCGTGCACAACAAGACGTGTCGGTCTGGAGAGCGCGTGTACCGGCAGGGTGTCATCTGCTTGGTATGACTGCCAAGAATGGTCACTCACGTCCAACCTTCCCGACATTGGTTATTCGTGCAGGTGGTAGTGACATTGCACCGCCTGAACGATTCGATCTCGTATGGTGGCAAGAACGTGGTCAACGCCGCTTCTGGTGCTGGCGCCCTATCCCACCACCGGGTTATGCTTCACTTGGCGATGTGGGGACACTAAGCGAGATTGGCCCGTCACGAGGCGATGTAGTCTGTGTAGCTATAGGATGCCTTAGTGCAAATAAACAGCCTTTGGGTGAGCAGATTTGGAACGACAGAGGCGGTGGTGCACCAAAGGATGGGGCCTTCTTTGCACAGCCCGGTGGCACTGGACTTTTCCGCTGTAGTGACGATGATACGCACAATAGGCCACACGGTGAGTTCTACATTCCTGGAAGTATGGCGTCGAAGAATTCGAATGACACAAGAGGTAGTGGTATCGATATCCTGTCTTTCAATCAAGGTCAACCAATACGTTTCAGAATCAATAATCGCCCCAGTAGTAACGACGCTTGGGTTGGTATCTATCCAGTCAATGCTGGTGATAATGAACACGGAGAGCGATGGAGTTGGCTAAGAGATATCGATGTGAGCAACGCCTCGTTACCAGGACAAGCCAAAGGGCAGTGGAGCATACGTGTCTTCTCAGATGGAGGTTACACCTTACATGACAGAGTCGACTTTGAAATCACAGATGACTACAAGACTGAGGTCTGGATGCAGAATGTAAGAATCGACGATAATCGACTCAAAGGTCTGGCACTTGAGCATCCAAAACACGGTACTGCAAACGTCACAACCAGTCCAATCGTAGAACGAACTAGGCAAGGAGATGTGAATCGATTCGAAACCTACAATACGATTTATCTCGTCAATAATCGGGATTTACAAGATGAAGATGTCTCAAGTAATAGTGATCATGAGAAGATTAACGCAGAACTCCTAATGCGAGCATTCCAAGATCAGTTGAAAAAGAAAGAATGATTCTCAGTCAGAATAATTCTGATTTCTTTGATTTGTTCATATACTCCCGCGCCTTTTCCTCTATTATGGAAAACGAGTCAGTTTTGATTCTCATAGGAATCCTTGCGATTATTCTCCTAATGTTTGCTAATCTGTGGTTGCTTAAGGAAAAGAAAGACCCCCCCTCTGCACTGGAGATTGGACAGGCACTCACATTTCCAACAACTCCGGAGATTGCACAAGCGTTGAATATACCAAGTACGGAGGATTTGAAGACCGCACTCAGTGCAAGCCTAGAAGACAAGCAAATATCCTCAAAGATTGGAGCATTTACGATCCTATCCACTCAGATGACAGAAGCTACGGCTAAATTCAATCAGATGGTCCAAACGAAGAGCAAAAGGGCTGCATGGGGAGAGTGGCATCTCGAAGAAGAACTGAAAGAGACATTTCCAAATGTACAGATTCGTTCAGAAGTAAAGGAATTGGGGAATCTTAAGCCTGATGCGCATGTCAGGACTCCTGATGGAAAAATTCTGATTGTAGATTCAAAGTTCGTCTATGATACATATAACAAGATACAGGACACTCCTGAATCTCAAAT
>Ga0208277_1001878_pt1 | contig 12086 bp, 8 predicted proteins | sample ETNtaG_5_FD_185782 | JGI IMG/M metagenome (GOLD analysis project Ga0208277, IMG submission 185782) | Marine microbial and viral communities from oxygen minimum zone, Eastern Pacific Ocean - ETNP201406SV205 (SPAdes) (version 2) | ecosystem: Environmental > Aquatic > Marine > Oceanic ...
CTTCGAGTTTTTTTGTGGGGGAGAAATTTGCACTTTTTTTTGAGCACTTTTTTTCCCCTAAAAAACTTATCGACGAAAAAAAAGAAGAAAAAAAATATGCACACAAAAAATACCTAAATATACCTACCAAAGAGTCTTGGTCTTTCGTGGGGGTCCTCTCTCTCACTCTTCTCCCGAAAATGTCGCCACGGCTTTATACCACCGAAGGTCTCGTGGGAGTACTACTCATAAAAGGAGGGTGTTGAATCGCAATGCGCGTTGTTCCAACGACAACAAACGCGGGGCGTTTTGTCGTTGACTCTCTCGTAGGAGCACGCGGAAGACTTTTTTTTTAAAAGCGTGCTGCGACCATTTTCTGTTTTATATTCTTTTGTGATGCACTCACTGCACTCGTTTACACACGCAATCTCTCTCTCTCTCTCTCTCTCTCTCTCTCTCTCTCGAGTAGGTATTTTTTGTGTGTTTCGTACTAATAAGTGCTGTGTCCCGTGTCTCGTGTACCACCACTAAGAAAAATAATGAAAAAGAATTGGAAAAGACACAAAACAAAAACTCTTTTTTTTCTCTCATCAATCAACAAGTCTCTCTTTTCGTTTTAAATTCTTCGTCATTATTCATCTTTGTGAATCATCATCATCATCGACGGTTTTGTGTTCGACGAAAAGAACCACCACATCGAAAACGACAAGACCAACGACGACGACGAGACTTTTTTGACTTTTGTCGACGCGATGGCGAAACGGCCTCGCCGTTCGGAGGGGGGGCCCTCTTCATCGGCCTTTGCGGCGGCAAAAGCGAATCCAACAAAAGGAAAGATTGATGATGATGCCATCGAGAAGAGGCAAGCGGAATGCAGAGGCATGTTGGAGGCTTTGAACAATCAATTCTACGCGCACGTGGCGGAGCAAAAGAGGAAAAACCCGATCAAAAGCTGGGCCGAAGGATGCCAAGACTACGTGAAACACCTGAGGAAATTAATGGTGCGATCTTTTCTGACGCTCTCTCTTCACAAAGCGCACTGACACGACGACCTTTCTCTCTCTCTCTCTCTCTCTCTCTCTCTCCAGAGCGACTTCAAAGACGTATTTGAAGAAGAAAACGAACACGACAACGACGACGAAGGAGAGAAAACCAATTCCGACGATTCTGACGACGACGGAGAACCAAAAACGTCTATTTTCGGCAACTTACCGAAACCGATGGCGTTTGGGACCGGTGCGAGTAATCCGTTTGGCGCGCCCGGCGGCGGCGGCGGCGCTTCGTCCTTGTTCCCACCGGCGGGAGGGGCGAAGAGCGCGAATAATCCGTTTGGAGGCACTTCGGCGGCGTTCCCGAAATTCCCCGCTGGCGGCACCATCGCGCAACAGGCGAAAGAAGAGGAAGATGATGAGGAACCGGAACGACCGCCGTCGCCGTCCACCGCGGAAGCGACTGGCGAAGACGACAAAGAATTCGTAGACATGGAAAAGCAAAAAGTGAAACTGTACGTAAAAAAAGAAGCCTCCGAACCGTGGGCGGACCGAGGCGTGAACAGATTACAATTTAGACGAGAAAAAGGAGACGCGAAAGGCGCATGTCGCATATTAATGAGAACGTCCATAGGGAAGGCGGTGGTTAATGCGAATTTATACGACAACATGAGCGTGACGTTTGCGGAGCAAAAAGATAAAAAAGACGGGTCAATGAAGAAAACAGGGGTAATTTTGACTATTTTCAACGCGTGCGAGAATAGCGAGAAGCAAATTGTGCTTCTCAAGTTAGGATCTCAGGAAGCTGTGGAAGAGCTCCACGGATTAATCGTGAAGAATACGAAAAAGTAATGCGAAGAAGCGTTGTTTGTTTTAAATCGCTCGCGAGTACTCAAAACTAAAATCAAAACATGTTTTACATACGTCTATATACACACGCGCACACTTTACTCCTCTATTTCTTTTCTCTTCTCCATTCTCCGTTTATTCGCGCTCGCGGATAACTCTTCCACGACTTCCCAAGCCGTCGCGCACGCATCTCCCCCTTCGTCGCATAAAGACATCGCTTTTTCCACGGCCTCACTAATCGCGTTCGCCAACGTCTTATCGCTTTCCTCGTCGAACTTTTTCCGCTCCTCTTTGTTCGGAATCTTCATCGCTCTCTCCAGTATCCCTCGACTGTTCATCTCCCCGGTTTCAGCTTCGCACCCCATCGGCCCGCACGGATCTAAATCTTTCAACGGGTCCTCAAACGGATCAACTCTTTTCACCTTTGCGCGTTCCTTCAACTCTTCCTCCGAGAGACCGACTTCGTTCATCTTCGGTATCCTTCTTCTCGGTGGTTGTGTGCCTCTCTTGTTTCCCGGGGCATTGTTCTTCTCTTCTTCCCAGTCGCCGCCGCGCGCGCTTTCCACCGTCTTATTCGTGCGCGTCATCCCAGCTCGCATCGCCGCGTCTTCCAATTCGTCCACCATTTCCCAGGCTGCGCGGCACTCTTTCATCGACTCTTGCGACACCGGGGAGCCGTCGTTCTTGTCGTCCTCTTGCTCTTTGCACAGTTGGTTCGCTCGGTCGATCGCTTCGCGCAGCATCAGGCGTAACTTGGGCCGTTCCGGCGGATCTTCTTTCAGCAGTTTCTCTTCGTTCAAGAATGGTTTGTTGTAGAGCACGTCGAAGGCTAACGCCGCGATCCGCGCCTGGTTGGACGTCAAGGACACCGCGTCCGTCCAATCTTTGTCGTCGTCTTTGTCGTCGTCGTCGTCGTCGTTCTCCGCCCCATTCTCCTTTGGGGTTGCCCTCCTTGCGACGCACAGTCCTTCCCGACGATTACGATGACGATGATGATATCTGAGGCGCACCAGAGACGACGTCGACGACGACGGGGACGGGGACGTCGAACATCCCCGCGCGGTAGAGGTCACGCACGACGACGACGACGAGGGGGAGGAGGAAGAGACGAGTCTCGTCGCGACAACCGCGCGCATCGTTGTTCGGTAGTATCCTCTCGCGCGTCGCTTTTGACGCGAGACGCGATTGATGACGACGAAAGAGTTTTTAAAACGACGAGAAAGGTTTGAAAACACCGAAAAAATGACACCTTTCTTTTCTCCGAAGGGCGGGGGCGTCTGCGAAACGTGCTCCGTTTCCGTGTGAACAATAATGAATGTTATTACAACTTTACACTCCCCTTTCTTTCTTTCTTTCTCTCTCTCTCTCTCTCTCTTTCCTAAAAGAGAGATGAAGATGTAAAAAGGAACTTAAAGAACGCGCGCAAAAATGTGTTTCCGGGGTGATGTGTTCTTTTCTTAATAGCCGTTCATCGCGGCCGGCCCCCATTGAAATTCAGCCATCAAAGAGATGTGATCGGAACTCAACTGCGTGTTCGGTAAACCGCCGTATTTAGCTCGCACATCTTTCTCCCCGGGAAGTTCGAGAAGTGCGACTGGGCATAAGGTATCCTCGGTGTAGAATACGTAATCCAAGGAGCCAAAAAAATCCTTCGTGCAATTCGTAAATATCGGCTCAGCCATTCGTGGGTCCACGCGGTCGCGCAAACGCTCAAGCGCTTCTGATTCGAGCAAGCGATTGTCTCTTCGCAACGCCGAGGAGTACGCCGAGACGAGCGGCAATGGGTGGGAGAGTTTCGAGGTTGGGTGCAAGATACCGAGCGGATCTATTTGCAACTCTGGATGGTTGTTGTCCACCATACCTCGAGTCAACAAACCGTGGGCAGCCGAACCGGGCGTGGAGTTGAAATCGCCGCAGGCAACCATAGGAATCTCCGCCGAGGCAGCAATCTTTTCCAAGCCTTTCAACAGAGTGTGCACTTGCCAAAGCTTGACGTCGTTGTGGTCGGTATTGGCGTGAATGTGTGTGTTGGCAACGCACAAAAGTTTCCGTTTTCCAGTCTGTTGTGGCTGTTGCCGCTGTTGCGAATCGAGAGCTTCTAAGACGACGATCAACGCGATGTTATCCTTCATCAATCGGTTCAAGGCTTCCTTTTTGGAGCCGCCAGAACCGACGAGACTTTCTGCCAACGACAACGCAGCTTTGTTGAACTCCACCTCGTATTTCTTAATCAACGCGAATTTGTCTTTCTTGAAGAAAATCGCGCATCCGTCGATGACATACTTCCCTTCCGAGAAAATCTGCGCCGTCTTCTTCTTATATACTGACGAGTACCCGTGTTTGGCCAATTCGCCTTGGAAAAAATCTTCGAAATGGTCCGATTGTACCTCTTGCAAACACAAAATGTCCGCGTCCATTTGGATCAACTCTTTCAAAATATTCTGTCGTCGAAAGTACCAATTCAGTGCCCATGGCGGGGCGTACCCGTACATCTCCGTCGTACAATACACGTCCGCTAAAACGTTATAAGACATAACCGTAAACGTCCCAGGTTCTACCGCATCGTTCTTTTGAATCGGGACCAAATTCCTCTTCGGAGGAGTCGGCGCGGGAATCACCCTCGACGTGACCACCGTCTCCTCCACCCCTCTCTCGTTCGGCGCCGGCGCTTTCGCATCGCACGGCTGTATCTCCAGTTTCAACACGTGTCCAACATCGGTTGGTTTGACTAAATATGTTCTATCCGTAGACACTTCAATCCAAGGAGGCACTGCTGGTGCTTTCGCCTCTTCCGCCGAAGCGTCTTCCTTCGCCAAGTTGTCGCGACTGCCAAATTCACTCCCCGGCCCTTCCTTTTTCTGCTCGTTGGCCACGTTATACTTCGTCGCTCTGGTCGGCTGTCTCTTCTCCATCTCGTCCTCTCCATTCGCGATTCTATTCCGCATCCACTCCCGCCATCCTCTTTTGAAACACTCGCCGTCGCAGTGGTACTGTCTATTGTGCACATTCTGCAAAGTTGCCACTTCCGCTGGATGGACCGAACACACCGCCGTTCTCGATTTCCGCCCCGATCGGTACCACCTGTATCTTAAGTACTGTCCGTCGATGGGAGCTTCTCTCGGAATATCGTCCGTCGTCGACGTTCCGTCGCTTTTACGCGTGACAATGTACGGGACGATCTCGACGCCCGCGATGGGGGTTTCTGTGTTTAACGTCGCGCGAGTGACCACTAAATTCTTCGCGTCTGCCATGGCGTTCGTCGTTTACGCGATCCAACAAAGGACGCGCGCGAGACAAAGAGAATTAGGCCGTCGTCCTCCCCTCTTTTCTCTCTTTCTTTCGCTCTCTCACGAGCGCGTTTCGTGCTCTCTCTGCGCACAAATTATACTCTAATCGTGAGGTGTCAAAATTTCGATCAATGTCCTCTCTCTCTCTTTCGTCGTCCAAAACGTCCTCCTCCCAAAAAAAGGGAGAGAGGAAGGGAGGGAGAGGGAGACGACGACGACGGTCTTCTTCTTCTTCTTCTTCTTCTTCTTCGCTCTCTCTTCCCTTCTCTTCTCTCTTCGTAGAGTCTTCGACGACGGTAAATGACGCTTATAAGATTTTTCTTCGCTCCCTTTGAGAGACTCCCAATTTCGTCGTCGTCGTTCAAAAAACGGTGGTGTATATTTAAGGACTTGCTCTCAACCCTAAACCCTAAACAGAACCACATTTTTTTAAAAGCCTCCTCCTCTCTTTGTTTTCTTCCCCTTTTATAAAAATTTGGGATTTCCCCTCTGTTTTGTGTGTTGTGTGTTCTTTTTCTCTTTTTTAGAAGAAGAGAGAGGACTTCACAAAGAGACTAAAAGGCCTCTCTTGTCTGTCCTTTTGGGGCGAGACCATCATCATCATCATCGACGGGAGGAAGAGGAGGAGAAGGAGGAGGAGGAGGACGACGATAATAAAATGGGTGGTGGTGGTGGTGGTGGTGGTGGTGGTGGTCGAAACACCAAAGCGAAGAAGAAGAAGAAAACCGCCTTGAGACGATGTCTCGGAGGGAGCGTGCTCGTGCTCGTCGCGTGCTTGGTGATTATGATTGTCGAGGACGTGATGTATTCTTCGTCTTTTTCGTCCCTCACTAGGAAGTCGTCGTCGTCGTCGTCGAGCGTTTTCGGCGGTCGCGCGGAGAGAGCCGCGGCGCGTGGGGTGGAATACAGAAGGAGCAGCAATCGCGGCGCGCGCGTCGCGTCTTCATCTCCGCATTTCTCGGTGAGAGGAGATGGTGACGAGGAAGATGAACCCGATCCTTCCGATTCGGAATCCGGCGACTCTTCTTCTTCTTCTTCTTCTTCTTCTTCTTCTTCTTTAGGATACGTGCGAGGGATGGTACACGACATGGACCAGTACGTGTATAAACACTTGTTCCACTCGAAATACTCAGAAACGCACGGAATAGAAGAAGAAGACGACGATAACGAAGAGTTTACTGCCACTAATAAAGAAAAGACGTTGGACGAAACTACCGACGAGGTGCACCAAGAGGTTAAACTCTTAAAAGAGAAGATTGGTCCCTCGATGACGTCGGTAAAGAAGCCAAACGTGAAACCAACTGGAAGTTTGAGCAGAAGAGAACGAAGTTCGAGCTCCGGTGGGGGTGGGAGTTCGAAGGATTTAGCGTGTCGGTTGAGAGAGTGCGACGCGATTAACGCGCCGTTTGAGTTGGGGAAAGCGTACACGCAGAATTTCATCATGAGTAAACAGTCGACGAAGACCGGGAATAACGTGAAAGTGCCAAAATTTTTAGGGATTGAAGGTCAGAAGAGTCGAATGGCGAGAGGGAAATCAGACGCGTCGATTATGCATAAGCAAGTGAAATGGTCGCATTTAGGCGGATTTCCGAGTAATGCTGCAAAGTGCTTGCCGGAGAGGGATATTGTGAGGCAAAATTTTGGGAAGATCAAGTCGTGCGCGGTAGTTGGGAATGGGGGAGGGCTGTTGTTAAAAGAATATGGGGAAGAAATCGACGCGCACGATGCGGTCATACGATTCAATGGGGGGATTACCATAGGATTTGAGAAGTACGTTGGGAAGCGGACGACGTATAGGTTGGCGAATTTTGACCACTTTGCGTTTCACGAAGAGAACGTAGGAGGGAATAAGAAGAGTAGCAGCAATAGTAATAGTAACGATGACGACGATGAAGGAGAAGAGTCTGAAGATAACAATAATATTAACAACAACAACGACAACAACAACATAGAAATTGCAGTCTTGCAACACGTCACTCGGCCTGACGCGCTGACAAAATACGGCCAGCTCTGCGAAAAAGGGTACTACTCCAAACACGGCGTTCCAACCGTCGCTTTGCACCCGGAATTTCACTACTTTGTACTCAACACTGTCGCTCGAGGCGGTCCTTCCAACGGGTTCTACGGCACCATCTTCGCCAACGAAATATGCCAGCACATAATCCTCTACGGGTTCCAAAAAAACTGGAAAGGCACGAAAGTGAAATACCATTACTATGACGAGATTGAACCGACGGATACCCAGGGCGCCCGAGACTCTAGCGAAAAGAGCAGATTTGAACAGTATGTGAAAGAAGTCAACGCGTACAGCAGAAAGTGCTCCAAGAGTGAAACCTGCATCGATAGACGCGTGGATAAAGAAAACTCGGAGAGAGATAAGATTGTTTACGGGTGATGCTTTTTTTATGTACGCGAGTAGTTCTGTAGTTACGCGAATGAGTTTTCATAGACGAAGCGAGGGTTGAATGACAACGAGAATTTACCTCGTAAAAATTTAGAAAAATTATACGAGGAAAAAGAGAAGCGAACCCACACCACACAAAAAGATGTCCTCGTCGTCGTTACCTCCACCAATTCCTCTCTCGTCGCGCAGAAACAATAGCGGCGGGTGCGTCGTCTGTCTCTTCGCCGCAGTCGCTATTCTGTACTACCTCAACAACGCGTACCAGATTCTCTTCATGAATCAACACGCGCGTTTGTTCCAAGGAAAATTTTCGTCTCCAAAAAAGAACACGGGAGCAAAAAATACGAGCACGTCATCCTTTTCTTTATTAGCGATGATGAACGATAAGAAGACATCACCTTCAGACTTCACGTGGATAAAACGTTCGATCGACCTATTTTTAGACAGAGACGAAGACGGGTTAGCATCTTCCTCGTCGTCGTCGTGCGAATTCTTTTCGCGAACTCCGAGAGAAAATGTTGGCGTGTTCAGTTCACACAGATATGTGCACGCTTTTGTCGGAGGAAACTCTAACAGGGTGAAATTGAAAACACTCATGCCAAAGTACGTGTACAGAGACGCGATGGCAAAGTATACGGAAAAAAACGTGAAAGAGATTGCAAAGATGAGCGCAAGTGCCAGATGGGGGATACTGAGCGAACGACGAACTTCTTTTTTTCTGCGCAAGAGGAGGAAGAAGATGAAGAATGCGAGGCGGTTGATAGCTGCTTCGGATAATCCTGACGACGGTGCACGGAACGAGAATAAAAAGCAGCATCAGAAGAAACTTCGGAGAATTATTGGGACGCACCATAAAACAGGGACCGCGTTGATGCGCGACGTGTTTGATTCAATTTCGAGGGAATTCGAGTACAATTTTTTCAACTTGAGGTATTATGAAGATTATCCGTATTTGCAACCCGGCAGTTTATCATCCATTATCGAAGACGCAGATGTGATTTTGGATTATCACTTTTCCAAACCAATTCCATCGTACTTTATAAACGCAGAGGATTGGTATTCAAGCGATCGTCGCGTGCGAAAGTTTAACAAGCAGGAAAGAGAGTGTCAATCACTTGCATCGTATTATGGAGGCTCGTATCGAATTATACACCTGATCAGAGATCCGCGAGACGCGCTTGTTTCCGGAGTTCTCTATCACATGCAAAATCCAGAAGATGAGTCGTGGCTGAGAGAAATTCGAGTTGGTGATGACTTATACGATAATAATTCGTCGTCGTCGTCTTATGTTCAATCGATTCGTCGATTGAAAAATCCCCTAGATGCCATCGCGGCTGAATTGAAAATTGCCGACGACGAACTTCGAATGCTTGGTTTAGCAGCCCAAGATTGCGAAATTGACGTTCGAGCCATGAATGTTCGCTTAGAATCATTCTTCGACGAATTGTACGATATACTGCGCTTTTTAGAGTTCCCAGAAGAGAACATAGAGGAGATGGTGCGCGTCGCCAACTTGCACAACGCCAAGACGTGGGAGAAGAACGAGACCGAAAACCACGTGCATTTTACCAGTGAGAATCCGGAAAGGCATAAGTATATAGAAGCCATGTACGAGGAAGGTTTTGTGAATAAAACGGTGAGTTATTTGCGGTACGCGTTAGGGTACACGAGCAATACCTCAGATGCATTTCCGATGTTTGCGAACGAGAGGTGATTTTTTTTTTCCTGGAACCCGTCTGGGTGCGCAGAATTTGCTTCACACAAGGTTTGGAGATGTTTCGCTCCAAACGCTCGTTAATGCTGTAGAAGTTGTTGTAATATTATAAATGAATCTGCTTTGCTATGTGATCATTTTGCTTCCTGAATTGCTTGTTATTATTATTATTATTATTATTATTATTATTATTATTATTATTATTATTATTATATTCGTTCTTTCCATCGGCCATCCGGCTTAGGAGTTTGAGTTTTGGTGATTCCCCCTCACACCGCGCTGTCTTTACATCTCTCGGTCGCCCTTCGGAACCCCGTTCGGTTGCGCGTTTTTAAGAATCCACGGATGTTCGGTCACTTTTCTCAAACTTATTCTATCTTTCGGATCTTTCACTAATAATTGTGCGATTAAATCTCTCGCGTCCGCGGAAACGTGGTCCGGGAACCGTAAATCCACCTTACAGATGCGCTTGTACGTCTCAGAGTGTCCTTCCGCTTCAAACGGCGGCACACCGACGAGAAACTCGTACGCTAACACGCCTAAACTCCACACGTCCACCGCATGATCGTGATCCCTCCCTTCCACCATTTCTGGAGGTAAATAATCCAAGGTTCCGCACAAAGTTTGCCTTCTCGAGTGCGGCGCGTGCACCGACCACCCAAAATCAGCAATTTTCAACTCGCCTTTAATCCCAATCAATAAATTTTCCGGTTTAATATCCCGATGTATCACGTGTTTCTTGTGACAATACACCAAAGCTCTCGCCAAAGACGCCACGTACGTCGCGCTTCTCTCCTCTGAAAACCTTTTTGCTTTCTTCAACTCCTTATACAGCTCCCCTCTCGCCGCGTACTCTAAAATCAAATACACCCTATTCTGATCGTAAAAATATCCATACAATCGCAATATATTTGGATGCCTCAAGTGTGACTGAATCTCGATTTCTCTTCTCAACTGATGCTCCACGTGCGATTGTTGTAGTTGTGATTTATATAGCACCTTCAGAGCGACTATATATTTCGATTGCTTCTCTCGCGCGAGGTAGACGTTGCCGAATTTCCCGCGACCGAGCGGTTTGCCTATATCGAAGTCTTCCAACTAAAGTTATAAAAAAGAGTCGTATTCGTGAAAAGATACGGTCAGTACAGCTCTCCGCGCGTTACTCTTGCGTTCAAAAACCCAGCGTTCGCCCGTGTCGAGTGGCAGGAGTGGCAAACGATCGCGAGGGTGAGCGCGAGACGCATAAAAAAATTTGAACGCGCAGACGACAGACGAGACTCAAAACGTCGTCTCTCGATTTTTTCCGTTGGAACAATTTTCGTCTCACCTGCCATCGCTTCTCGCTGGTGTTCGCGTTGTCGCGCGTCGTCGCATCCGCGGGCATCATCGAACTTTGGTGGTAGTGTTGTTGTTGATTTTGTTCGGCGGTTCCTCCTCCTCCGGCGCGTCGCGTCGATTTCCGAGCGGTCGTCTCGCCATTAGTATTCGCGGTGTTGGAAACTTCCCGGAGCATCGAGGGGGCGTAATGTTTCGACGCCATCACGCGAATAATGCGTGCGCAAACACGTCACGTCTCTCTCTCTCTCTCTTCGAAAAGACCCCCCCACTCCGCAAAAAAGGTCGGCGACGCTCTCTCTCTCTCTCTCGTGGTCTTGGTGGTGGTCTTCTTCTCGTCGAAGGCGCGGTACAGGCGTCGAGAGAGAAGTAATGGCGACACAGGAAGACAAAAAGAGGAAGAAAAAGAAAGGGAGGACCCATGAATATTTAGGGTCTCATAAGAGAAGCAAAAAGAGAGGAAGATGTCGAGCGAATTTTTTTATTAATCCTTTCAACGACTTTTACGCACTCGCTTTAGACGACGACGACGACTTTCAGAAGACGACGTGCGAAGAAGAAGAAGAAGAAGAAGGACGGGGGCTCTCCGGTGGGTGCTCTCTTTCTCTTTTTCTCTTTCTTTCTTTCTTTCTTTCTGCTTTCTTTCGGTGGCGATCTTTTCGTGAAAGAGTCAAAAATGTCGTCGTGAAAAGGAAAAGACTTTGAGCGATGATGAAGCGCTTTCGATCGAAACGCGCGATACCACCACCGCCACCACCGTCACCGTCGTTGACGACGGCTGCATGGAAAGATACTACCGCCATCACCAAGAACACAAACACCGCGACGACGAACCAAGGAAGAGACGTCGTCGACGAACTGAAAAGAATCGAAGCGATGACGTTTTGCGTCAGAGGTGGCTTTTTGGTGAAATACGGGAGACGAGGGAAACCGCACGGGGCGGAGTTTAGGTTTTCGCTCGATGGGAGAGCCATGGAGTGGGAGAACACGAAGAAGAAGAAGACGACAAAGAAACAGGGGGAGGAGGCAGAGAGAAACGGTGGCCAAGGGGCGTCGACTTCGAAGCGTTTTTCTGGCGATAACAATACTAATAAATCCGTCTTACAGTTGCACGACGTCGTCAAAGTGACGAAAGGAAGACACTCGGCGATATTCGATCGGTTTCCGAATCTGCACGACGAGAAGTGTTCATTTTTCGTGGAGTATGTGGACGGAGGTGGAGCAAATGATGTAACAAATAGTAGAAGCACTAAGAATAACAAAGTTCGAACTTTGAATGTAGTCGCGGAAGATGAGCAGAGCAGAGATAAATGGGTGCTCGGCATCGAGACGACACTGTTAATCTCGAAAGGGTTGTATTACTTGGATAAATCTTCTGGCACGACGCGTTTGAAGCACGTGGCCGCGCTGTCGACGAGGCAAAGACAGAGTTTTCGTGTGAACACGAGCACGAGTAAACATAGCAGCGAAGAAGTCGCGGTGGCGTTTGAAGAGAGGACAAGGGATCACAGCAAGAACTTGTTTGATAG
>Ga0208277_1001879_pt1 | contig 12084 bp, 7 predicted proteins | sample ETNtaG_5_FD_185782 | JGI IMG/M metagenome (GOLD analysis project Ga0208277, IMG submission 185782) | Marine microbial and viral communities from oxygen minimum zone, Eastern Pacific Ocean - ETNP201406SV205 (SPAdes) (version 2) | ecosystem: Environmental > Aquatic > Marine > Oceanic ...
GATTCGGGTGATGACACATCCTTGTTCTTGGATGCTGTCGACCGCCCTCACGTCTTACACTGGAAGTCAAGCTCAGATGATTTGCTTTACTCAACGAGGAACGCCGCAGGAACATGGTCCAGTATGACCGTTGATGGAACAGGAGGACTTGATGTTGGGCGCTCTAATGCACTTGTTGTTGATGACAATCATCAACTTCATGCAGCATATGCCGATTACGACAACAAAAACTTGCGATATGCCACCATGCCAACAGGACTCTTGGAAACGAGCGAAGTTAGTATTCAATTCGGACAATATGGCAATGTGACAGCTACAGTTGTCGATAATTCAACCATTCGTGTCACTGTACCAACTGCTGTTGATGCTACCGAATCCGTTACATTGACTCTTTGGGGTGCAAATGGAACGGGATATGACCTCTCTTCATCCTTCAGATTTTACAACGATGACGATGTTGATAGCGATGGTGTGCTCAACGTTGACGACGATTGTCCGAATGATTATGGATTATCCTCGGTCGATGTTAATGGATGTCCTGATCGTGATGGTGATGGTGTGAGTGATGTCGCTGATGTTTTCCCTGATGAACCAACACAATCCACCGATACTGACGACGATGGGTGTGGAGATGCTGCTGATGGATTCAACGGAGACCAATTCCCTTCCGACCCAACACAATGTGCTGATACTGATGGCGATGGATATGGAGACAACCAGACAGGGACTGAACCTGATGATTGCCCGTCAGTTGCAGGTAATTCAACCTACGATGGATATGGTTGCCCAGATAACGACGGCGATGGTTGGTCCAACAGCCTTGATGCATTCCCAGATGATGCAAATGAAACCATTGATAGCGACAGTGATGGCGTTGGAGACAACAGCGATGCGTTTCCAAATAATCCAAATGAATCTCTCGATTCAGATGGAGATGGTGTGGGCGACAATGCAGATGCATTTCCTTTCAATTCTCTCGAAATGTTTGATTCTGATGGAGACGGTGTCGGTGATAATTCCGACATGTTCCCAAACGATGCAAATGAAACAGTCGATACTGATGGAGATGGCGTAGGCGATAATGCTGACTTATTCCCGAATGATAACACCGAATGGGCTGATTCTGATGGAGATGGCGTTGGAGACAACAGTGATCCGTTCCCATTCCTCTCAAATACAACCGATGGAGATGGCGACGGTTACTTCGATAGTGAAGACCGATTCCCTGAGGATTCAACCCAATGGAACGATTCCGATAATGATGGTTTTGGAGATAATCCTCTTGGAAATGATCCTGATTCATTTCCAAATAATCCAACTCAGTGGGCAGATTTTGATGGAGACGGTTATGGCGACAATTGGGGAATAGACGCTTGGAACACTACACGTTTGTTTGTTTGGCCTGGCCAATTCGTAGGAAATGCACTCATGGCAGATCACTGCCCAACGGAGTACGGGAATTCGACTGTGGACGGATTTACAGGTTGTCCTGACAGCGATATGGATGGTATTCCAGACATTTACGATCTATTGGACGATCTAAACGCAGGAATCCCTATTGACTCAGATGGTGATGGCATTCCAGACCAACTCGACACGTGTCCGAATACACCCTCATGGACAGTGGTTGATTTCCAAGGTTGTGAAATCGAAATCCCTGGTGAAGAAAATTCTGGTGAAGAGTCTTTCTTCAGTTCTCTCCTTGCAGGTGATGGAGATACGTTAACAAAGACCGTTGGAGTTGGCGCCATCCTTCTTGCCCTCTTCGCAATGCTCCAAACAAATGCAGTTATGGCGGTTTTACCTGATGCGTTCAGATGGATGCAGGTTGTGCGAACCTCCAAGAAGCTCTCGAAAGAAGAAATGAACGAATTGACATACCTTCAATCCCTTGTTCAAGCATATTATGCTGATATGGAGACGCTTGTCGAGGAGCTACAGCAACTCAATTCAGATATAACGGCTCGATATACGAACAACGAAATTCGCAAAGATACTCGTGAAAAGTTGATTACCCTCATCGATGATTTGATTTCGACAAGTCCTGAACAAATGAAGCGTGTCGCCTACAATGATGCTTATTTCGGATTGTTAGGGACAACCGATACTGTAGAACGCACGAAGCTCCTCCAAGAAGAAATCGCGATGAGAGATTCGAAGGCTTCCGAAGAAGCACCTACCAATGATCAACCTTCAGCAAGCCAAAAAGGCACCATAAATGAACAAGATGGGCATGAGTACCTAGAGAGTCCATCTGGGAGTGGAACCTGGTTCATTCGAAACTTAAGTACTGGTGAATGGGATCACTGGGAATAGTTCAGATTGGGCACGTAGAATGGCCAAACAGTTTGTAAAATGGACAAAAACCAACTGCAGATGTTAGAAGACTCCAACAACCCACTGCAAGTAACAGAACGTCCCAATTGAACTCGGATATGTATTCCACACCCACCATAACAAAGCCACCAAAAACGCGGACTAGCCTATCGTTTGAACTTAGATTCATGGGTATCCACCAGATAGAAATTAATTCTACGCGCATATAAAGGCCTGTTTTACCTGATTATTCGATTTCAATTTGCAAAGCATACTCTGTGTTCCATTTCGTTAGGTTCATATATGGCCTTGCACTCGGCATTATGTAACCTAAGGTTCAGTAGTGGTGAAACGATGACTGGAGACGACTGGGAAGAAAAAATGCTTGACCAACTTGAGAAACTCTTGTCCAATATGGGCATGAACATGAGTCGTGAGCAACTTAGAGGTCTCTTGAAACAATTCCGATCTCAATTTGAAGCAATGGGAATTGATGAAGAACGTATTGCCAAGGGTGATGTGAACTTCAATTTCGACTTAAGCAGCCTCAAAGATATGTTCCAGCCAGGTATGGACTTTGGTGAACTGTTCAAGAATATGGGCGTTGATGTCCGTGTCGATACAGCACCAGTTGAGATTCAAACTCCAGAAAGTGATGAGGGGGAGAACCTCACACTTCCAGCTGACGACATTTACTTGGAAGGTTGGAACATGAGCGTCACTGTTGACTTTGCTAAGAAAGGTGAAATTGAACAAGATCAAGTCGAACTAAACCTCATCGATGGGGGTACACTTGTCGAAGTTCATCGATCAACACAACTCGCTCCTCTCGCTCGAATTGAACTACCACATGCATGCGAGGATGTTGTTGACTTCACACTCAATAACGGTATCCTCGATATCACACTGCGATTAATCCCTCCAGAGGAAGCATTCGCTGCACTCCCGCCAGGTGAAGATGGCGATGATTCCATTCCCCAACAATCCGACATTACCATCGATGTTGCAAAAGATGACGATGATGATGACGATGATGGAGGAATCCCTATTCTGTGAAAGGAGATGAACAAATGAGCAAAGTAATTGGAATTGATTTAGGAACAACAAACAGCTGTGTAGCAACCATCGAAAACGGTGAGCCAATCGTTATTGCAAACGCAGAAGGCGCAAGAACAACCCCCTCTGTCGTTGCATTTAGCAAAGATGGAGAACGACTTATCGGTATCACCGCTAAGCGACAGGCTGTAACGAACCCTGACAGAACCATGATCTCTGTCAAGAGACACATGGGTACAGATTGGAATACAAACATCGACGATACAGATTACACGCCTCAAGAAATTTCAGCGTTTATTCTTCAAAAGTTGAAGGCTGATGCTGAAGCATATCTTGGTGTTGAAGTCAAGCAAGCGGTCATCACATGTCCTGCATACTTCACTGACGCACAACGAAAGGCAACCAAGGATGCTGGTCGTATTGCTGGAATGGATGTTCTCCGTATCATCAACGAGCCTACTGCTGCCGCTCTTGCATATGGTGCAGACAAAGGCGATGACCAAACAATCCTCGTCTACGATTTAGGAGGAGGTACCTTTGACGTTTCAGTTCTTGAAATCTACAACGTTGATGGGCAACCTCAAATCGAAGTAAAAGCAACAGCAGGGAACAATAAACTCGGTGGCGATGATTTCGATGACCGTGTCATTGAATGGCTTGTGAGTGAATTCAAGCGAGAAACTGGAATCGATCTTTCCAAGGATAACCAAGCAATGAGTCGTCTAAAAGAAGCCGCTGAAAAAGCAAAAATCGAACTTTCTGGAACTCAATCCTCTCAGATCAATCTCCCGTTTATTACCATGAAAGATGGTAATCCAGAGCACCTTGACATGACGCTTTCTCGAGCACGATTCGAAGATCTCATCGCAAAGCACATCGAAGACACGATGGCACCAACTCGCCAAGCAATGAAAGATGCTGGTATGAAGAAAGGTGATGTCGACAAGGTCATTCTCGTCGGTGGTTCAACCCGAGTCCCAGCAGTACAAACTGCGATTGAAAAGGAAACTGGAAAGGCTCCATACAAAGGAATCAACCCTGATGAAGCAGTTGCTATGGGCGCAGCACTACAAGCTGGAATCATTGCTGGTGATGAAGAAGTCTCCGACATCCTTCTTCTCGATGTTACACCGTTAACTCTCGGTATTGAGACGCTTGGTGGCGTTACAACAACAATGATCGAGCGGAACACAACAATCCCTGCTCGCAGAAGTGAAATCTTCTCAACTGCAAGCGACAACCAGCCTGCTGTAGAGATTCACGTCCTTCAAGGAGAACGAGAATTTGCAAAGGATAACACCACCCTTGGCCAGTTCCATCTCACAGACATACCTCCTGCGCCTCGTGGAGTTCCTCAAGTTGAGGTAACCTTCGATATTGATGCAAACGGTATCGTTAACGTGAGCGCAAAAGACATGGGTACTGGAAAGGAACAGTCCATCAAGATTGAATCACAAACATCCCTAAGCGAAGAAGATATTCAGAGCAAGATTGCAGAAGCTGAAAACTTTGCAGAAGAAGACAAGCGAAGAAAGGCAAAGGTTGAACTGCGAAATATGGCAGATCAAATCGTCTACCAAACTCGTCGAACACTCGATGAAAACGAAGACAAACTCGATACTGCGGATCTCGAACCAGTCCGTGAAAAACTCTCTGAACTTGAAGCACTTGTGCAAGATGGAGAAGGAAAGCCAATCGATTATGATGCAATGGATGAGGCGACAATTCAAGCAAAGGTCAAGGAAGTTGAGGAATCGATGCATGCAATCTCATCCAAACTGTATGAGGCTGCTGCTGCTGAAATGGCTGAATCTGAAAACGATGAAGGAGATGGAAACATCAACGTTGAAACTGACGATGTTGTAGATGCTGACTTCGAAGTCGTCGACGAAGAAGACTGAGCATTGGACTTATGTGCATGGCTCAGGTGGATTGTCTATGAGCGAAGTCCCGATCCTTGAGGAGACGGATCGAACCACGGGGCGAGATGCCCTTCGCAAGAACATCCAGGCTGCTATTGCATTAGCTGGAGCAGTCCGCTCAACGCTTGGCCCTAAGGGCCTTGACAAACTCTTGGTCGATGACGAAGGTCGCAGTATGGTGACCAATGATGGTATCACTGTCCTCGAATCTGCGAAAGTCGAGCATCCTATCGCACACATGCTAATCTCTGCGAGTGCAACGCAAGACCAAACCGTTCGAGATGGAACGACAACAACCGTTCTCCTCGCTGCTGAATGGCTGCAAAACGCTTGGCATTTGGTTGTACAAGGCGTCCATCCTGCAACCATCGCCCGTGGATATCGAATCGCAGAGCAGTTCTGTAGAGATGCAATGCCGGAGTTGAGTATAGAAGCCTCAAAAGAACAAATTCTTGCGGCAACAAAGACGTCATTGGCTGGAAAGTTGCATACACAAATGCAATCAGTCATTGCGCAATGTGCCGTAAGTGCTGCTGAAACCATTGCTATGGGTTCGAAAGGAAAGATGGTCGCTGATCCGACCAGAGTCAAGGTCATTACCCGAAGTGGTCCTACTCTTGAAGAATCAAATCTTATCACTGGACTTGCCCTTGCAAAGAAACGTGCGCATCGAGATATGCCCTCAACTCTCGGGCCTGGATCTATTCTCTTAGTCGATGGTGGACTTGAACTACGCTCGATGAGCACCGATGTGAAACTCAATGTCACCTCGACAGAAGTTCTTCAATCCTTTAGGGATGCTGAACATGAACGACTTCTCAACCAGGTTGAGAAATTATCAAGTCTTGGAATCAACGTTCTTGCTTGTCGTGAAGGAATTGATGATGCAATGCATTCTCATCTTGCAAAGGCAGGTATCCAAGCGTTCCGACGTGTTGCGAAGAGTGACCTTGAATTGCTTGCAAGGGGATGTGGGGCATTGCTCGTACCAACCATTCATCAAGCGAGGAAAGAAGACGTTGGAGTCTTCATCAAAAGTTACTGTGAGCGATGGGGTGATTCAGAACACTGGATTCTAGAAGCCGATGAAGGTGGAGCAACATTTGTTGCAACAGGAAGCACTGAAACGGTTGTTGCTGAAGTAGAACGATGTTTTGCTGATGCACTTGGAGTTGCTTGTAGACTGATGGAATCACCGAAACTGGTCCCTGGAGGAGGTGCAACATACATCGCACTGGCTCGTCGACTTCGACGATTTGCTGAAACTGTGCCTGGAAGAGAACAACTCGCAATCGAAGCATTCGCCGATGGTTTAGAGACAGTTCCGAGAGTACTCGCTGAAAATGCAGGGATGGATCCTATCGACACCCTGCTGCAAGTCGTCTCGATTCAATCGACCAATAATGATGATTCCATTGGATTAAACGTCAACTCCAAACTTCCAGAAGACATGATACAATGCGAAGTGGTCGAACCTGCTCGTGTTATTGAACAGGCAATCTCTGGAGCAAGTGAAGTCTCAGTTGCCGTATTACGTATTGATGATGTCCTCTGGGCAAGACAAGAAATCAGCGTTCCTGAAGACGTACAAGCATCTCTTGACGGTACTGCTCCAGACCGTAGATAAACACGATTCGACGCTCGTCAAATCATAACCACCCTATATATATAGTAAATTCAGCGGATATACATGGTCAAAGTTGGGATTGACGATGTGGCGATTCATTTTCCACGCCTCTACATGGACATGCGAGACTTCGCAGAAATGCGAGGTGCAGACTATGGAAAATTGAACAAAGGACTCGGACTGGAAGCTATGGCTATTCCAGATGTCCATGAAGATACAGCGACAATGGGTGCCATGGCAGTCATGCGTTTAATCGATCGAAATGGCATCGATCCACGAACAATTGGAAGGATGTATCTCGGAACAGAATCTGCTCTCGATGGTGCAAAACCTACTGCAACCTACATTCTTGACATGCTTACTCAGCGCTATCAAGGCCGTTTTGGAGTTGATTGTTTTCGAAACTGCGACGTAGTCGACATGACATTTGCTTGTATCGGCGCCGTCGACGCACTTCACACAACACTCGATTGGGCTGCACGTTCGACACTTGAAGATGAACGAATTGGCGTTGTTATCTTTTCTGATAATGCCAAATACGACCTCGAGTCAAGTGGAGAATACACACAAGGAGCGGGAGGTGGAGCACTTCTCATTCGACAAAATCCTAGATTACTTGAAATTCCAGATTGCTGGGGTGTTTCGACAACCCCTGTCCATGATTTCTTCAAACCGCGTCGAAATGTGAGTCTTCGAAGCGTTATTACGAACGTGATGCAACTTGCTCAAGAAACAGGACAATCACTTAGAAAAGGAATTGTTGAACGAATGGTCAAGCACCTTCCTGAATCAACAGTTCGTCGACTTGGCATCTTTGCTCACGGAGAAGAATCCGTAAACGTTCACAGAGACGAACCTGTCTTTGATGGACAATTTTCCAATCGATGCTATCAGCAAGCCGTTCGTCAAGCATTCTACAACTTCAGTGAACGTGCAATAAAGCAAAAGCGTTGGGATCCTGAACTGGATACCCGCTTCACACAACAGTGGTCTCGAATCATCATGCACTTGCCATATGCTTTCCAAGCTAAGCGGATGTTCCCTGATGTATTCCGTCACGATCGAATCGATACAGAGATGTGGCCAAGTGTTGTTGAACAGATTGGAGAACAACCATCTAAGCCAAGTTCTGACGACCCTGAAGCACTAATTGCATGGGAAAATGAAATGGATGGTTATCGAAGAGCAATCTCGAAAACTCCAGAATACATACAATTCCATAAGGAACGAATTGAGAAAGGCCAACGTGCATCCAGTCTTATCGGAAATCAATACACAGGTTCCATTTTCCTCGCTCTTATGTCGACCTTTGAATCTGATCTGGAAGACAATTCCAATCTCGAGGGAGAATTGTTTGGTCTCTGTGGATATGGTTCAGGAGCCAAGGCGAAAGTCTTCGAAGGAAAGGTAGCGCCAAAATGGCGAGAAGTTGTTGCTCGATGGCAACTCTTCGAACGCCTTGCTGGACGAGTTGCTATTGATGAGATCACCTATGAGAACCTCCACAAAGGGTTGCAAGAAAAGAGCGTTGTCGCCCCACGTGGTGAATTCGCTTTGGTCAATATTAGTGAAGAAGGAAACGATGAAGGTGCTCGAACCTACAAGTGGATTTCTCAATAAGTTTCGTGATTATCAAAAGAAATCAACGTTCTTCTGATAGGCCATCGAGCATTGCTTTAACAATCTCTTCAAGACCGTAACTAGGAGACCAATTCCACTCCTCTTTTGCTACAGAACCATCAATCGAGTCTGGCCATGAATCAGCATAGTTCTGGCGAACATCTGGAACGAAATCGCATTTGAATCCGTCCACTTCTTGCGAGATTGCATCGGCCAGTTCTTTAGCGGTAAATGAATGACAATCGATGTTGTATCCTGCTTTTGACGGACCAAGCGTATCACTCTGCGCATCCATGAGCATTAGGGTTGCTTTGATAGCATCGTCCATGTACAACATAGGCAATCGTGTGTCTGGTCGAACAAAACATTCGTAATATCCATGATTGATTGCAGCGTCAAAAATCTCAACGGCGTAATCGGTTGTCCCTCCCCCTGCTGGCGCCTTGTATGAAATAAGCCCAGGATATCGAATGCCACGAACATCAATTCCATGTTTATCTCCGTATTCTCTAGCAAGTGACTCGCCACTAACCTTCGTTTCCCCATAAACCGTTGTCGGATTCAGATCTGTAATTTGTGGAGCATGTTTTGGAGCATCTGGTCCGAAAACTGCTATCGAAGATGGTGAGAAAACTCGTAGAGAACACTTCTTTGCTGCCTCAAAGACCGATACAGTACCTCCAACGTTTACCTTTCGACAGAGTTCTGGGTTCTTTTCTCCGGTAGCGGAAAGCAATGCTGCTAAATGATATACAGTCCCAATACCCTCATCATTGCACAGTTTGATAATCGAATCGGTATCCAAAACATCCAGAGTCACATAGGGGCCCTGGCTGGTTGAATTCTGCTTCTCGTCACTTCGGATGTCAGAAGCAATCACAGAAGAAGTTCCATGTTTATCCCTCAAAGCTTCAACAAGTTCAGTACCAATCTGGCCTAATGCTCCCGTGACCAGAATTTTTTCCCTTGTAGCTCCCGACATAGTTCATCTCCTTAGCCAATATTGATATGGTATGCGCGACGGCCTAAAAGCCCGTTGATAGAGGTGAAGTACGTAATTGTCAGCGGAGGAGTGCTCAGTGGACTGGGCAAAGGTGTCACTGCAAGTAGCATTGGCGTCCTCTTGAAAAGCGCTGGACTGCGAGTCACTTCTATCAAAATTGATCCATATCTAAACAGCGATGCTGGAACAATGAGCCCGTTTGAACACGGAGAAGTCTTTGTTTTGGATGACGGCGGCGAGGTCGATTTGGATCTCGGCAACTATGAGCGATTCCTCGATCTCAACCTTGCTCGCGACAATAATTTGACCACTGGAAAAATTTACTCAAAGGTCATTGAAGCAGAGCGTCGAGGCGATTATCTTGGCAAGACCGTTCAGGTCATTCCACATGTTACCGATGCAGTGCAAGATTGGATTGAAGATGTTGCAAAACTCTCTGCTGATGGAAGCAACGCTTCCCCAGACGTATGCATTGTCGAATTAGGTGGAACTGTTGGAGATATTGAAAGTGCACCGTATTTGGAAGCATTGCGTCAATTCCAATTCCGTGTTGGTAGAGAAAATGTCACCTTCGTTCACGTTTCACTCGTACCAGTTATGGGACCCGTTGGTGAACAGAAGACAAAACCTACACAACACACCGTCAAAGAATTGATGGGATTAGGAATCACTCCTGATGTTCTTGTTTGTCGTTCAAGCAAGCCTTTGACCCAAGAGACAAGAGACAAACTCGCTGCATTCTGTCATGTTGATTCCAAAGCAGTCTTTTCGACGCACGATGTTCCGAACATCTACCATGTACCGTTGATGCTTGAAGAACAAGGCTTCTGCAATATTCTGGGAATAGATTGCAACAAAACTGAAATTCTTTCAGACTGGAAGAAAATGGCTTACCATCTTGACGAACTGGAAGAAGAGGTCCATATTGCAATGGTTGGAAAGTACACTGGCCTTTCTGATGCGTACTTATCTGTCATCAAATCGCTTCAGCATGCAGCAATTGCAGTCGATCGGAAATTACGTATTGATTGGATTGAAGCAAGCGACCTTGAGGAAAGCAAGGATTCTGATGCATGGTCTCTGCTCGAGAACGCACATGGCGTCCTTGTTCCAGGTGGCTTTGGCGACCGCGGAATCGAAGGAAAGATTCTAGCAGCACAACATGCTCGAGAAAATAATGTTCCATATCTAGGAATCTGCTTGGGATTGCAAGTTGCAACCATTGAATTCTGTCGAAATGTGTTGGGAATCAGCGAGGCAACTTCCACTGAATTTGATCCAGATGCTGCAAACCCTGCAGTTATTTTCATGCCTGAAATCTCCAAGACACATCTTGGAGGGACAATGCGCCTAGGTTCTCGCCCAACGATCTTCCAAGTTGAGGACTGTGTCACACGCCGCCTTTACGGCGGAGAGGCTCAAGTGGATGAACGACATCGACATCGCTACGAAATCAATCCTGATCTTGTTGAGCAAATTGAACAAGCTGGATTGAAGTTTGTTGGTAAGGATGAGAGTGGATTGCGCTGTGAAATCTTTGAACTCGAGAATCATCCATTCTTTATTGGCGTCCAATACCATCCTGAATTCAAATCAAGACCAGGTCGGCCAAGCCCTCCATTCCTCGGATTGCTTCTCGCTTCAAGTGGGCAAGAATTACCTTAAGATTCAAGGATGCGAATGACTCGTGTCGTTCGATAACCCTGTAGTAATTTTATGAAACGACGTTGTTGATATTCTTCATCGAGTGATGGATCGCCGGTATCGATACGTACACTGGAGAGGCCGAGAAGTTTTGATGGAGTTGCAACCCCAAGGATTGATTCAAACCCAATGGCTCGAAGAACATCTGGAGAAAGTTGTAAGTTACCTCGGCCAATAAGGAAGCCCTGGCCGCCCATTGGAGACAAAAGAAGGAGGCGTGGCCCCTCATATCCCTGAAGATGACTCAACAATTGTTGTTCATTCAAATCAGAATAAATTGTTCCTTTGTGCTGAATGTCAATTCCAAGCAGTGTTAATTCTACGTTCAGATGCTCCCCCATTCGTCGTAGAGTACCTCCACTACCCCAGATGACCATGAGTTCAGGTTCGTCATCGATCAAGTTGCCGATATGATTTGCTAATCCCTCGATTGTATCCGATTCTGAGGCACGTTCGACTTGTTCTTTTGCTCCTTGCATAAATCGTGGGCTGGAAGGCGTCCAAGCTTCTCCATACATACGAACCTTCCATTCACCTTTCTGATAGATTTCTTCATCCAAGTCCATGACTTCAGTAATAGCAACCATCAAATCACCTTGAAGGAAAGCGAGTAAGACTTCTGCAGAGGCTTTTGGAGTGGTTGCAAAACAACCGGAATGCATCTTTACGCCACCAGGAACACCGATTAATGGTGTTTCATTCCCATCAAGAGCATTGACGATATCTCGAGTCGTTCCATCGCCTCCAGCATAAAGAATCACATCGACTTCTGCTTTGAGAAGGTCTTGAACGAGATGAGATGTATCTTGAGCGGTCGATTCAGTTGGAGATGCTTT
>Ga0208277_1001882_pt1 | contig 12075 bp, 7 predicted proteins | sample ETNtaG_5_FD_185782 | JGI IMG/M metagenome (GOLD analysis project Ga0208277, IMG submission 185782) | Marine microbial and viral communities from oxygen minimum zone, Eastern Pacific Ocean - ETNP201406SV205 (SPAdes) (version 2) | ecosystem: Environmental > Aquatic > Marine > Oceanic ...
GATTATTTAAATGTTGTTCCAAATTCTCTTCATCTAGGTAGGACCATAAAAATATCTGCTCAACTCGCCACGCGTTATCTTTTAGAATTTCAGACAAATCTAAAAAGTCCGATGATGGCCATATCTTTTTCAACTCTGATAAATTTTTCTTTAATGTCTTCTTCCAGTTTTGATCACGAAATAGACCTAATTCAAAATTTTCAACAGTTTCTAAATAAAGGTTTTCTAGTGATTTCAATCTAAAGGATGTCCCATCAATTGATTTTGTAAATCAACTAATTTTCTTGGAGAAAGTCTGCTTCTATATGTTTGACGGATTGCATCACAGATTATTGATCGTAAAATAAAAATTGCATAATCATTCTTATTTGCATTTTTAATTGCTTTTGCAAGTACTTCTCCTAGTTCATGATTTTTATCATAAATTATGTTTATTTTATTATCTGCGATTTGAATTACCTCATACAGTCTGTCTCCATCTAATCTTTGAGGAATAGCTTTGAAGTCCATAAATATTTTTTGTTTGTTTTTATTGTCATCAATTATTTTTTCTTGTAGTTCGGAGTCAAAAGAACTAACACCGTTAGAAAAATATGTCAAAACACGCACAGAAGATTTTTCATATGAAATTAAAGATACATTGTCAGGAGATAAATGGAAAGCATACCATGTTAAGATGTATTCAGGGAAGTGGCTTGATGAATCACAAGTTGATCAACCGTTATGGTGGCACTGGGTTGATATAATTGTCCCTGAGGAATTAGACCATGAAACTGCAATGTTATTTGTAGGAGGAGGTACCAATAAAGATGAAAAGTTTTTATTAGACAGTACTGCTGTAGGATTTGCTCTTAAAACTAACTCTGTAATTGCACAAGTAAGTAATGTACCCTTTCAACCTATTAATTATCTTGACGTAGAACAAAAAGAATTTTATGAAGACGATTTAATCGCCTATGGATGGGATAAATTCCTAAAATCTGGTGCAGAGGATTCGTCTCTCTTTTGGCTTGCTCGATTTCCCATGACTAGAGCAGTAGTAAGGGCAATGGATGTTATACAAGAAATACATAAATCAGAAAAATCAATTATTAATTCTTTTTTTATTGCTGGTGCATCAAAAAGAGGATGGACTACATGGACAACTGCAGCAGTAGATAAAAGAGTTGTTGGCATTTCACCAATTGTAATTGACATGCTTAATGTTGTCCCAAATTTTGACCATCATTATCAATGTTATGGTGAATTTAGCCCTGCGGTTCAAGATTATGTAAATTATAAAGTTGTAGATTGGATGGATTCTAAAGAATATGAGAAACTAATTGCTGAGGTTGAGCCATATAACTTTAAAGAAAAATTTACAATGCCAAAATTTATAATCAATGCGGCTTCAGATGAGTTTTTTGTAACTGATTCTTGGCAATTTTATTGGGATGATTTGCCAGGAGAAAAACATTTAAGATATGTCCCAAATGCAGGCCATAGTCTTGAAGGAACATACCAGCTAGAAAATTTAGCTTCTTTTTATTACCGCTTTCTAAATAACATAAATCAACCTAATTGGAATTGGAAAATTAATAATGATACTATTTTTGTAAATATCAATCAAGGGCAGAATTATAAAATAGCAAAATGGGAAGTAAATAACCCAAAAGAAAGAGATTTTAGAATTTATAAAATAGGTAAAACATGGCAGAAAACAGATATAGAAACTAATGATAAAGGTCATTATGCAATCCCTGTAAAATCAACTGAGGGATATACTGCTGCACTTGTTGAAGTTGTATTTGATCCTAATGGTGACAATCCTTTAATCCTATCAACTGGAACATTGGTCACTCCAAAAGAATACCCTTTTGAAAAATATGTCCCTGAGAAAAGCCTTGGGACAAAAAACAACTAGATCTTTTTGTTTTTTAATTGCTCTGCAGCAAAATTTGCTGCTCTGGCGGTAATTGCCATAAAAGTTAGGGATGGATTTTTAGTTCCGGATGTAGTCATGCATGCTCCATCAGCAACAAATACGTTTGAACAAAGATGCATTTGGTTCCATTTATTTAAAATAGATTTATTTGGGTCATCCCCCATTCTAGCGCCTCCAACTTCGTGAATATCTAATCCAGGAGCCTGTTTTGTGTCATATGGGTTTATATCCTTACATCCTGCTCTTTCAAGCATTTTTTTTCCTTCGCTCAAAAAGTCTTTTATCATTAATTCATCATTTTTAGTGTAATCAACAGATATTTCAATTATCGGTATTCCATAATCATCCATTTCTTTTCCCAGGCGAACATGATTAGAATAAATTGGAATATTCTCTCCCTGCATCATCATATAAATAGACCAAGAGCCAGGTTTAGAAATATCATCGATAAACTCATTACCATATTGAGCCCCTTTCAATTGGTTAGTTTCTCTCCACCAATTATCTCTAGAAGCACTATAAAAAACCATATATCCCCCCTTGAAATCCATGTCTTGAGAATTCCTGTTCCTAAATGTTGGCATCATTATAGAGGCTGGTCTTCTACCAGAGTAATATGAGTTTTTAAAACCATTAAACTTGGCATTCACTTTCCCTCTATAATTGTGAAAGCTTATATAGCGGCCTAGTAGTCTGTTATCATTACCTAAGCCATTGGGGAAACGATTAGAAGTAGAATTAAGAAGAACTAAATTGGTGTTGATTGTTGCCGCATTCACAAAAATGCACCTTGCTGTTATTGTCTGAGTCTTTTTAGAAAGCCTGTTGATTATTTGAACTCCTTTTGCTTTTTCAAGCTTTTCATCATAAATTATTTTTTCAACTATACTGTCAGTCAATAAAGTTAAATTTCCCGTTTTTTCAGCCCATGGTAGTGTAGAAGAAGTTGAGCTATAATAGCCCCCCAGTGGGCATCCTCTTTCGCATAAAGTTCTAGCTTGACATTGGGTTCTTCCCTGCTTTATAAATTGATCTTTCATTTCAGTAAGATGAGCAGTACGGCTTATAACTGGAGTTCGCCCATTAAAATTTTCCTTTATCCTTTTTTGTATATATTTTTCAACAGCATTCATTTCCCATGGTTTTAAAAATTCCCCATCAGGGGCTTCTTCTAAACCATCCTTATTACCGGCTACGCCAATAAAGGATTCCACTCGACTATACCAATTGGAAAGGTCATCATACCCTATGGGCCATGGAATTGCATATTTATCTCTCGAAGAAGATATAAATTCATTCTTACTCCATCTTTGAACCTGTCTTGCCCACATTAAACTTTTCCCTCCAACTTGATAGCCTCTTATCCAATCAAATGGCTTAACTTGTTTGTATGGATGTTCATTGTCTTTAACAAAAAAATGTTCCGTAGCTTCATTAAAAGCATAACATCTTGATACTACAGGATTTTTATTGGTGGTCTCCTTTGGTAAATATCCCTTATACTCAAAATCCCAGGGGTTTTTCCAGGCGGTTGGATAATCTTTTATATGTTTTACATCTTTCCCTCTTTCTATAACAAGAGTTTTGAATCCTTTTTCACAAAATTCTTTAGCAGCCCAACCCCCTGACATTCCAGAACCAATAACAATTACATCAAAATCTGTGTTCATATTTAATTATTAAGTTGACCATGATTTGTCTTCGGGCTGAAGCGGTATCTCTCCAACATATTTCCCAGGGATTGGATCAAATCGTAAAACTTTTTTTGCTCCATATTCAGATCTAAAAAAGGCAAAAAGAATTAGTCTTCTTATGCCATATATCCATTGATAGGAATTTTCAAAAATTGGATTTTGAGGACTTGAAAAAACATCATCTAAAACTAATCTCATTTTACTATTCTCCAATTTTTGAAACGGAAAGGAAAATTTATTTTCACAATATTTTTGCAGATGATGGGATCCTTCTATAAAACTTTTCTTTTCCTCAGCAGATAAACAATTTTCAATATAGCACTGTAAAAAAGCTCCAAGATTATTTCCCTTTCTAAATTCAATGTAATGATCCCCAAGAATATTTCTCCCAAGACTTTCAAAAAGGATCCCGAAATCTCCCCCATCAATTTTCTTATCAGACTTTAAAGCCTTTAATAAAATGCTCTCAGGTAAAATGCCAATTGAAAAAGAGGCTTTTGCAATTATCCCTAGTGAGCTTCTCCTATCCATGAGATGAAATATCTATTTGCTAAAGATAAAAATCTTTGAATAATGAAAATAACGCAAACTTTAATTTGCCTTATTTAAATCCATTTTAGATAAGAAAAAAAAACGGATTTTTCTTTGTCAAGGAAAAATTTATAAATAATTTGCAATGTTAACATTATGTTAATTTAATTTAAAAAACTTAACTATATGAAAAAGAACCAATTATTAACCTTTATATCTACACTACTAACTTTTTTTGTAAGTGCAGGTATTTATGCTCAAACAGTCAATGGTACTGTTGTGAGTGAAGACGGTCCTTTACCAGGAGCAACCGTTCAAGTAAAGGACACTGATAGGGGAACAAGTACTGATTTTGATGGGAATTACACTATAGAAGCATCTTCAGGTGATATTCTGGTAATTTCTTTTGTCGGATTTACTACTCAAGAAATACCCGTCGGTGACCAAGACCAAATAAATGCTACTCTTATAGCTGACAGTGAACTAGACGAAATTATTGTAACTGGTTATCGCTCTCAAGCTAGAGGAAGTGTGACAGGCTCTGTAGCAACTGTTAATGTTGCTGATGCAGTAAAAGTCCCTGTTTCAAATGCTGCAGAAGCCCTTCAAGGCAGGGTTGCTGGTCTTACTGTTATCAACAGCGGTCAACCAGGTACGGCTCCAATAGTTCGTATAAGAGGGTATAGTACCCCAAATAATAATGACCCTTTATATGTCATTGATGGTGTACAGACTACTGATGCGTATGTTTTGAACAGTATAAATCCAAATGACATTGAAAATATAAGTGTTCTTAAAGATGGAGCAGCTTCAATATATGGAGCTAGAGCATCTAATGGTGTAATACTTATAACTACTAAAAGCGGAAAAGGTGTTGAAGGAACAAAAGTTACTGTTGATTTATCTTATGGTACTCAAACTGCAACTAACCTCCCTACTTTATTAACTGCTAAACAACATGGCGAAATGTTATGGCAAAGTTATGCCAATGATGGCGTAGCTCCAGACCACGTGCAGTATGGAAATGGCGCGTCTCCTGTAATTCCATCAACTATTCAAGGAATAACAAATGGTAAAACTTTAAACGTCCCCGCCGGAGGAACGGATTGGTTTGATGCAATTTTTGATGCTGCACCAGTTTCAGATATTAATGTCTCTGTCGCAAGTGGATCTGAGAGCTCAAATTTCTTATTTTCAATTAATCATTTAAAGAGAGAGGGTATTATGATAGAGAGTGGATATGAGAGAATTGGAGTAAGACTTAACTCTGACTTTAGGATCAGTGACAATATAAGGATAGGTCAAACAATGAATGTTACTACTGATGTTGAAAACAACCCTGGATCACGTACTCAAGAAGCATTCAGAATGTCTCCATTAATTCCTTTAAGAGCTACTGATGGTACATTTGGTGGGATTTATGTTACATCTAATAACTTAGGTAACGTAACAAGTCCATATGCTACTCTTAAAAGATCAAGTGATGACTATGCTAAATCAGTTAGAGCTATTGCAGGCGTTTATGCTCAAATAGATCTTACTGAAGATATATATGTTAAAACTTCAATTAATGGACAGTATAGAACATTTATGAATAGACAGTTTGATGATTATACTCCAGAGGCTGAAACTAATTCAGGGGGAGCTCTACGTGAGCAAGCATTTAATCAGTATGAATGGAACTGGACTACATTAATTAACTGGGAAAAAACAATAGGAAATCATTCAATTGATGCTTTTGCTGGATATGAAGCTGTGAAAAATTATTTTAAAGGACATCAAATGTCTAGAACTAATTTCTTATTTGACACTCCTGAATTCGTTCTTTTGTCTACAGGAACAGGTACTCCTAATGTAGATTATGCTAGTGAAAGCTGGAATACTTTAGCTGGTTATTTCTTTAATGCTAGTTATTCTTACAAACGTAAATATTTATTTACGGGAAGTATTCGTAGTGATAAAACTTCAAGATTCTCAAAAGATCAACAAGATGACTTATTCCCTTCAGCAAGTATTGGATGGGTAATAGATAAAGAAAGTTTCTTTAATAACAACTTTTTTAATTCTATGAAATTAAGAGTTTCTTATGGTGAGATAGGTAATCAAAGTTTACCTGCTTCTAATCCTGATGTTAATATTTCTGCATTGTCAGAAAACACAGCCTTTTATTCATTTACTGGAGATAGAGGAAATGTTAGTACAGGAGCAGCACTTACAAGTGTAGGAAATCCTAATTTAACATGGGAGACATCTGTAACTCAAAATATAGGTTTAGATTTCGCTATGTTGAACTCTAAATTATCAGGTAGTCTTGAATACTTTAAAAACACAACTAAAGATTTGATCGTAAGAGATAATTCTGTTATTAGTACAACTGCAATTGATGCAGGTGCTCCTTTTGTAAATTTAGGTGAAGTGCAAAATACTGGAGTTGATCTTGCATTAAGTTATTCTAATGAGACTAATTCTGGATTAAGATATAATTTTAATTTGAATATTTCTTCATATAAAAATGAGGTGCTTGCGTTAGTTAATGATACACCTGCTTTCGGAGATAACTTTAGGGAAGGTAGTGTTACAAGAACAGCAGTTGGAGAACCAATTTCTCACTTCTATGGAAAACCTCATGATGGACTAACCTCAAGTGGACGTCTTAACTTTATTGATTCAAATGGTGATGGATTAGTAAATGATTCCGATAGAACTATAATCGGTAATCCTCATCCGGATTATACTTTTGGACTAAACATGAATTTTGCATATGAAAATTGGGATCTGTCTTTATTTTTAAACGGATCTCAAGGTAATGACATCTATAACTGGGTTAAGATATATAGTGAATTCCCAACATTTGTTCATGGGAATAGAGTTGACAATGTTCTTAACGCATGGACTCCATCAAACACAAACACAAGTGTACCAGCTTTATCAACAGGTGTGCAAAATGGAGAAACAGCTCCTAACTCATACATGGTTGAGGATGGTTCGTACACAAGATTAAAATCCGTACAATTAGGATATAATTTTCCTGCAATTGGAATGTTTGAAAGTATGAGGGCTTATGTTTCTGCAACAAACTTATTTACAATAACAGATTACAGCGGAATGGATCCTGAGGTTGCAAGATCAGGAGCCTTAACTTTAGGGGTTGATACAGGAACTTATCCTGCTCCTAGAATAGTTTCCGTTGGACTTAATTTAAATTTTTAAAAAATGAGAAATATATATTTAATTTTAATAGGCTTATTAGTCTTAACAGTTAATTGCTCGGAAGAGTTTACAGACGTTGATCCAATTGGATCATTAAACGATGCTCAGTTGGCAAATCCAACTGGTGTTGAATTATTATTAACAGGTGCTTACTCAGTTTTGGATGCTGGCAGAAATGGTGGTATTGGAAATGGTTGGGGTCGTAGTGCTGATAATTGGGTAGCTGATGTAGCTTCTGATGATGCCCATAAAGGGAGTACTGATGGTGATCAGCCTGACCTATATGAACTTGAATTATTTAACTGGCAAACGGGTAATGGCTATTTCATGGCTCGTTGGGAAGTTTTATATGCAGGTGTTAATAGATCTAATGCGGTTATCAACTTAATTGCTAATAGTGAAACTCCTGCCAATTTTATTGTGGAAGAAGCACAGGCAAAGTTTTTAAGAGGACACTACAATTTTGAATTAAAAAAGCATTATGATAATGTTCCTAATATAACTGAAGTGAATGCTAGCGAATTAAATTATAATGTTGCAAATTCTGGTGCAACTCAGTTAACATGGGCAGATATAGAAGCTGATTTTACTTTTGCACAAAACAATCTTCCTGCTTCCCGTGCAGGCGGTTATGCAGTTGGAAGACCAATTGCTTCAACTGCTCAGGCTTTCTTAGGAAAAGCTCAACTATTTCAAGGAAAATGGGCTGAAGCTTCGGCTAATCTTGAAGCTGTAATCAGTTCAGGAATATATGATTTACATCCTAATTTAGTTGATAATTTTAGATCAGCTACTGAAAATGGTGCTGAAGCTATGTTTGCTATTCAATATGCAGCTGATGATGGACAAGTTAAACAAGGTAATGCTACCGGAGCATTAAACTATCCTGCAGCATTTGGTTGGTGTTGTGGTTTTTATCAGCCAACCCAGGACTTAGTTGATGCATATCAAACTGAGAATGGTTTACCTATGCTTGATAATTTTCAAGCAAGTTCTGCTATGGATCATGATTATAACATTCCCGCAGAGGCAGCATTTACTTTGCCATCAGCTACTGTTGATCCGCGTTTAGATTTTACAGTTGGAAGAAGAGGAGTTGATTATAATGGTTATGGAATACATGCTGGAAAATCATGGATTCGTGCTAACTTTTCTGATATTTCTGGGCCATATTTACCTAAGAAAAACATCTTCCAAGCAGATGACGCAAATAACTTTGCTCAAGGTGGTTGGGGTCAAAATCTTTCTGGTATAAATTATCATATCATGCGATATGCAGATGTTCTTTTAATGGCTGCTGAAGCTGCTGTTGAAACAGGAAGTCTTGAGAGAGGAAGAACTCTTGTTAATCTAGTTAGAAATAGAGCTAAAACTATGACTCCTGTAGCTGGTACTAATCCTGATATAGAATTGTATAATGACGCTTGGGTAGACCAAGCTGTTGCTCGTAAAGCAGTTCGTTTCGAAAGAAGATTAGAATTAGCAATGGAAGGTCATCGTTATTTTGATTTAGTAAGATGGGGTAATATGCCTGCTCATATGAATGCTTATATAGCTAATGAAGCTGCAACTATTACAACTTTTGGTAAAGGACAAGTGTTTCAAGATAAACATGTTCGATATCCAATTCCTTTATCTGCTATTGACCTTAGTGGCGGAGTATTAGTTCAAAATCCTGGCCATTAATTTTATAAGTTAATTTTTTAAAAAAAAGCTCCTTTTCTAAAGGGGCTTTTTTATTAAACTTCCAAGAATGAGAACCATTTTATTATTTAAAATATTTCCTTTATTAATTATTTTTTTAGTAATTACTTGTTCTTCCAATGAGGAAGAATTATCAAATCAAATGGAAGTCACAACAGAAACTTCCTATTTAATTGGAGAAGATCTGACCCTAATTTGGAGTGATGAATTCGATTATGAAGGATCTCCAGATATAGATAAATGGCATCACCAAACAATTGCCCCAAACAATGGAGGTTGGTGGAATGGGGAACTACAACATTATACTGACAGATTAGAAAATTCTTCTGTAAACAATGGAACGCTTAAAATTAAAGCTAAAAAAGAACAATATGAATTTGATGATTCTTCAAAATCTTATACTTCTGCTAGGCTTAACTCAAAATTTTCTTTTAGATATGGAAGAATTGATGTAAGAGCTAAACTTCCAAAAGGAGCTGGAACATGGCCTGCTATATGGACACTTGGTGCAAACATTAATGAAATTGGAAATTATTTTGGAGACCAATTTGGAAATGTTGGCTGGCCAGCTTGTGGAGAAATTGATATTATGGAGCAAAATGGATGGAATAAAAACAATGTTATTGGTCACCTTCATTGGGAAGATAATTCTGGACAATATAAAAATCAGGGAGGTACGAAAAGTATTGAAAATTCATATGATGAATTTCACACCTATTCATTAGTTTGGGATAGTTCAAAAATTTCTATTCTTTTAGATGATAATACTTTTTTTAGTATGGCAAATACATCCAACAACCCTTATGATAATGATCATTATCTACTCCTTAATATTGCTGTAGGCGGAAATCTTGGAGGAGATGTTCCGTCTAATTTTTCAGAAGAAATTATGGAAATAGATTATGTAAGGATTTATCAATAACTCTTGAAGACTAAGCCGGTGGATTTAAAATCTTTTTTTATTCTAATTATGTCAATCATAATTCTTGGTTGTGACGACAATTCAGAAAATCTTTTTGTTAAAATAGACAGTAACACAAGTAATGTTAAGTTCAATAATCAAATAATTGAAAATGATACTTTAAATATCCTAAATGAAGAGTATGTTTTTAATGGAGGAGGTGTGGCAGCTGCTGATTATAATAATGACGGAAAAACTGATCTTTTTTTTACCGGAAATCAGCAACCCAATAGACTCTATTTGAATCAAGGTGAATTTGTTTTTAAAGACATTAGTGAATCAGCAAAAATATTAGCTCAAGACAAGTGGTCTACAGGGGTTACTTATGCTGACATTAATAACGATAATCTTTTGGATATATATGTTTGTGCTGCTATGTATAAAGAGAATAGAAGAAATATGCTTTTCATAAACAAAGGAGTTAATCCAGAAACAGGAATTATTTCATTTGAAGAAAAAGCATCTGAATATGGTGTTGACGATTCTGGTAATAGCATGGGGGCTGTCTTTTTTGATTACAATAAAGATGGCTTTATTGACCTTTTTGTCCTAAACAATGAACAAAGTAAAACCATTCCTACAAACTATAGAAAAAAAATTAAAGATGGAACTGCTGTTAGCAATGATCGACTATACAAAAATAATGGTGATGGAACTTTTTCTGATGTTACAATAGAATCGGGGATTACAGTGGAAGGATTTGGTTTGGGAGTTGCTATCTCTGATGTAAACTATGATGGTTGGCCAGATATATTCATTGGCAACGATTATATAACAAATGATCTCCTATATATAAATAACCAAGATGGAACATTCTCTAATAAAATAAGAGATTTTATTAAACATCAAAGTATGTTCTCTATGGGTGTAGATATATCCGATTTTAATAATGATGGGTACCCTGATATTGTGTCCTTGGATATGCTTGGCGAATCAAACTATAGAAAAAAAACAACTATTTCATATAGCAATTATGAAACTGTTTTTTTAAATCAAAAATGGGGTTATGAAACCCAACATTCAAGGAATATGTTGCATCTTGGAAATGGGAATAATGTCCCTTTTAGTGAAATAGGTATGCTTTCAGAAATATATCAAACCGATTGGAGCTGGTCTCCTTTATTCTTTGATGCAGATAATGATGGGCTTAGAGACTTGTTTATAACAAATGGTTTCCCAAGAGATATAACAGATAAAGATTTTTCTGATTTTCGACAAAGTGTTGCCCGATTTGTCAATAGTTCAGTCCTTCTAGATTGCATTCCGGTTGTAAAAAAGTCAAATTATTCTTTTAAAAATAATGGCGATCTAACTTTCTCTGATAAAAGTAATGATTGGGGGCTTGAAATACCTTCATTTTCAAATGGTGCTGCTTATGCAGATCTTGACAAAGATGGTGATCTAGACTATATAGTTAACAATATAAATGATGAAGCATTTATCTTTAATAACACTTCTGAAAAATCTCTAAACAATAAGTATTTAATGGTTAAACTAAGAGGGCCTGAAAATAACACTACAGGAATAGGGGCAAAGATTGTCGTAAGGTTTCAAGGAGATAAATTTCAAACCCAAGAGATCTATCACACTAGAGGATACATGTCTGGAGTTGAAAACATAATTCATTTTGGCCTTGGAGATCTTGGGAAAATTCTTTCAGTAGAAGTTCTTTGGCCAGATGGGTCTTTTCAAAAAATCTCTGATGTTAAATCAAATCAAACCATTGAATTCCTTTATAATAATTCAAATGATCCAGATGATAAATCAATCCGTTTCCCTCTAATTAAAAAAGATTATGACAAAATGTTTACTGAAGTGTCTAAAATTAAAGACATTAACTTTAAACATTCTCAAATTGATCAAGCAGACTTCCATTTTCAAAGATTACTGCCGAGAAAAATCTCTGAATCCTCTCCTAAAATAGTTTCTGGAGATTTTAATAATGATCGCTTAAATGATTTTGTCATATCCAATTCAAAAGGTGCTTCTCCAAAATTATTCTTACAAAATAATGATGGAAAATTTAATGAATCTACACTTTTCAAATCTGA
>Ga0208277_1001883_pt1 | contig 12071 bp, 7 predicted proteins | sample ETNtaG_5_FD_185782 | JGI IMG/M metagenome (GOLD analysis project Ga0208277, IMG submission 185782) | Marine microbial and viral communities from oxygen minimum zone, Eastern Pacific Ocean - ETNP201406SV205 (SPAdes) (version 2) | ecosystem: Environmental > Aquatic > Marine > Oceanic ...
CCTCACACCCAAATCCTGATGCTTTGTCGAAATCAGAGTTGCAGGCATTACTTCTCAACATCAATCCTGAGTGCCCTAATTGTGGGGCTCAAGCATGGAGCGAGGTCACCGCTCAGAACCTGATGTTTGACACAACCATAGGGGCAGGAACTTCTGGTCGCCCAGGTTTTCTTCGTCCTGAAACAGCACAGGGTATGTTTACCTCGTTCCCCGCTTTACTGAGGCACAACAGGGATCGGCTACCGTTTGGTGCAATTCAGGTTGGTAAAGGCTACCGCAATGAGATCTCTCCACGTCAGGGGATGATTCGTTTGCGTGAATTCAATATGGCCGAGCTTGAATACTTCATCAATCCACACGAAGTTCCAGATCACGATTTTACTCCGTGGGACTCAATCCCTTTCCGTCTGGTACCTGATGAGGGTGAGGAAAAGGAAATGACGATCAAAGATGCACTGGAATCAAACACAGTTCGCCATGCTACAGTTGGTTATTTCATGGCGCAAACATATGATTTCTTGGTCAAGGTTGGCATCGATCCTGCTCGCCTAAGATTCCGACAACATGAATCGGATGAGATGGCTCACTATGCAACAGATTGCTGGGACGCAGAAATTCACGGCTCATATGGCTGGATCGAATGTGTTGGTATAGCACATCGAGGATGTTATGATCTCGAAGCCCACGAAAAAGCAACAGGAAAAACACTCAGAGCTCGACGTGAATTCAGTGAACCAAAGATCGTCGAAATAGATGGATGGACCATGAATGGCGCCACCGCAGGACCAGCGTTCCGAGCGCTCGCTGGAAAAGTCAAAGCGCTGGTCGAAAAACTTCCCGCAGATACAACATTCCCAATGGTCTGCACCCTTGAAGATGGCCAAGATGTCGAGGTATTACCAGAGCATGTCAAACGTCTTCAACGCACTGAAACCATCACCGGTGAATGGTACATCCCTCATGTGGTTGAACCTGCATTCGGTATTGACAGAATCATTTGGCACATCCTTGATCACACTTATGACGATGAGGCAAAGGGTGGTGAAGACTACACGATATTGAGGCTCAGTGAGCATGTAGCTCCTGTGGACTATTGCGTGTTCCCACTGTTCGAAAAAGATGGGATGGGGGAACTGGCTCGTTCGCTTCACCGCTCACTTTGTGGCCTACGCGGCATCGTATCAGTCTACGATAGCAGTGGATCGATCGGTCGTAGGTACGCACGTGCAGATGAAATTGGCGTGCCGCACTGCTTGACCGTTGATCATCAGTCGCTCGAAGATGCCACGGTCACCATTCGAGACCGAGACACAGGGCAACAACAGCGTGTGGCCATTGACGACCTCCTTCGCTGACTCAGCCATCACAACCTCATCAATATTGAAAGACCCTCGGAACGAACGACCACCATGACCGAGGTGAGCGATTGGACTGAGCGCCACCGCCCCACCTCGGAGCGTCATCTCGAAGGCAACGAAGTACAGCGTCGAAAAATACGCGCTTGGCTGGACGATTGGCAGAACGGTACACCGAAAAAGAAGGCCATTTTGCTCGTTGGGCCACCCGGAGTTGGAAAAACATCGGTAGCGAGAGCGATTGCTCAAGACCTTGGTTGGAATGTCATTGAATTGAACGCCTCGGACGCTCGAAATGCAGCAGCGATTCGTAAAGCTGCCACTCAAGGTAGCACACACCGATCATTGTTTCATGATCCGAACGCAAAAAAGCAACGTACACTGATTTTGCTTGATGAAGTTGACCACATTTCAGGTGGACTTCGTGCCGTGAGTCAAGATCGAATTTCAAAAGCGATGCAAGGCACAGATGAAACTGGAAAGGACGTCAAACTCGCAGGCGATTCAGGAGGCAAGGCAGAATTGCTTGAACTTCTCGCCAACACCAAACAACCTGTGATTTTGGCATGCAATGAAATCATGGGCCTCTGGGGAAAGGGCTCCAGTTGGCGCAACACTCGAGATCGATTCAAACCACACGTCAATATCATCACCTTTGATCGAGCGAGCAATGAAGCACTAAGACGGATTGCAAAGCGCGTTTTACGCGAAGAAAATCTTGACTTCGATGAAGCAGCAGTGAGTGCCTTAGTCGCCAGTAATCCTGGCGATTTACGGGCCTTAGTTCGTGATTTGCAAGTTCTTGCATCGACCGCCGATGGTGCCATTACAAAGGCCATGGTTGAGGCACAAGCAGATTCAGGAAGACGTGATACCACCTTAGAGGTCTTTCCTGGCCTTGATGCATTGTACCGATCGACTGAGGCGCAAAAAGCGGTTGAACTCGGTCGTCTGATCGATAAACCACCAAGCGAATTGATCAATTGGGTGCACTGGAATAACGCCTCTCTATTTCCAGAAAAAATTTCTATTCGCAGGGCAAACCATACCCTCGCTCTTGCGGCTCAAATGCTCATGGGTCAATACCAAAACACAGCCCATCGTTCATGGTACTGGAGCGGGCAACTTGCGAGCCTTTCAGCGTCCGTACCAAATAAAGTTCCTTTTAGAGACCGAATTTACTCCTCCTATCCAGCGTTCTTACGCCGTCAAGCATCTTGGGTCAGACCCGCCATTGTGGAACGGTTGTCAGAATTTTCTGGCTCCAGTAAAGCAGCGGCAAGAGATGAATTGATGCCACTTCTCTCTGCGATGGTGAAAGATTCACCAAACATCGGTGATTCGACGGATTTTTCCCTTTCCATTCAACTTGGCTTTTCTGCAGAAGAGCACGCCTCTATGGCGGGGCTACCATTGAGCCGTCGTTCGACAAAGGACCTCCTTGAGGCATACAATATCGAACTTAATGCTTACATGGCTACGCAAGAAACACCAGAACCACTTCCAATTGAGCCACCTCAGGAATCATCGGAGGGCGAGCCTAAGAAGAAGAATGATGATCCACCATCAGGTCAAATGAAATTGTTTTGATCTAAGTTTTCTCATCGTCTTCCATAATTCGACGGAAGAGGGCAATCGCTGCCCGATCAGATTGAACCTTTTCTTCTCTGCGCCATGTGTGAGGATGCATCAGGATGACTGCTGTGAGCAGCTCAAGACGACCAAACCACATCAAGATCGAAGTCATCACCAAGGCACCTGAATTCATTCCGGCCCATGTTGCAGCTGGACCATAATCACCTAGAGCAGGTCCCGTGTTTCCTAGCGATGAGGCAACAACTGTGATCACGCTCTCGAAGGTATCGCTTGGCATGAAAATGGACAAAAGAATGCTAGAGAGTCCAAACAATCCGACCCATACGAACAACATGCCCACAATCAATCCGATTTGGTTTTGTTCAACGACCTCACCATTCATGCGAATTTGATCGATTTTTCGTGGTTGTGCAATCTTGACCAATTCTCGCATGGCCACCTTGAAGGCGAGCGTAATTCTGAGCAGTTTTAATCCGCCAGCAGTTGAGCCTGCACTCGCACCAACAATCATGAGAATGAAAATGATGAAATGAGTGACCAACGGCCAAGAATCACTGGCGTAATCCGTTGTTCCATACCCGGTTGAAGTACCGATGGAGATGACATGGAATATACTGTGCCTTAACGAGGTTCCAACAGAAGTCCCAGAGCCAATGAGTGCACCTGCAATCGCCAACGAGGCAACCAACACATAGATTCCGTAGTAGCGGAATTCTTCATCGGCAAACGCTTTTTTGAACTCACGCTCTTTGATGAACCACATCAAGGTAAAGTTAATTCCAGCAATGAACATGAACACGATGATGATTGTTTCAACAAGCACAGAATCGAAATAACCTATGCTCGCATCGTGAGTTGAAAAACCACCTGATGGAAGTGTTGTCAATGCGTGATTAATTGAATCAAACCAATCCATCGATCCTGTGCCGAATAACAGGGCGAATTCCAACAAGGTCAAGACGATGTAAAGCGACCACAATGCGATCGCTGTTTGCTTGAGTTTTGGTCGCAAGCGTGACAGGGAAGGTCCAGTTAACTCTGCTCGTGCAAGAGCCATGCCACCTCCAATGACTCGAGACAAAATCATCATTCCAAGCATGATGATACCCATGCCACCAAACCATTGGGTCAATGAACGCCAGAGCAACAAGCCACGGGCTTGACTGTTAATGCAATCTTCAGTTACGCCTGGTATGCAGTTTGGACTCATGTTGTGAGCGATGACTGTGGCTCCAGTTGTGGTGAATCCGGACATGGACTCAAACCATGAATTCACTGCACCACGCGCTATGTCGACAAGCGCTACGTCGGGGGTAAACGGTCCGTTGAACATTCCACCAAGCCAATACGGAAGTGCACCAATGAGAACTGCAATTGGCCATACGAGTGCAACACCAGCAAATGCTTCCTTGTCCCTCAATCGCTCACTTGTGTTCGTACGTGTACCAAAACTAACCATCAGGATGCCCACAAATGCAGAGATGAAGGATGGGATTGCAAAGGCTCTTAGCGCCAGTTCAACAGAATCCAAGACGCCAGTTAACACACCACATATGGCAAGGGGAATTGATAACGCAATGAGCGTCCACCCCAAGATCAAATACAGCACGTCTGAGCGCATGGCCATCACACCTTGAATCGTTTTTCAATATCCGAAATCCGATCTGGACTGCAGAAGATAATCAAACGATCTCCGTCCAATAATGTCTTTTCAGGCGAAGGCCTGAGTGATTCCCACATTCCAGCTGTGTTTCGTCGTTGAATGAAAGCGATTCTCATCCATTCTGGGAAATTGGCTTCAACAATTCGCTTACCAGAAAACTTGGCTCGCTCGTTGACTTCCATACTGACACCCACAATGTTTGGAATGTTGGTGAGAAGCGCATATGCTCCCGCTGTTTTGGTATGGATTTGAGCAAGCATGTTATCGACAGCAACTCGCTTTCGATCAACGGCGAACGTGATCCCCATTCGCTGGGTAACCTTGACCAAATCAGCATCGTACAAGAGCAAACCCGTTCGTTGAACACCCATGTCGCTTGCCAAAAGTGCTGCTGCAATACTTGCCAAATCATCTTGGAGTGCAGCGATAGCAATGTGATGGTCAGGTATGCCGATTTCAGTGAGGATATCACGATCAAGATGGTCACCATGAATCACTTCGAGGTTTGGGTGTGCGCCAGTCGTAGAACCTGACAATTCATTCGCCATTTGTAAATCACGTTCAATGACGGTGACTTTTGCTCCGGATTCGAGCCAGTCGTCAGCGATTCTGCGCCCAATTTTGTTTGCTCCAATCACGGCCACTCGAGGATTTACTGGGAAATCTGTGGCGACGTGACCGAAGATTGTGAGGATTCGATTAAAACTCGTCAAACCAGTCGTTGCCACGGCAATTCTGTCATTAGGAACAAGCATGAAATCTCCATCAGGAACAATGCTCTTTTCTCCCTCTCGCTTCAAACCGACAATCAATGGCATTCCGCCCTCAATTTGAGTGGAGGCTTCTCTGAGTGTGCTGAAGACGACACTCTTGGCGTTGCTCGTTACATCAAGTTCGATGATGTAAGCGTCATGGCCGAATGGAATGACCTCTTCAATCGAGGAGGATCTGAGTCCCGAATGAAGTCTTTGAATTGCCCCCTCAAGTGGATTGACAACATGGTTCACCTTCGCCCATTCTCTAAGGTATCCATTGTTTTGTTCTTCGATGAAGTTCATCCCACGGACCCTGCAAATAGAGAGTAACGGATCAGCGTTCTCTGGAGCCAACTCGAGGTAAGCATGGTTGGCAAGTGCGCATGCGAGGAGGTTTCTCTCGTCAGAATTTGTTGCTGCGACGAAGACAGAGGAATGGCCTATCCCCGCCTCATGCAACTTTTCTCGTTTGGTAAGATCGCCATGAATCACGAGCACATCCAAATTCTGTGCATTCTTGACAGCTCTTGAATCCGAATCAACAAGAACAACATCGATGTCCTCAGCTCGTAGGGCCTTCGCCAAGTCGGTTCCGACTCTTCCTGCTCCACCAATTATTATTCTCATCAAAATCACCCGAGGTTTTCAGCCACCATTGGTACCTTGAACGTACCACCATTGACATTGACATCGCCAACGGTTGTCCACAGCGGTGGGGAGCGGTCGATGCCTGTGGAATACATACCAGGCCGATAATATGCATTGAGGAGATCGCCGCTTGGGTCTGGTTGTTCAATCCACGCGATGTATGCCGTGGGTGTGTGGAGGAGCCATTTGTTGTTGACCACATCGACTTGGCCTTGAACATAGCATGTTGAAAGTTCAATATCGCGTTCTTCACAATACTCTTGGCTGAGTGGAAGTTGAATGTAGCCCCATGCGTGGGCTTCCCAAACCTGGTAGTTTCCATCTGTCAACGCACCAAACGCATACCAACCAGGTAGGTTCTTGACCCGCAACAAGGAAAGGAAGGCGTTGGTTTGTTCGTCACAATCCCCCGTTCCAGCAGCAAGGCATTCTGGCCCACTGCGAGCAATAATCGGCGCCTGCTTGTCATAGGTTGCATGCTTGTGGAGATAGTCAAAAGCAGCTCGTGCATAGCCATAGGCGTTGTCGGTCTCGCCTTCGGGAAGACTTTGACTGATTTGATTTGCTACTTCGATCACTTCTTCATGTTGTGCATTGATGGCCCAGCCGCCAAGGGATCGACTGTCAAGGACGGGGCTAACGCCTCGATCATACCACTTTGCGCTTCGATATTGTTGGGCATCTCCAAAGGCATCTCGAAGTGAGACGTCATCAAAGGTCCCACTGTTGTCCATACTGATGCCGCTATCAATACCATTGATTCGTGAATCAACACGTCCATCATCCCACCACGAGTAGGCTGTGCTTGTGAGTGTGATTGTGAACACAAAGGATGAGGATTGTCCTGGATCAAGGTTCAGCTTCACTTTAACGCAGGCTCCAACACTGCAGAAGTCATTCCCCTCTCCACTCCCTGGCCACCATAATTCATGTCCGTTATTTGTGGTAATTTTATCCTCGACCGTACGCGTTGGCAGTCCGTTCAAAGGAATGTTAAACACCTCAGTGCTGTCGATTGTCATCGTCAGTGCAGTGATTTTTTGAACGCTCTGTGTCGGCATAGCAAGCGAGTCATCGGTGTATTCGAAGTGGGTGTTGGATCCATTGAGCGACCTTACATCAGGCGGGATGACTATATTTTCCATCAGATAACCCTCACCACCATTGTTGACGACTTCGATTGTTTTCGCTACCGAATACGTCGTTTCAATCGGATAGAGATGGAACGGAGCTGCCTGTAAGAGAACAGATTCCTTGACCGCAGCAAATTGAGCAATGGATGCTTCTTGAACAGTTGGGGATGTAAAAACAAAGGCAATAAAAATCACCATGACGATCATTCGCGATTTGTTTCGTGTTCGCTTCATGATGTTTTTTGATCGCCCTGTATGCGTTTGTATGACGCCTGGTGCGGTAGGCCTATTCGTCATTTTGTAGGTGGTTTCTGCAGAGCCACTGTTGAATTGTTGTTCCAAGGCGAATTGCTTCGAGTGAAGATTTGCCAACACGCGACCGCATGAATAGCAAATTGTGTCGCCCGGTAAGGTGACACTTCGGCAATAAGGGCAGGAACCCATGGGTGTAAGGCTGAGCGGGCGTTGTATAACCGTTGTGTGCGGAACGCCCCATAAATGCTTAATTCAAAAGAACCACGTTTTGAGGGCCAATCATCGCTCTATGCGACGAGTAAATATCTACTTACTCAATTGCTGATTTTATTGGCATCCATTTCGGCTGCAAGTTTCTCACGAACTTGTCGCGCCCACATCTTACGGAGGCGCTTTTTACCTTCGCTAGGGATTGAATCCCAAATCCATTCGTCGGCTTTTCTGTTCACCAGTAAAGCGAACGGAATGATAAACACCCAGGCGAGGGGATCCACAACTGCATAAGCAAACATCACAAGGTATGCACAACGCCAGAATGTCGAACGCAGAACAGCACCCCAACGTCTTCCTTCAAGCATGAGTTGTCCATGAAAACAGCAAATCAAAGCCTCCGTTCGAGGCGCAAAGAGGCCAAATCCAACAACTGTAGCCCATAGCGTCGGGCTGAGAAGCGATGATTGGATTTCGTACACCCTGTACAGATGAACCATGCCGACCATTGCTCCAATGGCTAAACCCAAGGCCCAACCGCTTGTTGGTTGGGAAGATCCGGATCGGACTCGTTCCCGCCTCAACAGTAAGTGTGCACCCACGGACGCCATCAGGCATAAGATGAGCAAATTCACTGGATTGACAACAGCGTTTGTATTGTCTGCAACGAATTCAAGATACGGTAAAAGTATGAAATTATGGGAAAGCGAGGCGTATATCCCTCCGAGAAGGATGCCCCAAAATACGTTGCTCCAAGCGGTTGGCAAATCATAGAATCCAGAGTATTTTGTCATGACACCTCGCCATCCAAGGGTCATGCCAATCAGCGATGTTATCGCTGCGGCCTGAAACAGAAAGAAGGTCGAGGCCATGTGCCTGCCTAACCATTACCCTTCATCAAAGCGTTGCCTCAATTTGAGAATGGCGTTGGATTCAAAGACCTCGGTGAGTAGCGCACCTCATGGCTCGACTGCTTTTGTTCGGTGGGAAAGGAGGCGTTGGCAAAACAACAACTTCTGCTGCAACCGCTGTATGGTTAGCTGATGCAGGTCTTCGTGTGCTCCTTGTATCAAGCGATCCAGCCCACTCAACCTCTGATTCTCTCGATGTCGAACTGGATTCAACACCAACCCCGGTTGAGGGTGTACCGGGACTTTTCGGATTAGAAATGGATCCAGAATCCAAAATTTCCTCCGTCCTACCGAAGATGGGTGAAATGATGAACGGCATGAATGGTAGCGGCGGCCTTGGCGGCTTGGGTGGATTAAGCATGATGCTTGAACCAAATGCGAAGGAAGAAATGGATGCAATGCGAGATGAAGTAAAAGCATCAGACATGGTCATTCCAGGCCTTGATGAAGCTCTTGCCTTTGATGAATTGCTCCGCCATGTCGAAGACCCCACATGGGACGTTATCGTCTTTGATACCGCACCCACCGGCCATACCCTCAGATTTCTTTCCCTTCCCGAACTGATCGAATCATGGTCAGACAAGATCATTCGGATGATGCGTGTTTCGGGAGGCTTGCGCTCAATGCTGTTTGGGCGAAAGGAAAGTGATGCGATGAAAGAAGAACTGGAGCGCTTTCGACGTCGTGTCCTCCATGTTCGTCGAGTGCTCTCGAACGAATCCATTACGTCGTTTACCCTGGTCACAATTCCTGAACGAATGGGAATCAATGAAACATTAAGGGCTCATGCATCACTTACTGAATACAAATTGCCTGTGCCGAATTGCCTCGTCAACCGATTGACTCCAGAATTTGATCACCCATTCCTTGCCCACCGGCGTGCAGCAGAATTAGAACGCGTTGAGGAATTGAGAACTGAAATGCCAGAGGTGAACATTGCCACAATGGAACTTCTTGATGATGAAGTGGTAGGAATTGAAGCGCTCCGCGAAGTTGGAATTCGCCTCTATGGTGAAGTCAAAACACATCCGAGTGATCTCGGTCCACACGGTATTGGTACATCGCTTCAACATTCTATACATCGTGGTATGACGAGGAATATTGATGGTGATATAGAACGAATTTCACTCCATTATCCTGGCATCGCTCGAGAGGAACTTTCTCTTCGAAGTGAGGACGGTATTCTCTATGTTGGATTAAACGGTCGAGAACGTGAGGTTGTTACTTCTGTTCCAACAAAAGCGAGCAAGGTTTCAGCAAAACTCGAGGGAGATGTCTTGCATCTTGATGTCCCACTTGATCAGGATTGATGCAGCAAATCTCATGCGTGGGTTGAAATGGAGAAGCGGATTCGCTGAGTCATGGCACTCGAAGGCCTTTCTAGGGGTATTTTCCGCTCCATCGGGTTGCTCAAGAGCAAGCGGAAGTTGGATGATGAAGAACTTCGAGAGATGACTCGCAGCCTTCGTCGTGCACTTCAGGAAGCAGATTTCAACGTCCGTCAAACCAAAGAAATCGTCGAGAGGATGGAATCAAGGTTACGAGAAGAGCAACCTAGGCCAGGAATCACACTTCAAACCCATGCCATGAATATTCTCTACACTGAACTGGTGAGGCTCCTCGGCCCTGCTCACCAATTCCAGCCTCATGGTGCTACGCTCTTGCTTGTGGGACTGTACGGGCAGGGTAAGACCACAACCACTGCCAAACTTGCCGAATGGTACCGTCGCAAGCATGGACTCCGTGTCGCCGTAATCGAGGCTGACGTCCACCGTCCGGGTGCCTATGCGCAACTCTCTCAGTTGCTCGAAGACTCCTCAGTTCAGGTCTATGGTGAACCAGAAACAAAGGATGCACCAACCATTGTTCGTAATGGCTTGAAAGCATGTGCTGCGGCAGACCTTGTCATTGTCGATACCGCTGGCCGTCACCAATTGGATCAAGAACTCGTCGACGAACTGGAACAAATTTCTGGATTAACACGTGCCAATGAGCGTTGGCTTGTCATCGATGCGCAAGTCGGTCAAGCCGCAGGTCCTGTTGCCGCATCATTCCACACGCTTGCAGGCGTGACTGGGATTGTCATTACCAAACTCGATGGTACCGCTCGTGGTGGCGGCGCTTTGTCTGCTGTAGCTGCAACGGGTGCTCCAATTGTCCATATTGGTGTAGGGGAAAATATTGGAGATTTGGAGAAGTTTGAATCCGACCGCTTCATCTCTCGCCTTCTTGGCATGGGTGATATTCAGGGTCTCATCGATTTAGCTCCCGAAGACATGGATGAAGAGGAAGCCATGCGACTCACTCAACGATTGATGAGTGGCCGCTTTACCCTCAATGACATGTACAAGCAAATGGAAATGATGTCGAAAGTTGGCACCATTGACAAACTCATGTCCTTCCTTCCAGGAAACATGCTTGGAGGGATGGGCGCTATGTCGAAGGGGCAAAAAGAAGCCATGCAAGGTAATCTTGATCGTTATCGAACCATCATGGACAGCATGACAGCATGGGAGAAAAACGAACCTGCAAAAATCAAAGCCGATCGCATCCGTCGAGTCGCACGTGGTGCAGGTGTTCGCGAAAAAGACGTTCGGGAACTTATCGCACAATGGAACCGGTCGAGAAAAATGATGAAAGGCATGGGTGGCAATCGCAAACTCAACAAGCAAATGCGGAAGATGATGAAGGATGGGGATATGGATATGGATCCATCCTCCTTCGGTATGTGATTCGCTTCAAATCACGCCTCAGTGAAGGGGTTTTTCCATCACATCGCCGAGGTTGTTCAGTAGGTTTTTGCTAATAGAACTCGACGTATGGTTGGAGTTCCACTCATGTGGCACGGACGAGCCTCGTCGTAATCGTCTGTTGAATCACCAAGGAAAGCAAATCCAGTCAGTCGTTCGATGGTTTCGGCATGTGCATCGGTTCCATCAAATGGCAATTCGTAGATGTGGCCATCCTTGACTTCGCCTTCGAGAACATAGGCATCATCTACGAGCCTGATCGGCGGTAGTGGTTGAATGACATCAGACATGTGAGCTTGCGAACGCTTTCGCAGTTCATCAGAAATCTCATCTAACACATTGAGGCAAGCCTCGGTAATATTGTCCAGAGGAAGCGGTTCTTTTCCACCGGTTCGGCGGGCTGCAAAAGCCGTGCCTTGTGCAATGTCACGCGGTCCAATGTCAAGGCGCAATGGGACACCTTTGATTTCCCAATCGTAATATTTCTGACCAGAGCGAATGTCGCGGTCATCGACCTTGACACGCAGGCCGTGACGACGAAGGGTTTGAGCAACTTCTTCTGCCACGGCAACGGTATCAACATCAGAGTTTTTCTTGATCATTGGGCAGATGACAATTTGGTAAGGTGCAACCGCTGGGGGCATAATGAGGCCATTTTCATCTCCGTGCATACCAACAACAGCACCTAACAGACGTTCCGACATCCCGTAGGTAGTTTGGTGGCAGTGTTGTTGCTGGGCCTCGAGGTTCTCATAGGTGATGTCGAAAGCCTTGGCCCACTGATCACGGTAGTGG
>Ga0208277_1001884_pt1 | contig 12069 bp, 9 predicted proteins | sample ETNtaG_5_FD_185782 | JGI IMG/M metagenome (GOLD analysis project Ga0208277, IMG submission 185782) | Marine microbial and viral communities from oxygen minimum zone, Eastern Pacific Ocean - ETNP201406SV205 (SPAdes) (version 2) | ecosystem: Environmental > Aquatic > Marine > Oceanic ...
TTGGATCCTCTGCATAAATTCTTGCCTCAAAAGAGTGTCCCTCAATAGAAATATCTTTCTGTTTTTTTTCCATTGGCCTACCCATAGCAACGTCAAATTGCCATGCTACTAAATCAATTCCAGTTATTTCTTCTGTTATTGGGTGTTCTACTTGCAGACGAGTATTCATCTCCATAAACCAAAATCTATCTTCTTTTAAACCATCAGATCCATCAACAATAAACTCTACTGTTCCAGCACCCTTGTAGCCAATAGCTTCGGCTGCATTAATAGCTGCTGTACACATAGCATCTCTCATTTTACCGGTCATTCCTGGAGCTGGACACTCCTCCAAAACTTTTTGATGTCGTCGCTGCAGAGAACAATCTCGCTCAAATAAGTGAATAGCCGATTGGCCATCACCAAATATCTGTATCTCAATATGACGAGGGGCTAAGATATACTTCTCAATTAACACCCTGCCATTTCCAAAAGCTTTTTCAGCCTCGGTCCGAGCACTTGCTAAAAGGGTCAAAAATTCTTTTGGACTTTCGACCAATCGCATACCTTTTCCACCACCTCCTGCAACCGCTTTTATCAATACAGGGTAACCAATCGACTCTGCTTCCTTTTTCAATCTTTCATCGGTTTGATTTTCACCGTGATACCCAGGAACAATCGGAATACCAGCTTTCGACATGGCTTTTTTAGCTGCATCCTTATGCCCCATAATTTCAATAGCTTTGAAATCAGGACCGACAAAAATAAGTCCAGCTTCCTGGACCTTTTGAGCAAACTCCGAATTTTCAGATAAAAAACCGTAGCCAGGATGAATAGCACCAGCACCAGTTTTTATGGCGATATTAATAATTTCACTCTGGTTCAGATAACTTTCCAAAGGCGTTGAGCTTTCGATTAGAAAAGCCTCATCACATAAACTTACATGTTTTGACCTCGAGTCTGCCTCAGAAAAGATTGCAACAGTTCTCAAGCCTATTTTATTAGCGGTCGCAGCAATTCTACATGCGATTTCACCCCTATTTGCTATTAAAACTTTATTAAACAATGGTATTACCTTCACCAGTATTAGAATGTCCTAAAAATAAAAATTTACTAATTAAGCGCATCCAAATTTTCTAATTATTTTTTCATAAATAGTAATAAAAAACTCCCTACCTACATTCTAAATATGCCAAAATTAGTATCTTTAATTGGAGCATTCAAAGCTATTTGTAACGAGAGACCCAAAACCTGCCTAGAATTCCTTGGGTCAATAATGCCATCATCCCAAAGGCGCGCTGAGGCGTAAATGGGATGACTTTGTTTCTCAAACATTTTAAGCGTTGGTTCTTTGAAAGCTAATTCTTCTTCTTCGCTCCAAATGTCTCCTCGACCTTCTATTTGATCTCTTTTAATAGTTGCTAAAACATTGGCTGCCTGGGGTCCCCCCATGACAGAAATACGAGAATTCGGCCAAGTCCAAACAAAACACGGATCGTACGCTCTGCCAGCCATTCCGTAGTTACCCGCCCCAAAACTACCGCCAATAATTAAGGTTATTTTGGGCACCTCAGTTGTAGCAACTGCTGTCACCATCTTTGCTCCATGCCGCGCTATACCTTCATTTTCATACTTTTTGCCCACCATGAAGCCACTGATATTTTGCAAAAAAATTAAAGGGATTTTTCTTTGTGAGCATAGCTCAATAAAATGTGCACCTTTTTGAGCTGACTCAGAAAAAAGAACCCCATTATTAGCAATTATTCCTACAGGACATCCCATAATGTGAGCAAAACCAGTAACAAGCGTTTCGCCAAATCGGGATTTAAATTCATCAAATTCAGATCCATCAACCAGCCTGGCAATAATCTCACGCACATCGTAGATTGTTCGTAAATCGTGCGGTACAATCCCAATAATTTCGTTGGGGTCGTAGTCAGGCTCCTTAGCCTCTATCAATTTGACCGGCTCCGGATGCTTTCTGTTTAGATTTTTAATTGCCCTCCGGGCCATAGCCAATGCTTGACCATCATCATCAGCTAGATAATCCGCAACACCAGAAGATTTTGTGTGAATATCACCTCCACCTAAATCCTCTGCATCCACAACCTCACCAGTGGCAGCCTTTACAAGCGGCGGTCCTGCCAAAAAAATAGTTCCCTGATTTTTGACGATTATGGTTACATCCGACATAGCGGGCACATACGCTCCGCCAGCAGTGCAAGAACCCATCACAACTGCAATTTGCGGAATACCTTTCGCAGACATTCTCGCTTGATTATAAAAAATTCTTCCAAAATGATCTCGGTCGGGGAATACCTCATCTTGATTTGGTAAGTTTGCTCCACCGCTATCGACCAAGTATATGCAAGGTAACTGACATCTTTCAGCTATTTCTTGTGCCCTTAAATGCTTTTTAACGGACAAGGGGAAATATGTTCCTCCTTTTACAGTAGCATCATTGCAAATAATCATACATGCCTGTCCCTCAATAGTTCCAATCCCTCCAATCAGACCGGCACCTGGTGCAGCACCATCGTATAAATCTTGTGCGGCAAAGCTCCCAATTTCAAGAAAATAGGAACCAACATCCAACAACCCGGACACTCTATCCCTCGGCAGCATTTTCCCACGTTTTATATGCCTCTCTCGCGATGATTCTGGCCCTCCTAAGGCATTTAATTTTGCTATCTTATCAATATTTTCAATATCTTTTAAATGTTTCTTAACGTTCTCTTTAAAAGAATTACTTGATGTCAAAATTTGAGATTTGAGTTTCATTATTGTTCCTATTTGCTCTCCAAAATTGCTTTTTCACGCAATTTTTTTCTAATCACTTTGCCCGTGACAGTCATTGGCAATTCATCTAAAAAACTGATCTCTCTTGGGTAAAGATGCTTAGCCAATCGCTTTCTAACAAAATCTTGCAAGGTCTCGCTTAGAAGGCTATCAGCTTTGTGATCAGGCTTAAGAACTACATAAGCCTTAACTATTTCACTGCGTGACCGATCAGGCTTGCCAACCACACCGACCGTAGCAACTGCTGGATGCATCAAAAGGCAGTCCTCAATTTCGGACGGTCCAATTCTATAGCCAGCAGAATTAATTACGTCATCATCCCTACCAATAAATTCAATACCTTCAGCATGAAAACGCCCCCTATCACCTGTGAGCAACCAATCACCTTTGAACTTTTCTTCTGTCTGATCAGGCCGGCGCCAATATTCCAGCATCATACTTGCAGAGCCACGCTTAATAGCTATTTCTCCTTCTTCGTCAGTCGGGGCTCCATCTGAGTCTAAGATATTTACCTCATGGCCAGGAACAGGTGTGCCCATTAAACCTGAAATTGGCTCTTTATCAGCATTACAGCTACTTACGACCATGTTACATTCTGTCTGACCATAAAATTCATTGATTGTTGTTTTTAAATTTTTCTTGCCCCACTCCAACATTTCCGCACCTAAAGGCTCACCCCCACAAGCGACCGACCTTAAGCCATTTATTTTAACATCAGATGCCTTTAAAATTCTCAAAGCTGTTGGTGGGAAAAAAATATTTCGCACCTTTCCTCTAGATATTATTTCCAAAGTATCTTTGGGTGAAAATTTCTTCATTTTTGCAGCAACTACTGGAACACCTAAAGCTAAGCCCGGCATCAGAACATCGAAAAGACCTCCAATCCATGCCCAGTCTGCAGGCGTCCAGAGACAATCCCGATCATGACCCAGATAATTGTGGCTCATTGACACTCCTGGTAAATGACCAGTTAAAATCTGTTGTGAGTGTAAGGCTCCTTTGGGCGATCCAGTGGTGCCCGAAGTATAAATAAGAACGGCAGGTGTGTCCGCTTTTGTTGACTGAGTTTTGAAAGGCTCACCAGTATTTTCGATATCGTCAAATATTAATCGATCAAATTCGTTAGGCAGGAGGCTATTTGACCCTTCAAAATCTGTAATCGTACACTTCGCCTGTGCATCATTTAGCCTCATCTTAAGGGCATCAGGTCCAAATAATTTAAATAAAGGGATAGAAATTGCCCCTAGTTTCCATATTGCAATATGGCTCGCTGCACACCCAATACCCTGCGAAAGCAAAACTCCGACACGATCGCCAAGTCCAACCCCACGCTTGGTTAATTCAAACGCAATGCTGTCTGCTAAACTCCTCAATTCCCTGTATGTGTATAAGATCGGTTGATCTATATTGGTAAAGTCTTTCAAACATACCTTTTCAGGAGACTTACTGACCCAATAATCACATGCTTGAACTGCCATGTTCAATTCACTTGGAAAATCCCAAAACCATTTTCCATTTTTTTGCTTAAGATACAGGAAGTTTTTCATCAGATACCCTCTCTCAAACCAACAAGAGGTGCTTCAACCAAAAGCTGCCCCCAAGCCCCAATAGGATACTCTAAAAAAGAGGAGGCATCGATATCACATACTACAATCATTCTTTCCCAAAAACTTTCGGAAACCGTGGCATAACAAGCCGACCGATCGATCGAAACTCCTTTTTTATTCATTTTCCGTACAAATTCATCCGCATAGAAATCTATAATTTCAGTTTCGGTTATTCTTATACTTTTAATGCCTAATAATAGGCCAAATACCAAAGCAGCCACACTTAGCATACTTAAAATAGCCCATGGAAATTTCATTTTATCGCATTAAAGAAACAAGTTCGCGACCGATGAGCATTCGCCTAATTTCAGATGTACCAGCTCCTATTTCCATTAATTTAGCATCTCTAAAAATCCGCCCAACCGGATTATCACTCAAATAACCAGCTCCACCCAGAGACTGAACCGCTTGGTGTGCTACTTTCATCGCTTCCTCTGATGCATATAAAACGCATGCCGCTGCATCCTGTCGTGTGACATTTCCTCTATCGCAGGCTTTTGCAACTTCATACACATAGGCTCGGGAGGAATTCATTGCTGTATACATATCAGCGATCTTTCCCTGCATGAGCTGAAAATCACCAATACTCTTACCAAACTGTTTTCGTTCAAGCATATATGGCAAAACCTCATCGAGGCAGGCAGCCATGATGCCAGTTCCAATACCCGAAAGAACCACTCTTTCATAATCTAAACCCGACATCAGAACATTGACACCTTTACCCTCCTCTCCCAGCACATTTTCAAATGGCACTTCAACATCTTCAAAAATAAGTTCGGCGGTATTCGACCCCCGCATCCCCAATTTATCGAAATGTTTGCTGGTGGAGAAGCCCACCATATCTTTCTCTATAATAAAGGCAGTTATTCCTTTTGACCCCGCGTCTTTATCAGTCTTTGCATAAACGACCAAGACGCTCGCATCAGGGCCGTTTGTTATCCAGTACTTATTTCCATTTAAACGGTAGTATCCATTTCGTTTTTCTGCACTAAGCTGCATTGATACCACATCGGATCCCGCACTTGGCTCTGACATCGCAAGAGCTCCTACATGCTCACCACTTATTAGTTTTGGAAGAAATTTACTCTTTTGCTCATCATTACCGTTGAGATTAATTTGATTTACACAAAGATTTGAGTGTGCCCCATACGATAAACTTACAGATGCGCTAGCTCTTGCAACTTCCTCAACTGCCACAGTGTGTGCGAGATAACCCATACCTGCACCGCCATATCCCTCGACCGTTACACCTAAGATGCCCAGATCACCCATTTCTCGCCAAAGGTGATCCGGAAAATAATTATCCTTATCAATTTTAGCAGCCAAAGGTTTAAGACTGTCTTGGGACCACCGGTGCACAGCCTCACGCATGGCTTTTACATCATCACCTAGATCAAATTCCATTGAAGACATAAACATAATGATTACCTTTATTGAACACTTGTTCATTTAAAATAAAATGGTCGCGCGTGTCAAGATAGTAGTGAATACTGATTTGTTATTAAAAAATTTTGACGGAAATTAAAAAATTACATTCTAATCAAAACTAATCTAAATATCACTAGTACTTGATGTTTCGAATAATTTTTGCACCACATTGTTAATAATTGAAGCAATCAATGTACAGTCACTTTTAGTAAATGAAAGCGGCAACCGCAAATCAAGCAATCCTGACAAAACCCTATCAGTTTTAGCCATGGGTTCGGTCTGAACATATTTCCAACTGTCATATCGAGAAGTAAATCCACGCGGACTAGCTTCTCCAAACCATTTCAATTCAACACCTCTTGAAAAACAGTCGGCGACAACTCTTTTTATTTGTTCTGAAGACCAGTCTAGTAATAAAAACTGAAATGAACTCCCAACGTATTTTTCACTCTTGGGCCTTTCCACTATCGTCAAACCTGACGTAGCTCGCAAACCTTCTTCTAATATTTGGTAAAGTTCATTCCATTTCGCAACACGCTCCATGAGATCATCTAATTGCGGCCTTAAAATTGAAGCCCTTAAGTGATCCATTCTCCCCGAAATATTCGGAGTTTCATACTTGATTAAATCGTAGTGTTTCTTTTCAGGCCCTGCAGGATGCCTATCATATAGCATATAAGATCCAGATAACATCGTAGCCTTGGCCATTATATCCGGATTGTTCGTTACCAGCAATCCGCCCTCTCCCGAATTAATATGCTTATATGTTTGCGTTGAATAGCAACCAATAACACCGTCAGTCCCAGACCATCGGTCTCCCCATTTCGCGCCCATGGTATGCGCGCAATCTTCTATCAATTGTATATTATTTGAGGCACAAATGCTTAGCAGTCTATCCATATCGCAAATATGGCCTCGCATGTGACTTAACATAAGCACTTTGGCGTTTTGGGACTTTGCCTCTAAATCATCAAAGTCAATTACCAAATTTTCAGTTACACCAACAAAAATCGGCGTAGCACCAACAGAGGCAATTGCACCAGGCACTGGAGCAAGTGTAAAGGCATTCGTTAAAACATTGTCGCCATGGCCCACTCCCAATGCCCTAAGCGCAGTCGACAAAGTATAGCCACCAGATGCAACGGCTAAGCAATATTTTACATTAATAAATTTTGCAAATTCAAGCTCGAGGGAACCAACTTCACCAATCTCATCTTTACCTAAGTTGTATCGGTGCAATCGACCTGAACGCAAAACTCTTGTGGCCCGTTCGATTGCAATTTCAGGAAGCCCATCTTGTTGCGTGAAGTTACCGTGAAATTTGTTGTCCATAATGCATTGATGATTACTTTTTATAGAATGGTCAATGTTCTCTATGTATATTCAATTTATACACATGAATATCCACTAACATATTTTTAATTTTAAATATTATAAATCTTAAATGCTGGTACTAATTCGGATCAAAGGTTCAATTTATCTTGAGAAACAGATTTTCTATAGTGGGAACCAATTCATCGAAATGGCTAATTATTGCATCTGGCTTGAGAGAGCTTATGTCTGTGTCATTAGGTGGGAAATCAACCAAAATTATTGGAACATCAGCGGCTTTTGCGGTTTTATAATCTGTAATACTGTCGCCAACCAAGCAAGAACGATTGGGCTTTCCATTTAACCGTCGCACCGTTTCAAAAAATGGAGCCGGATCTGGCTTACGGACAGAAAGCGTATCTGCGCCTACAAGAGCATTAAAATAATTTTGGGCAGACATTTTGCTTAGTAACGCTTCAGCTAAGTCTTCAGGTTTATTTGTACAAATACCTACATTCCAGCCCTGTCCAGCCATTTTTTCCAAACAAGTAATGGCTCCATCATAAAAGACAGTTTTTTCATAGAGGTTTTCACGATAATATTTCAAAAATTTAGGATAATATTCTGAAACAATATTGGCTAAATCAGGTTCTTTTAACAAGGTTAAACCTTTAGTCAGCATGGCTCTCCCTCCATGAAGAGCTGTACCTCTATGCATTTCTTCAGAAAGAACATCGGAATAGCCCATTTCCTCAAAACATAAATTAGCCGCCTTAAGCATATCTCTGCTGGTATCTGCCAGCGTACCATCCAAATCAAAAACGATTGATATCATTTAACTTCCTGCGAAAGATAAAACACTAAGCTTTGTAACAAAAAGCAACGATTTGTTAAAGAATTTAACTTGCTTTGGTCTCATGGTAAGATATTACCTCGCACAAGATCAAGGTGTCGATTAATGAGTTTTTCAGTTGTAATTTTAGCTGCTGGTAAAGGCACTCGGATGAAGTCCGAAAAACCTAAAGTGCTGCATACAGTCGGTAATGCGAGCATGTTGCATCATGTTATGGAAGTAGCAAAAAGAGCTGGAGCGGAAGAAACAGTTATCGTAGCTGGGCACCAAGCAGAGTTAATCAGTGAAGCTGCAAAGATAAAATCTCCAGATGCTCAAATCGTCATTCAAGAAAAACAATTAGGAACAGGACATGCTGTAAAGCAGGCTGAAAGACTACTTGGAAAAAGTGGAAAAGATATCCTCATCCTTTATGGGGATACTCCTTTGATAAAGTCTGAGACTATTTCCAAATTGATAAAAGCGAGAAAAACTTGTGACATTGCTATTTTAGGCTTTGATACGAAACACCCAGGAATGTATGGAAGGCTAGTTTCAAATGGCGAAAATATTATCAAAATCATAGAGGCTAAAGATGCAACTCAGGAACAGCTTAATATATCACTTTGCAATAGTGGAGTAATTTTAGGAAGAGCAGACCTAATTTTTGATTTAATTGCAAAAATAGGTAGTGATAATGCATCGGAAGAGTTTTACCTAACCGACTGTATAGAGCTTGCCGCTAAAGGTGGATTTAAGTCTTCCCTTGTTTTCTGTGACGAAGAAGAAACTATTGGAATTAATTCCCTTGAAGAGCTAGCTCGAGCAGAAGAATTATTCCAAAAAGCAAAGAGAATAGAATTTATGGAAAAAGGTGTTCAATTGACTTCTCCAGAAACAGTTTTTTTCTCTTTTGACACAGAAATTGGCAAAGGCACAGTTATCGAGCAAAATGTTGTAATAGCCCCGGCTGTGACGATCGAGGAAAATGTGACTATACGCGCCTTTTCTCACTTAGAGGGATGTCGTATTTTTCCTAATTCCAAAATAGGGCCTTACGCGCGCATTAGGCCCGGCTCGATAGTTTCCGAAGGAGCCAATGTCGGTAATTTCGTGGAAGTTAAAAAATCTATCGTTGGCCCGAAAAGTAAAATTAATCACTTATCGTATATTGGCGATGCTAAAATTGGGGAAAAGGTAAATGTTGGTGCTGGTACGATAACATGCAATTATGACGGCGTAAGCAAACACAACACCAACATTGAGGATGGTGCGTTTATTGGCTCCAATACTATGCTAGTTGCTCCAGTAAAAGTAGGAAAAAGTGCAGTGACGGCCAGCGGCTCTGTGATTACGAAAGACATACCGGATGAAGCTTTAGCTTTTGCTAGATCCCGCCAAGAAAATAAAATTGGGATGGGTAAGAAATTAATGAACCTCCTTCGCAAACAAAAAAATAAATCTTGAGGATCATATGTGCGGTATTGTTGGAATTTTAGGTGATCACGAAGTTGGACCATTATTGGTTAATGCTCTGAAAAGACTTGAATATAGAGGATACGATAGCGCTGGTATCGCGACCCTTAATGATGGGAAACTGGGACGACGAAGATCGCTTGGCAAATTAGCAGAGTTAAGCGATCTTTTAGTGCGCGACCCAATACAAGGAAAATCTGGCATTGGACACACTCGTTGGGCCACACACGGCAAACCAAGTGTAAACAACGCTCACCCACATATGACGGAACAGGTAGCAGTAGTTCACAACGGTATCATAGAAAATTTTCAAGAACTTCGAAAGTATTTAGAAAAAAAGGGTATCAAACACACTACAGATACCGATACCGAGACGATCGCCCTTCTCACACAAGCAATGATCGAAGAGGGGAATGAGCCTATCGAAGCTGCCCAAAAAACAATTGAAAAGCTTACAGGTGCTTTTGCATTATGTTTCTTGTTCCAAGGTCAAAACGATTTGATGATTGCTGCGCGTAAAGGCTCACCTTTAGCCATAGGATATGGCAAAGGAGAGATGTTCGTAGGATCAGATGCCATTGCATTATCTCCCATGACTAATAAAATTTCATATTTAGACGAAGGGGATTTTGCCGTTCTTACTCGAAAAACTGTCGATATCTGGGATCAATCTAAAAATTCAGTCAAACGAGAAATAAAAGAAATTAAAACTGAAAATGCTCAAATTCAAAAAGATGGCTATCAACATTTCATGGAGAAAGAAATTCACGAGCAACCACGCGTTATAAGTTTAGCCCTCGAATATTATTTTGATCAAAAAACAGGAAAAGTAACTCTTCCCGATAACTTAAATTTAAACTTTAATGATTTTGAACAAATTTCTTTAGTTGCATGCGGTACGGCTTTTTACGCTTGTCATGTCGCAAAGTACTGGTTTGAGGAAATTGCGCGGATTCCGGTCGAAATTGATATCGCATCAGAGTTTAGATATCGAGAGCCTCCGATCAAAGGAAACACTTTGGCCATTTTCGTCAGTCAATCAGGAGAAACAGCTGATACTTTAGCCGCCCTCAGATATTGTTCTGGAAAGGCGAAAAAAATATTATCGATTACTAATGTAGCAGAGAGCTCTATTTCGCGTGAAAGTGATCATTCTTTACCAATACTGGCCGGTGTGGAAATTGGGGTTGCATCTACAAAAGCGTTCACTTGTCAGCTTTCTGTTCTGTTTGCATTATCAATCAAAGCAGCTGCTGACGTACAAAAAATTTCAGAAAAAGAGCAAAAAAATATATACTCTCATTTCTTGAAAATACCTTCCATGATCAATCAAATCCTGGGGAAAAAAGATAAGTTCATTGCACTTGCAAACAAATTATCAGAGGCACGTGATATTCTGTTTCTTGGCAGAGGCCTTGTTTATCCATTAGCGCTTGAAGGATCATTAAAATTAAAAGAAATCAGCTATATACATGCTGAAGCTTATGCGTCTGGTGAGTTAAAACATGGGCCAATTGCATTAATTGACAAATCGGTTCCAGTAATAATTCTAGCCCCTAAAGATAAGCTATTCGATAAAAATATTTCAAATGTTCAAGAGGTGGCCGCTAGAGGTGGCAAGGTGGTTTTACTCTCAGACAAATCAGGTTTTGAGAATACAGATGAGGAATTTTGGAGTACTATTGAAGTACCTAAAACAATCGATACGCTAAACCCGTTACTTTACGCCGTCGCGGTTCAACTGATTGCCTACTATACAGCTGTTGCAAAAGGCACAGACGTGGATCAACCTAGAAATTTAGCCAAGTCTGTGACGGTTGAATGACGTTTAAGTTTACTCTGGTTTGACCATGAAAAAAGTTTCCATTTTTGTCGACGTTCAAAATATTTATTACACAACAAAACAGACGTTTAATACTAATTTTGATTATAACAAATTTTGGCAAAAGGTAACCAACCAAAGACAAGTCATCGGAGCATTTGCTTATGCGACAGACAGGGGTGACGCAAAACAAATCCAGTTTCAAAATATTCTTAGAGCCATCGGATTTGAAGTAAAACTAAAACCATTCATTAATCGTTCTGATGGGTCTTCAAAAGGTGATTGGGATGTAGGAATTACTATTGATATAATGGAATATGCAAGTAAATCGGATATTATTGTTTTAGCATCTGGGGACGGTGATTTCGATATATTAATGGATCGAGTAAAAACTTTATACAACAGTCAGACAGAAATATATGGTGTCGCAAACTTGACTGCTATCTCTTTAAAAAATAGCACCTCTAATTTCTTTCCAATAGGTAAAGAACTTCTTTTAGGTTAGATTTACTTTGTTTAACAAAATTAACTGCTGTATGAGAATAAACATAAAATTTAAATAGCGTAAAACTAGAAAATTTTAAAGATAATTTGAGAATGAATTTAGAAGCGCAACATTATAATGATCACTCTGAAGTTAAGTCAAAATTAATTGATCCATTTGCTCGAGAGATTAATTATCTTCGTCTTTCAGTAACTGATCGTTGCGACTTTCGATGCCTTTATTGTATGTCGGAAAATATGCAGTTTCTTCCCAAAAAAGATTTATTAACCTTGGAAGAGCTCGACTATATGTGTTCAACTTTTATCAAATT
>Ga0208277_1001885_pt1 | contig 12064 bp, 10 predicted proteins | sample ETNtaG_5_FD_185782 | JGI IMG/M metagenome (GOLD analysis project Ga0208277, IMG submission 185782) | Marine microbial and viral communities from oxygen minimum zone, Eastern Pacific Ocean - ETNP201406SV205 (SPAdes) (version 2) | ecosystem: Environmental > Aquatic > Marine > Oceanic ...
TATGTAATACCTCAAACCAATTCTCTCTGCAGATTTTATTGATTCCCTTGCTGGCTCATCCCATGAGTGCATCGCCAATGTAAATACCCCCCAATGAATTGGTAGGAAAATTTCAGAACGCAAATCCTGCGCTGCTAAAACTGCTTCAGATGGAAACATATGTGAATACTTCCAAGCATTATTGTATTGTCCACAGTCAATTAGTGACAGATCGAAAGGTCCATACTCATCGCCAATTTTTTTGAAATGTTTTCCATATCCACTGTCCCCGCTAAAATAAATTTTAATTGATGAAGATTTAATTGCCCATGAACTCCATAGGGTACTATTGCGGTTAAGAGGCCCTCTACCAGAAAAATGTCTTGCTGGAAGACAGTGGAACTCAATGTTTTCAGCACTATAGGATTCATTCCAGTTAAGTTCAACAATTTGATTACTTTTTACACCCCATTTTATAAGATGATTGCCTATTCCGTGAGGAACTAGAAACTTATTGACCTTACTCTTTATTAACTTAATTGTTGAATAGTCTAAATGATCATAGTGGTCATGGGAGATAACCACAAAATCAATTTTATCAACAGAGTCCAACTTAATTGGCAGAACTTCATTAAATCTTTTCAAATTTGGAATAGGGACAGGTGCTGCATGGCTTCCAAGCATAGGGTCTAATAAAATAATCTTTCCCATTAGATTTATTAGAAAGGCAGAATGTCCAAGCCAGGCTAGCCTGTAGTCACTATTTATTTTAGCGAAACTATTAAAGTTTATCGATTTTGGTAGGATGGTGCTTCGTGGCTTTCTTGAGCTATCCTCTTTTAAGAAATCCCAGATAGAAATTTCCCCGGTCATCATTGGTGTTGGTTCAACATTCTCAAATCCACCCCCAGAATAATTTGAAAATGAATTGTAAAGCACTTTTTGTTCCGATGATGGATTTGATCCAAACTGCGGGGCTAGATTTATGAAACAAAATACAGCCAATACAATTAAAAAAATAACTGATGCTATAGCAGATAGAAGTGATTTGATCATTTATCTTAGTTAAGTATGAAAGTGTTTTAAGAAGTTTTTAAAGCTTATTTTTAATTATACAGTACAAAAGTTTTTGTTTATTTATATATCCAAACTGGGAAAAAATTAACCTTAAGAATGAATATTTTATATGCTGGTATTATATCTTTTTAATGTCATCGTATGAGTATTGATTATTTGATTGTGCTAGTTCTTTTGGTGAATGTTCTAATTTGATGGAATAGTCTCCAATATTTTGAATTTCTAGAATTCCATCAATATGCATTTTTTTATGTTTAAACTCATCGATACCTTTAATTTTTGTTTTCGCTTTTTTAATATCTTCAGCAACAACAAAATAATTAGTGTGCGACTCATAAAATCCATTTGATATGTTATTATCATAGTATCCAGTATGTACTAAAAATAGTTTCATTTAGGTTTTCCTTTATTTCTGCTTTTTATTCTAATTAGAAATTAATAATTATAATAATTGTCCACCTTGATAAGGTTTTTTGTTTGTTTGATGCTAGTTACATTTCAAGTTAGTAATTGGAATAATTGATGAAAGACATAAAACATGATTTAGTTGTAATGGGCGCTACTGGTTTTACAGGGAAATTGGTCGTTGAGTATCTTATGAAAAGTTATGGAGTACGTAATGAGCACTTTACTTGGGCGATAGCAGGGCGAAGTTCAATAAAGCTTGAAAAATTAAAACATTCACTTAGAGAGCTAGATTCTCTTTCAATGGATATTCCAATCATTCTGGTGGATAGTCTGGATTCAAAATCATTAGATACTATGACGTCATCTTGCCGTTTAGTGATTAGTACTGTAGGTCCGTACATGAGATTCGGTATCCCACTTGTTGAATCATGTGTTAAAAATGCAACACACTACTGTGACCTGACAGGTGAGGTCCCATTTATAAGGCAATCAATTGATTTATTTCATTTAAAGGCTAAGGAGAATAGTTGTAGGATTATTCACAGTTGTGGTTTTGACTCAATACCTTCAGATATTGGTACTTTTTTACTTCAAGAAACTTCCATAAAAAGAAATCAAAAACCTTGTAATGAGGTCAATCTTTATGTCAAATCAATTAAGGGTGGGTTGAGCGGAGGTACCGTTGCAAGTATGATCAATATCTCAAAACACAAACCCGATAATCCTAAAGAACAAAAATTATTTAGAGGTCCTTTCGCGCTAAATCCAAGAGAGTATTTGGAATATGATACACATCAACCAAGTCTAAAGAGTGTTAAATGGGACGAGGGTATAAACAGATGGCTAAGTCCTTTTATTATGTCGGGGTTTAATTCGAAAGTAGTTAGACGTACCAATGCAATATTGGATCATCGTTATGGAAGAGATTTTGCATATACGGAAGTATCAACCTACAGAAAAGGACTAAGAGGCTATTTTTATGCATTATCGATGCTTATCACTTTAGTGGCATTACAAATTACCCTCAAGTCTCGTATTTTACTTTTGGTTATCAGAAAACTCTTTTTCCCAGTTCCTGGGCAAGGGCCATCTCGAGAAAAGAGGGAGTCTGGATTTTTTAACCTTGATATTATTGGTACCATTAATAATACCAAAAAAATGAGTTTAAAAGTTATTGGGAAAGGAGACCCTGGATATTTAGCGACGGCTACAATGATTACTGAAGCAGGTTTGAGTATCTTAATTGATGAGGGTAGGTTGCCAGAAAGATACGGAGTACTTACCCCAGCATCTGGAATAGGTGAGGTTTTAGCAGAGAGATTGAATGATAGGGGTATTCAATTTAAAATAATGGAGTGAAGTAATTTGTTGAGAATCACTAAAATAGTATTTATTTACAAATATAAAATCTCTCAAATATTGGTTTTACTTTTACTAATACTCATCACATCGCCAATGATATTTTCCCAATCTCACATAATAATGTCCTATAATATTCGCTATGATAATAAATGGGATAAAGTGAATAGTTGGGGAATACGAAAAGGTAAGGTCGTTGAATTATTAATTAAATATGATCCAGGTATAATAGGGATACAAGAGGGTTTGCTAAACCAAGTTCAATACATTGATAGTTCGCTCACGAATTATGATTGTTTTGGTGTCGGGCGAGATGATGGTAAGGATAAAGGAGAGTTTTGTTCTATTTTCTATGATAGGAGCAGATATGTATTAAATGAGCACTCCACCTTCTGGTTATCTGAAACACCAGATGATGTATCAGTTGGCTGGGATGCTGCGCTAGAGAGAATATGCACCTATGGTCTATTCAAGGATAAGGAAACTGGAGACAGCTTCTTTGTTTTTAATACTCACTTTGATCATATGGGTCTAATTGCAAGAGAAAGATCAGCAGAATTGATTCTAGATAAGATTAATGAGGTTAACCCTCAAGATTTACCCATCATACTTATGGGAGATTTTAATTCGATACCAAATAGTCCACCCATAAAAAAAATTAATACAAAACTATCTGACGGGCTAGACAGATCAATGGAAAGACTAAATGGGCCACCAGGAACCTACAATGCATTTAATACTGATATGCCAATAGAAAAAAGAATCGATTATATTTTCATAAATGACTTCAAGGTAGCAGCCTACTCTCACATTAATGATAGATTAAATAATAACCGTCATATCTCCGATCATTTGCCTATTTTAATCAAAGTACAATGATTATCATTATTTATAATTATTTAATTAATACTTTGATGTAAATAATTAATATTCATCAAAATATGCCTTTTATTTTTATATCAAAAAAACTTGATAGGATAATCTATCCAATACTCTTTTTTATAAGTTCATTATACTGCCAAGACCTCGAAGACATAAGATTTGGGGATGATCATTCACTTGATGTAGCAACCTGGAACATTGAATGGTTCCCTAAGAATGATCAAACAACTGTTGACTATGTTTCAGATATTATCAATCATCTGAATATGGATATTCTTGCCATCCAAGAAGTAGATGACACAGTCATGTTTGAAATGATGCTAGAAGACCTTCAAGATTATTCTGGTTATTATGAGTCGGGTTGGTTTGCAGGTTTGGCCTACATTTATAAAGTACAATCAATTGAGATCAATGATATCTATGAAATATATACAACTTCACCTTTTTGGAATGCTTTCCCAAGATCTCCTATGGTCATGGATTTTAATTTTAGGGGTGATAATTATTTTATAATTAATAATCATTTCAAATGTTGCGGAGATGGAGTACTTGAACTTGGAGATTCATCAGATGAGGAGAATAGGAGATACACAGCAATTAACCTTCTTAAAGAATACATAGATGATAATCTATATGATGAAAATGTCATAGTATTAGGTGATCTAAATGATGATATCGCTGAAGAATTAACACATAATATCTTCCAAGATATTTTAAACGATACGGAGAATTATTATTTTGCAGATATTGACATTGCAATGGGACCTGATACAGAATGGTCTTTCCCAAACTGGCCATCACATCTCGATCACATCCTGCTCACTGATGAATTATTTGATGGCATGAATACCATGCAAACTCAGACCATAAAAATTGATGATTATATTGATGGCGGTTGGAATGAATATGACCAGAATATATCTGACCATCGACCTGTGGCTATTAAGATCTTTAATTTTATTTCATACTATGATATGGATGGAGATGGAGTCGTAGATGAGACCGATCTTGAATTTGTAGTGTCTCATATAATCGAGGATAATGAATCAATTAACATTACAGACTTCAATCAAGATTCAGTGGTAGATATTTTTGATCTATTCAGATTGAGTGACTTTATTTATTTTAATTAATAAAAATAATTTGAAAATTATTTTATATCGTATAATGTCCAAATATGTTTGAAATGAATTCTTAAAATTTCGCAAATTCAATAGCGATAACCGGGATTATTTTCTTGTTTAAAAACATTGTCTTTATTTTGTTTCTGAGTTTCATATTTATTTCATGTGAAAAAAATAAGTATGTCAGAACGTACAGATTGCCTAAAAAAAGTATGAAATCAGTTCAACCTGAGGTTCAGGGCAATTCAGAATTTTCAATCAGTTGGAAAAAGCCTAGAGATTGGATTGAAGTAGAGGGACATTCAATGCGTCTCGCAAGTTTTAATGCGCCTCATTCTAAAGGAATCGGGGATGTCTCAATTACAACCTTTGGTGGTTCAAGCGGCGGAATTGGCCCCAATGTCAATAGGTGGTTGGGACAAATTGGTCTGGAAGCGATGTCTGATTCTGATATCAGTTCAATTTCTATTCAAAAAGTCGGACTACTTGGAAAATATTCATATTTTAGGTTGATAAATAATGCAGATGAAACTACTGCAATACTAGCCTCTATATTTCAGCTTGAAAGTAGAACAGTCTTTGTCAAATTATCTTCTACATTGATGGGTTTGAAAGAAATCGAGTCTGACTTTATATTATTTTGTAATTCAATTCGACAAGCAAATTAGTTGAAAAATAAGTATACAAAACTCATAAGTAGCCCAAAAATATTTTCGTACACAGTTTTGTGGATGATAATCTTGGTCTTTTTTGGTACAATCGCTCAAAAAGACATAGGTCTTTATGAATCTCAAATGCGTTATTTTTCATCTTATTATTTTTTTATAGGTGGTTTGATTCCTCTTCCTGGTGGTCGGTTGATATTGCTTATAATGACAATTAATCTTGCGGCGAGTTTATTCAATAAGAATCTTTGGAAAATAAAAAAGACAGGAATTATAATTGTTCATCTTGGTGGATTGCTACTATTGCTTGGTGGTGGTGTAACCGCTATGTTCAGTTCTGAGGGCAATATGGTCATAGCAGAAGGAGAGACCTCAAATCACGTGGATGATTATTTTGATATGGAATTGGCATTTGTAAACACATCCCGAAATGACAGTCTTGAGTATACGGTATTTGATTCACCGCTTTTAAAAGATGGCAATTCAATTGAATATGAAAACCTTGGTATTCAAATTGATATTATTAGTCATATTGAGAATGTGAGAATCGAGAGCAGAATATCACCTGCCGAATCAATCTATAAAGGTTTTTTGAAAGAGTTTGTACTTCTTCCCAAGAATCCAGAAAAGGAAGCAACTCAAAATCGACCTGGTATCGTAATTAAATTATCAGGATTGAGCAGTGAGGAAGATGGAGTATATGGTATCTTCCTTGGTCAAAGAACACCAGATACTTTTAAGATAAACGAAAACCTTTTCTTTACTGAATTTAGACGAAAACGTACTTATCTACCTTTCTCCATTAATCTACTAGATTTTGAGAAAGTGATGCACCCAGGGACGAATGTTGCTAAAAGTTATAGTTCAGAGGTCAATCTAGTTGAAAACTCCATTCCAAGAAGGATCTTGATACAAATGAACGAGCCTCTCAGGTATCAGAACTATACATTCTATCAAGCATCATTCATTGATGGTCTAGATAAGGAGACAACCGTTTTAGCTACGGTAAAGAACTATGGTAGACTGTTTCCTTATGTATCCAGTATCATAATGAGTATTGGACTATTAATTCATCTTTTAATGAGTCTTCCTGCAATGCTTAAAAAAAGAAAATAGGAATGTATCTTTCTAGATCAAAAATTAATATTCTATTCATATTCATATTTGGTGTGCAAACACTGTTAGGATTTGATATCGGTGATATCCCCCTTCAAGATGAGGGAAGAATAAAGCCTCTTGATACATTTGCGCGTAATCATCTTTTGGCATTCTATGGTAAGCGTTCTTTGAAAGAACCTGATATGCAAGCAACTGAATGGATTATTAGCTTGATCCTTGACCCTGAAAATGGCAGGACTCAAAAAATATTCAATATCAGAAACCCTGAGGTTGCTTCAAGTTTATTTCTTGATTGGACAAATGAACATAAATATAGTTTTAATGATATTGTTCCGGGATTGAGAGAGCAATCATCATTACTTGAGTTAATTGATCAAAAAGAAAATGGTTCAAGAACCATATTTGAAAAACAGCTTTACGAATTAAGTAAAAATATTCTAAGGTTTGAAGAAATAAGTTATTTGAAGGCCTTAAAATTCATACCTCCAGCTGATAACTCTGATATGGCTGAATGGCAATCACCCTTTGAATTGATTTTGAAAGGAATTCCAGCTAATGAGAATCAAGAGGCCATACTCGATGCACTCCAGATGTATCTCGCCAATCGTTTATCGGATGATGAGCCAAAAATGAAGTTAGCTCTTAGCCATTATGAATCTGCATTATCATCATTCAGTGGACTAGGTCTTAATTTAAACAACCTGGAAAGAGAGACTTGGATGAATCGAGTAAATCTCTTTTACATTAGCCTTGGACTATACTTGTTTGCTTTTATCATTTTGGCGACTAGTTGGATGTTGAAGCCTCTTATATTAAATAGGATATCATATTCATTAATGATATTTGGGACTGCCGTTCACGCTTATGGTATTCTCTTGCGCATGCAAATAATGGGAAGGCCTCCTGTCACGACACTTTACGAATCTGTTATCTTTGTATCATTTATCATTATGCTACTTGCAGTTCTATTGGAATATTTTAGAAAAGATGGGCTGGGGGTATTTGTTGGTTCGATCAGTGGGTCTATCCTTCATTATGTTGGGTTTAGTTACGCTTCAGATGGAGATACATTGGGTATGTTGGTGGCGGTATTGAATTCAAATTTTTGGCTGGCCACGCATGTAACAACGATTACAATTGGTTATGGTGCTTCATTGATGGCAGGTTGTGTTGGTCATTTGTATCTCATACAGCTTATTAGAGAAGGGAAAAATAGTGCATCTTTAAAAAGTATATTCAATAACCTATTTGGGATTACTCTTTTGGCACTCTTTTTTACTTTGTTTGGAACGATTTTAGGTGGGATTTGGGCAGATCAGTCATGGGGAAGATTTTGGGGATGGGATCCAAAAGAAAATGGAGCATTATTAATTGTACTATGGCAATTAATGATGATACACATGCGGCTTTCAGGACTGGCTAAACCAGCAGATTTTGCGCTGGGCATGGGACTAAATAATATCATAGTTGCATTGGCATGGTTCGGTGTCAATCTTTTACAGGTAGGGCTGCATAGTTATGGGTTTGATGATGGAGTTGCGAGGAATCTCTTCATTTTCATAGGTTTTGAGATAGCATTTTGTTTTGGCTTGTATTATTGGCCTTCTTTTCGTCTTAAGATTAGATCATGATTTAATATTTAAGGAATAATATATTCCCCAGTACTTCTACAATAGCTATTTAAAACTGTTTAGTTATAGTCTTGCAAAGTATCAAAGCGACTATACATATTTTTTGATATTAATATATAAATTCTGAATACCAATGTTTGGTTTTTCAGCACGTTCCATAACAAATGTATTATTCTGGGTCACTAGAAAAAAGTGGCTAATACTATCCTTTTTACTTAGCATATCTTTTTTTTATGTGCCTTCACCCGAGGGCCTACTGCCTGAAGGACATCGTGCATTAATCATTGTTGGTGTCGCCCTTATTTTAATTATAAGTGAATCAATACCTCTTCCTGCCGTGGCGATATTGATTTTGATTATGGAGGTTATACTTGGTGTAGATACTGCGGATGGGGTTGCATCATCTTTCATGAGCGATGCGGTCTTTTTTATAATGGGTTCCTTGATGCTAGCTGTTGCTCTTGTCAATCAAGGATTAGATAAGAGACTTGCGCTAAGCGTTATAAATGTGACAGGTAATAAGACATGGCGAATTGTTCTAGGGTTTGTAACAATCTCTGCCTTTTTATCTTCATTTATTGGGGAGCATACAGTAGCAGCAATGATGCTACCTGTAGCATTGGCCTTGATTCGTAATGCAGGGCTAAGTACGAATAAGGCAACTAGGCTTTCTACCCTATTACTTTTTTCAATAGCCTATGGTTGTGCCATTGGCTCAATTGGTACTCCATCAGGAGGTGGAAGAAATGTCATAATGATAGGATACTTAGCAGAATTTGGGATGGGAACCATATCCTACCTTGATTGGATGAAATTTGCTTATCCAATGTTGATAATAGAGATACCAATTGTGACCTTGATTCTTTGGTATACATTTACTCCTGAGCAAAAGATAATGGATTCCTCTGTCAGAAAGCTAAAAGTGAAAGTTGCAAAATCCGGAAAGTTGACTGCCAATCAAATATTAGCCATAGTGATCTTTATTTTTGTTTTTTTGGGATGGATATTCATCAGTCCAATCATAGGTCTAGGTATAGTAGCATTAAGCGGAGTCTTTTTATATCTATCATTTGGATTGATCGAATGGCAGGAAATAAATAGGAATACTAATTGGGGTGTCATATTATTATTTGGATCAGCCATATCCTTGGGTATCCAAATGAAGGAGACAGGATCGGCATTATGGGTTGCTGAACAAACATTATACTATTTAGATATTATCTTTAAAGATATTGCGATTGTAAGATGGTTTGTGTCTGTTGTTGTTACAGGGCTATTAACTAATTTATTAAGTAATGCTGCCACTGTCGCTGTACTTGGGCCCATCATCCTTGATATGGGAGGGGAGCCAATTATCATGTGTATGATGACCTCTATTGCATCAGCATTTGCATATTTAACTGTTGTGGCTTCACCCACCTGCATGATTATACATTCCACCGGCCTAATTACTTCTAGGGATTATTTTAAGGCAGGCTGGAAACTTTTTATTATTTCTGTCTTTTTACTTTTAATTATCTCAACATTTTACTGGCCTATGTTATTATGAAAATATTAATCGCAATTAGTAGCAAAGAATATTCAGAACCTACACTAGATGTAGGGATGAATATCGCGCGTGTCCTTAAGGCATCAACGACCATAGTTGATGTTGGACAAAAGATAAGTGAGTTTAGTATGAAAGATGTGAGTCTTGTCAATGAACTGATGGAGACTTGGGACATTGATCGGCCAGGAGTTGATGTTTTGGAGTGGGCCTATAACTATCTTTTGGAAAATCAATTCATTGAAGAAAAATCAATGAAGGATGGCTTCCCAAAAAACCTTCTAATTGAAAGTGACTCTGGACGTTCAGAAGTTTTACTGAAAGGGTTGACCCTAGAGAATCTATCTCTTATTCTAAGAAATGGAGATATCATAAAAGAATTGAGAGATGAGGTTGATGCTTATGAGTATGACCTTACAATAATTGGAGGTAGTGGGAAACGTAGTATGTCGCATGATATGATTCAGTATATCAATAGTTCGATCTTCATAGTAAATAATTTTAATAAAGATATAGACTATAGAATTCTTTTAGCAGTTGATGACTCTCCCGGTACATCAAAAGCGGTCAAATATGGAGTTAGAGTTGCACAAGCATTCAATATAAAGGTTGAAATTATTACCATAAGTAAAGATGAGAACTTCAGTGAAGGATATAAAAGAGCATCGTCAAATGCAGCAAAAATGATGCGTAGATGTGGTTTAGAGGCAGAAGTGAATTTTGAGATTGGACAGCCAGTAGAGACAATAATAGAAAGAGCGGGCAATAATCACATCGTTATTATGGGTGCATCTACACAGTCACCATTAACAAAGTTTTTCATTGGCAGTAAACCGCTTGAGGTAATGCAAAATTCAGACTGCCCGATACTTATTGTAAAATGATGCCCTATTTAAATTTTTAACGGTTTTGATTAAGAATTTTAATTATTAAAAAATGATGAACATCATTTGTAGTTTGATCAATCATTTTTAGATTTATCAACTAATAAAACCAACGGAAATAATATGTCATCAAGCTCAAACCCAACCTCACATGCATATGAAAGTGCAGTTAAACAATTAGGATTAAAACCAAACATTGCTAGGGCTCTAGAATTGCCAGATAGAGAACTTACAGTTGAAGTCCCGTTCAGACGCGATAACGGTGAATTAGACAGTGTTATTGGATTTAGAGTTCAACACAATAATACGAGAGGGCCATTCAAGGGAGGTATTAGATATCATGAGCATGTTGATATTGATGAGGTAAGGTCGCTAGCAACCCTAATGACTTGGAAAACCTCTTTATTGGATATTCCTTATGGTGGTGGTAAAGGGGGCATTGGAGTTGATCCATCAAAATACAGCAAAACTGAGCTAGAAAGAATGTCAAGACGATTTTTTCGAGCAATTGATCCCATCATAGGTGTTAATGTTGACATACCTGCTCCAGATGTGAATACGAATGCTCAGGTGATGAGTTGGTTCATGGATGAATATAGCCAGGTTCATGGATATTCTCCTGCGATTGTCACTGGTAAACCACTAGAACTTGGCGGTTCAGAGGGGCGTGAAGCAGCAACGGGAAGAGGCACGGCCATCATAACACGTGAAACTGCAGATAAGTGGGGAATAGATCTAAAAGATTCAAAAATAGTAATACAGGGTTTTGGAAATGTTGGTTCCTATGCAGCAAAGTTTCTAGATGAGTATGGTTGTAAGGTCATTGCTGTAAGTGATGTGACAGGTGGGTTATATGATGCTGATGGTCTTGACATCCCTTCACTGTTTGACCATAATTATAAGAATAGGACCATTGATGGTTTTGAACAAGGAAAGAAAATCACCAATGAAGAGTTACTTGCATTGGAATGTGATTTTCTAATTCCAGCTGCTCTAGGTAGTGCAATCAATGAATCAAATGTTGACTCATTGAATTGTAAGGTAATTATTGAAGCAGCTAATGGACCTGTGACAGGAGATGCTGCTAAAAAATTATGGGAGCGAAAGATTGCGATTATACCAGATATTTTGACAAATGCAGGTGGTGTTACTGTTTCATACTTTGAATGGGTCCAGAACTTGCAGCAATTCAAATGGACCGAAGATGAGGTGAATAAAAAACTTGAAGAAAAGATGGTACGTGCATTTGAAGAGGTATTCGCTATTAAGAAAGAAAAGAACGTACCAATGCGTATAGCTTCTTTTATGGTTTCAATAGACCGAGTACACAGTGCATATAATTTAAGAGAAGGATAAAACTAGAGAATATTTAATATATTTTTCTATTTTT
>Ga0208277_1001886_pt1 | contig 12063 bp, 11 predicted proteins | sample ETNtaG_5_FD_185782 | JGI IMG/M metagenome (GOLD analysis project Ga0208277, IMG submission 185782) | Marine microbial and viral communities from oxygen minimum zone, Eastern Pacific Ocean - ETNP201406SV205 (SPAdes) (version 2) | ecosystem: Environmental > Aquatic > Marine > Oceanic ...
CCGAAACGAGGTGCCGATCGTATCAGCTTCTTCTTTGGAGATTCTGGATTTCAGTGTGAGTGCTTGACCAGCACATGAGGGATTTCATTTAAGGAATGCACTTCATCAACCCCACCTTTGGATAAAGCCATTTTAGGCATCCCATAGACGACAGAGCTTGCCTCATCCTGGGCGATGTTGAAACTCCCTGCCTCTTTCATTTCTAGCATTCCTTGGGCACCATCATCTCCCATCCCGGTGAGGATCACCCCGGTCGCATGATGCCTGGCGACCTGAGCCGTTGAGCGGAACAACGCATCCACGGAAGGCCGGTGGCGGCAGACCAACGGTCCGTCGTTGAGTTCGACGCAATATCCCTTGTCCTGGTTTTTCAGCAGGAGATGCTGGTCACCCGGTGCAAGATAGGCGGTTCCCGGGCGTATTCTTTCTCCGGATTCTGCTTCTTTCACGGTCAACCTGCAATGATGATCAAGCCTTTCCGCGAAACTTTTGGTAAAACTTCCCGGCATGTGTTGGACCATCACAATTCCGGGCATGCTTTCAGGGAGCTGAGTCAATAGCGTCATCAATGCCTCCGTACCTCCGGTTGAAGCACCGATTGCAATGATCGGTTCAATCGAGTGACTCAAGTGTTTCGGCGGATTTTTCGGAATGATCACATCTGCAGTCAGTTTTTCAGGAGCCTTGAGAAAGATATCCGTATTCTTTTTCAATTTAGCCTGAGCCGCAGCCTTGACCGCATCCACGATCTGGATCGAGATTTCCTCCATTCCTTCCCGGACCGTGGTATCGGGTTTTCCTATCACTTCGACCGCCCCGAGCTCAAGAGCTTTTAAAGCCTCAGGAGCCCCTTTTTGGGTCAGAGAACTGACCATCACCACAGGCCTGGGCTGGGACTTCATCAGCCTCTCCAGGTAATCCAATCCATTCATTCCCGGCATCTGGATGTCCAGGGTGATGACATCCGGATTCAGTTTCCGGATTTGCCTGGTTGCGATCTGTGCATCCGGAGCCGTTCCGACCACCTCAATCAGGGAATCCGAAGAAAGGATTTCCGTCATCACTTTCCTCACCAGCGCAGAATCATCGACAATCAGGACCTGGATTGTATTTCCGGAGGCATTCATTTCAGTTCAAAGGCGTCTGGAACACGTTGAATTTGTTGCGTTGAAAATCCCTTCGGTCGGGAAGGTATTCGGAATGTCCCAGCAAGAGGTAACCTCCCGGCTCAAGCAGACTTCGGAACCGACCGATGATTTGTTCCTGACTCAATGCGGTCATATAAATCAAAAGGTTTCTGCAGAGAATGATGTCAAACAGAGTTTTGACCGGATAGCGCTTATCCATCAAGTTGATGGGACGAAAATGGATGATTTGCTTCAAAATGTCAGCAACAAAATACACATTTTCAGAATCAGAATGATTTTCCTGAAAATAACGTTTCATCCAATCATCCTTCACCGTTTTTAAGGAATCCTCAGGGTAGAGTCCTTTCCGGGCAGTTTCCAATGCCTGGCGATGGACATCGGAAGCTAAAATCTTGATATCCCATTCAGAAAGAGGTTGAAAGATTTCGTGGATCAGGATGGATAGGCTGTAGGCTTCTTCACCTGTGGAACATCCGCAACTCCAGATACGGATCTTCCTTTGGTTTTGGGAAGATTTCCTTGCTTTGATTTCAGGAAGGATTTCCTCCTGAAGGTACGTCATCTGGCTGGATTCACGGAAAAATTCTGTTTTCTGAATGGTGAGGATTTCTTCCAAATAGCGCCATTCCGGGTGATCCGGTGAAAAATCAACAAAGTTCAGATAATCCATCAGGTCTTTTCTTCCAGACTCTTTCACCCGCTTCTCGAGCATCTGAAGCAGCCTTTCCTGACGCCGTCGATTGAGATCCATTCCCAACCTTTTTTCAACAATTTGACTCAGCAGGTCCAACTCTTTTAAAGACACATTCCTGAGAGGAACCGTTTTTGGCCCCGGTTGCATTTCACTCAAATACATTCAATATCCGATTCTTCTATTTGGAAATCAGAAGGAGTATGAGTGGATCAATGATCAACTCCCGATCTGGAAGTCCTGCTGACACTATGTTTTGATTGGGTGAAATTCGATTTTCTCAAAGATGCATCATCATTCAAAATCAGGGAGATCATCATCATTATTTTTCGGATCTTTTTTTGACGGATCATTTTTATAATCCGCAGGTTGTTCCAGGAGTTTCTGAGATTCCTGAGTTTCCAAATCCGGTTTGTAATCAATCTGATCAAGTTTAAAGACCTCAATTGTTTTCACCAGTTCCTGGGCGTGGTCGGACATCAATTTGCTGGTCGTTGCAGATTCATCCACGAGCAGGGAGTTCTGCTGGGTGATTCGGTCCATTTCCGAGACTGCAATGTTCACCTGCCTGATGCCTTCTGCCTGTTCGTTGGATGCCGCTTTGATGTTTTCAATGAGATCTGTCACTTCCGAGACCGCCCCCTGGATTTCACCCAGATTTTCATTGGTCTGGTTATTCAATGATTCAAGGTTGTTTTTCGAATTTTCTTTAAGTGCTTCCAGAGCCTGGTCTGCTTTCTGGATCATTTCCTGGACCACCTCGTTGACCTCGGACATGAGTGAAGTCCCCTGGTTGACCTGATCCAGACTATTCTTGATCAAGGTGTTGATTTCTTCGGATGCTTCCGCGGAACGGTGCGCCAGTTTTCGGACTTCTGCAGCAACCACGGCAAACCCTTTTCCATGCTCTCCGGCTCGTGCCGCCTCGACCGAAGCATTGAGTGCCAAGAGGTTTGTCTGAAATGCAATGTCATTGATGACGGAAGTGATCCCTGAAATTTTTTCGGAACTTTCCCCAATTCCTTTCATGGCGTCCATCATCTGAGTGTTCTTTTCCTCGGCACGGACAAAATACTGACTGTTATTTTCCATCACCTTGTCGATGTCTTCCTGATTGGAATCGATGGTATTGTTCATCAGGCTTTGCATCATCCCCTTACGTTCTTCAACCACGTCTTTCATGTTCTGTGAAATATGGTTGGCATGATTCGCACTTTCCGCATTTTGTTGGACATTCGACGTCATTTCCTCCATCGCAGATGCCGTTTCTTCAAGAGATGAAGACTGTTGCTCCGTGCGGGTGGCGAGATCCATATTCCCCGTTGCCAGTTGATTGGAAGAGGAACTGATGTCTGCAGCACGTTCCTTGACCTTAACCACGATTTCAAAAAGTCTTTTGGTGAAAATATCGATGGCATCGGCAATCTGTCCAATCTCGTCACCGCGGTTGAGTTGCAAACTTTTGTTCAACTCCAGTTCACGGACCTGACTGATCATTTTTCTCAATGGACTCGCCAACGAAATTTGAACATAAAAATAGGTCGCAAGGATTGCTAGAATACAGATGACCGCCGCAATAATGGCAATCATCCAACTCAATGAATTGGGGTATTCGTTGATTTCCGCCTCATCGATTTCTGAGAGAATGGTCCAGTTGACATCGGGGATGTCCAAGGGACCAAAGGCACTCAAGACCGGGACTCCACGATAGTCCTTAACCACCAAGTTCCCTGTTTCGCCACGTATCGCCCGTTCAGAAGCCTCGGTTTGGACTTTCTGCAAGAGGATGCTGGAATTAAGACTTCTGATTTTTCGAATCAGGTCATCCGAAATTTCAGCCTCATTCAACGCAGCGAAATAACCTTCAGGATCTTCAATCAGGAATCGGGAATCGTTCCTCATCGTTAAATCTTCTGCAACGATGTAGGTTTCTCCAGATTGACCTAACCCGACGGATTCCCAATTATTGTCACTGGTCATGGTATTATTGATCTGCTCGATGGGGATCTGAAAAATGAGCACTCCGAGAGGTTCGTTATCTTCCACAATCGAGACTGAAAGAAAACTCGCCGGACTTTCGTAAGACGGGAAATACTCGTCGAAATCGACCATCTTCACCCGTTCCGAATTTCTTATCCCCTGGACTGCCCGAAAAGCCTCCCCAAAGTTGGTATCCGCATAAGGGCCATCCAGCAAAGAAGTTGCGTAATCGAGTTCTTTGAACACGCTGTAGACGATTTCTCCGGTTTCAGGGTCCACCAGAAAAATGTCGTAATATCCGAACCGCTCCAGAAAACTGGAAAAATAGGGATGGTATGTCTCATGGGCACGGGCATAGTCACTCTGACCCGCCTGATTGGGACGGTTTAAGAGATGCTTGCTTCCCAGTGGATTGGGATTGTCCCAGATGAAAGAATGTTGAAATCGGATGGCCTGGGGAGTCAGTTGGTTGAAGATGTCATTGATTTTCTCAGATTTTCTTCCGTTTCGGTTCAGGAATTCTTCACCAAAAGGACCATCATAATAACTTCTCAATTCCCTCGATTTTTGCCTGAGATCCTTGGATCCCTCAAGGATCGACACTGCTTCCGGGTAGGTTTTAAAACTTTCACGAAAATCTTTCATTGCTTCAATGGCAAAACTGGACTGTGCCATCGAAAGAAGCTGTTTTCGATAAGTCGTAAACTGGTTCTGCAACGCTGATTTTTGTATTTCTCTGATAGAAACGAGTTGCTGCATCGCCTTGCTGTTCAGAGCATCCCGAATGGTCGAAATACTGACCAGGCTGATGATGACAATCGAAGTCAGCGTCACCGCAAGAACCAAAAAGAGGATTTTGAAACGGATGGAAGCAGTTCTTTTCATTTTCGCCTTATTGGATGGGAGTGATGGAATGTTGGGTTTCTTCAATGAGTTGGAGGGAAGGATCCTGGTCAAAAAGGGTATCCAGGTTGATCAGGATGAGCATTTCATCCTGCCACTCACAGATTCCTTCCAGAAATTGTCGCTCAATGACCTTTTCTGTTTCCGGAGGAGGTTGAATCCTGTCTTCGGGGAGATGGAGTACATCCAGAACCTTGTCCACCACCAATCCCAGCAACTTGTCTCCAATGTTCAGGGTCATGATCACGGTTCTCTCATGGTAATCCAGTTGTTCATAACCAAATCGTAAACGCAGGTCCATGACCGGGATGATCGATCCTCTCAGATTAATGACTCCTTTGTAGTATTCCGGAAGATTGGGAATGATGGTGATTCTCTCGTAAGTGATGAACTCACGAACTTTCCTGATATCCAAAATGTAGGTTTCTTCCGCGATTTTAAAACTGACGTATTGTTTGCCTTCGTTACCGTTGATATCAATCACGTCCGCATTCTCTTGGGGTTTCTGGTCGGTCATGACACCTCCAAGGGTTCTTGTCTGTTTTGAAGAGCGATCTTCAGCAGGCCTGGTAAATCGAGGATCAGCGAGACCCCTCCGTCACCCAAAATGGTCGCTCCGGCAATTCCTGGAATCTGGAAGAAATTCTCTTCCATACTTTTGATCACAACCTGCTGTTGGTCCAAAATTTTATCCACCAGCAATCCATAACGTTCTCCCGCCTGCTCCACCACCACTACCAGCGGGTCAAGATTAGGAGGGTCAACCTTCTGGAGGTTGAAAATCCGGGATAGATTCAGTTTGGGCAGATATTCCCCACGGAGTTCGATCACCTCCCCTTGTTTTTGGAGGGTCTTGTGCTGGTTTCCGAGGGGTTTGAGAGTTTCCAGGACAGATAATAGGGGTATGGTGAAGATCTGGTTTTCTACCTGAACCAGCATCCCTTCGATGATCGCCAGGGTGAGCGGCAATTTAATCTGAAAGGTCGAGCCTTGACCCAATTCACTCTTGATGAAAATCGCCCCACGGAGGGATTCGATGTCCTGACGGACCGCATCCATCCCAACTCCTCTTCCTGAAATGTCGGAAATGCTTTCACTGGTCGAAAAGCCCGGCAGGAAAAGCAGTTGAAATGCTTCTTCTTCCGAAAGTTCCGTTTCGTCATCAAGCAACTGTTTGGACCGTGCAATGTCTTTGATTTTTTCCGCATCGATTCCTGCCCCATCATCCTGAACTTCGATGAAGACATGTCCTTCGCTGTGAAATGCCTTGAGTTCGATTTTTCCTTCGGGAGTTTTACCGTTCTTCGCCCTTTCTTCCTGAAGTTCAATGCCGTGGTCCATCGCATTGCGGATCAGATGCTTTAAGGGACCTCCCAGTTTTTCAGAAACGGTTTTGTCCAGTTCCGTCTCTCCCCCGGAAATCTCGAGTTTGATCTTTTTTCCTGATTTAACACTGTAATCCCGGACAATCCTCTGGAGCGGAAGAAATGCACCTTTGATGGGGACCATGCGGATGTTCATCACCTGGTCCTGAAGTTCACGAACCACGATATCGGAATCGTCGATGATCTGCTGATACCGGTCTCCCAGTTTACGGTTCAGGATTCTGAATTCCTGTCCAAGCTCTTTCAGCCTCGCCTGGTTGATGACGGTTTCTCCCACGAGGTTCATCAACTTGTCGAGTTTGAAATTCGAAACATGAATCGACCCCCCGCTGTCTTCTTTTTTCTGCACCTGAGGTCTGGGCTGGGCAGGTTTTTCAATCTTTTGGGTTTGAGGCTGAACCGTTTCCTTGTTCTGTTTTGATGGAAGATCTTTGGTTTCCGGTGCATCTTCCTGAACAGGTTGATCCTCGCCCTGGTTGATTTTTTGTTTGGCCTTCGTTTCTTTGGGAGGACCTTGAATTCTTCGGATCGTCACTCCCTCTTCCTCAAGAAAAAACATCAGCACGTTTTCCAGGTCTTCCTCGGACTTCTCCGTGTTGAGCAGGACACTCCAATGGAGGTAGAGTTTTGAAGGATCCAGGATTTCAAGTTGGGGGATCGAATGCACATGTGCGGTGACAATGCATTCCCCCAGTTCATGAAGATCCTTGAGCAACAGTAAAGGATCACCTCCTTCCTGAAGCAGCTCTTCCGGAAAACGCAGTTCGATCAAAAACCGGGAAAATCCGGATTCATTTGATACGGACACTTCACTTTGAACGGTGGGTTCAGGATCCGCTTCAGTTTGGGGTTCTCCAATGTCTGCGGAAGTTCCTGATAATATTTGGATCTCCTCGAGGCTTGCAGCGACTCCCTCCTGGTCATAACTTTCGATTCCCTCCAGGTCTTTGCAGAAACTTCTGAGGCAATCGATCGAACCCAGGAGGGCCGAGATCAATTCCGGACTAGTCGATTTTTCACCTCCCCTCACGTCTGAGAGAAGGGACTCGACCTGATGGGTGTATTGCTGGAGCTCCTCGAACCCGATCATTCCCGCACCGCCTTTGATCGTATGAAAGCCCCGGAAAGCCGTGTTGACCGCTTCCTGGTTAGACGGGTCATTCTCGAGGAGAAGCAGACTTTCCTCGATTTGATCCTCCATGTCCCCCGCTTCTTCGAGAAACAGTTTCAGTGCTTCAGGATCGAACCTGGATGAATCAATCATTACTTTTCCAAATATTGATGGACTCCATCCCAGTTTTCCGGAGGATTCGATGTCGCAAAGGATCTGGCCCGATCCAGATGCATCTCCAGGGCAGCATCTTCCGGAAGCAGGTTCAGGCATTCCTGGAAACCTTCGATGGCCGGATTCCAGTCCTGCTGGATATAAAACTCACGTGAGTTTTCAAACATTTCTGCAACTTTCATTTTGGATTCAAAGGCAGGATCGGAATTCGGGTCCAACACCTCAAAAATCTTCACCGGGTCATTTTTCCCTTTGACCATCACCTGGTCGAGCATCCTCCAATGAAATTCTTCCTGGTCCGCAAGCAGGTTTTTGGTATCTTCGGAAACAAGCATGGGACAACGGTAGTTTTTCGTCAGTGCCTCAAGCCGGGAAGCCAGGTTGACGGCATCTCCCAAAACCGTTGAATCCATTCTGTTTTCCGAACCAACGGTTCCAATCACCACAGGTCCGCTGTGGACTCCAATACCAATTTTGATTTCCTGATAATCATGTTTTTCCCGGTATTCGTTGTAACGAACCAAAGCCCTCTGCATCTCCAAACCGGAACGGACGGCGTCTCTGGCCTCATCCGAATCCTCCTTTTCAGGATGGTCAAACAAAGCCATGATTGCGTCTCCAATGAATTTGTCGACAAACCCATGGTTGATCCGAATCGGTTCCGACATGAATTTCAGGTAGGAATTGAGGAACTTCATCAACTCGTTCGGCGTCATCGTTTCAGAAAGATCGGTAAATGAGCGGATGTCGGAAAAGAGGATGGTGATGATGTCACTCTCGGCATGCCCCAGACTGATGTTCTCGATTCCGGTTTTGGCAATACGGTCAAGAAATTCACGCGGAACAAATTTTTCAAAAACCCGGGTCATGGATGCCACTGCCGCGGTTTCAGCAAGTTCGATTCGGGTCTGTTTCAATTCCTCGTATTGCTGTTTTTGCTTTTCCAGGGAGTCACTGAGTTGCGAATTGAGGCTTAAGGTTTCTTTTTCTGCAAAACGGACCCTGAGCAGGGACTTCACCCTGGCCATCAATTCCGAGGGATTGAAAGGTTTTCCCAAATAGTCCTCGGCCTGCAGTTCCGTCAAACCCCGAACCAATTCTTCGATTTCTCCGTGGGTGGTCAGAAAAAGGACGGGAATATGTTTCCAGGTGGGATCATTCTTGAAGATGCGGATGAACTCATCACCGTTCATCCTGGGCATGTTCCGGTCCAATAAAATCAGATCGGGAAGAGAATCCTTCTCGAGCCGAACCACATTTTCCAGGGCAGACACTCCGTCTTCGGCTTCCAGGATTTCAAACTGATTTTCTTCTTCCGATTCGAGGATTTTCCGGACCTGAAAACGGATGGTCTTCGAATCGTCAATGATCAGGATTTTCGCTCTCACGCCGAACTTTCTTCATTCAACCAGTTGAGACCCATCCAGACCAGCATCGGTTCCATCTCTTCTTTCATTTTCAGTTTCAATCCTGATTTGTGCTTCATCAGATTTTCCCGCACCGCCAAAATGATTTGGATCCCCATCACTCCGATACCCTCCAGTTCGGTCAGATCCAAAATGACTTCTTCTGGAAAATCCTGTTTGGCAAGAATCAGATCCTTTAAATCCTTAACCAGTTCCTCGTTCAATTCCCCTTTGAATTGAATCAGGTTTCCATTCATTTCTAAATCAGACATATCGATGAATTTGAACCAAAATCATGTAATCAAGATGTTCTAATAAACTGATTATAATAAATATTTTAATCTAGCATCAGCATATAATCAATTAGATATGTGGAAAGAGGCTGCTGAAGCAGCACAGTCATGTATAGATATAAAAAGAAAATTTGGTGGTGGGTGGTTAGAATTGGGACTTGCTGAATTAGGAAAAAATAATAGAACACGTGCTAAGAAGCATTTTGAGGAAGCACGAAAAGATAGAGACTGGCGTAAAATGGCAGAACGAAAAATTGACGAGATAAACAATCCGTCCAAGTATGAAAAATAATTAAAATCAATGAAAAAAATAAAAGGCGTTATTTTTGATTTAGATAATACTCTGCTAGATTTTATGAAAATGAAAGAATTTGCTGTTAAAGCTGCAGTTAAAGGAATGATTGAGGCTGGTTTATTGGTAGATGAGGAAACCTCATATAATGAGATCGTTGCGATATATGAGCAATATGGTTGGGAGAATCAGAAGGTGTTCGATGTGTTCATTGAAAAACAGATTGGTCATGTAGAACATAAATTTCTTGCAGCAGGGATAGTCGCTTACAGGAGGGCAAGAGAAGCAAATTTAATGGCATACCCCAATGTCAATAAAACCTTGATGGCATTGGCCAAGTCAGGTATAAAACTTGGCGTAGTCTCTGATGCTCCGAGCAGAGAGGCATGGATGCGCATTTATTATCTTAATTTATATCATTACTTTGATGTGGTCATAACATTTGATGATACAGGAGAAAGGAAACCTTCTGAAAAACCTTTTAAAATGTCATTGGATTCTTTGGGCTTGGAACCTGAAGAAACAATAATGGTAGGAGATTGGCCTGAAAGAGATGTTGTCGGTGCGAAGCAAATTGGGATGAGAACTGCCTTTGCACGCTATGGAGACACCTTTGGAACTGTCAATTCAGGTGCAGATTGGGATTTAAATGATATATATCAATTGGTTATGATCATTAACGAAGTTAATGGAAGCGTCTGATATATTCTTAGGCAATGATCTGGTAGAAGTCTCTAGAGTTTTGTCTTCTATCAATAAAATCGGACAAAGGTTTCTCGATCGAATCTATACTAGTTCAGAGCAAGATTATTGTCAATCCAAATCAACACCTCAAATGCACTACGCAGGTAGGTTTGCAGCCAAGGAGGCTGTGATGAAGGCATTAAAGTCATCAGGATACCTAGAACCCATCTCATTTAAATCTATAGAGATAAGATCAGGAGATAATGGAGAACCCATTGTTGATCTTCATTTCCCTTGTAATGGACAGTGCAGGGTATCCATATCTCATACTGATGATCATGCCATTGCATCTGCTATTTTTATTTCTGAATGAGATTATTAACATCAGATCAGGCGCGGTTTCTTGATCAGGCCTCAATGGAGGAATTTGGAATTTCTAGCATTGATCTCATGAAAAATGCAGGAAAAAGGATTGCTTCCAAGGCCAAGGAAATGATTAACGAATATATCAACCCAACAATATTGATATTCTGTGGAAAGGGAAATAATGGTGGAGATGGTTATGCAGCGGCATCAATATTGCATAAAGATGGCCTTGTGGTAATGACTCACTCTGCCACAACAGAGAAAGATATCACTAATGAATCATTACCATTTTACAGAGAGTGCGTGTCTCTTGGCATTCCAAATTCCTTTGGAACAGATATAAAAGATTTGTATAAGCCTAATTTGATTATTGATGGGTTATTGGGGATTGGTCTCAAAGGTATGGTTAGACCCAGTATTCTACCACTATTGGTTTGGATAAATGAATCGAGTAGCAAGGTTTTATCCATTGATGTTCCATCAGGATTGAACTCTGATACAGGTACCTTTGATCCTATGTCGGTTAAGGCTGATGCCACATTGACCTTTGGAGCACCCAAGGTGGGTATGTACCTAAGACTGGGCCCTGAATATTGTGGAGATATTATTGTTGAGGATATCGGTTTCCCATCTTTGGATGTTGTAGAGTTTCCAGGGTCAATCTGGAGATTTAATGATCAAGATATTGTACAAGATCATTTTCATAAGCCCAATAATGACATCAGCAAACATTCTGCAGGTAAGGTACTTATTATTGCAGGGTCGCGAGGTATGACAGGTGCAGCGATATTGTCAACGTATGGTGCTTTGAGATCAGGCGCAGGATTAACAATAACCACTAGTCCTGGTTCTCTGAATGAGATCTATGAGCGGTCGATAATAGAAGGAATGACCTTGTCATTAGATGATGATAGTACTGGTATCGTACGGCATGAGCATTATGATCTGATCATGGATAAGGTTGGATGGGCAGATTCTGTATTATTGGGACCAGGTCTTGGACGTGATATCTCTACCCAGCGTTTGATTAATAAATTATTAATATCAATAGATAAGCCGCTTGTTCTTGACGCTGATGGCCTATTCCCCTTTTCAGAAAATATTGAATATCTATCAAAAAGGGAGCATCCGCTGATTATCACTCCTCATTTTGGAGAACTTGCTAGATTAATGGGGGAACAAAAAGAACTTATTATTTCAGAATTTCCAACTTTGATGAATATGTTGATAGAAAAATTTGATCAAGTATGCCTGGTGAAACAAGTCCCCTCATGTATTATTGAAGGAAATAATATTAGAATTAATACCACGGGTAATCCTGGACTTGCAACTGCCGGGACAGGGGATGTACTTGCTGGTATGATAACGAGTTTGATTTCTCAAGGACTTAATTGCTATGATTCAGCATCAATAGGTGCATATGTACATGGTGAGGTGTCAGACCATTTGATATCTGATAAAGGATTTAGAGGGCAAATTGCTTCGGACCTTCTTGAGAATATACCTCTTGTAATAAGATCATATGAAAGATCCTAAGGTACACTTCTATATATTTTTGTTATTGATTATATCCGTATCTAGCATACCGGGTAAAGCCATTCCGAGTATGACTGGGCTAACTTGGGATAAG
>Ga0208277_1001889_pt1 | contig 12049 bp, 8 predicted proteins | sample ETNtaG_5_FD_185782 | JGI IMG/M metagenome (GOLD analysis project Ga0208277, IMG submission 185782) | Marine microbial and viral communities from oxygen minimum zone, Eastern Pacific Ocean - ETNP201406SV205 (SPAdes) (version 2) | ecosystem: Environmental > Aquatic > Marine > Oceanic ...
GCATGGACCGCACGCACAGCATCATGCGCATCGCCACCACCGCGTCCCCCGTGAGCGGCGCCGAAGTTCGAGACCGTCGCAATTTCATCGCGCTCACCACCGCGTTTAACAACGCCGTGAACGCCATCGGACGCGCGCATCGAGAATTCTCCGCGGGCGTGAAACTCGAACGCAAACGAAGTCTCCGTCGCCAGGGTTCGCTACCGTCCACGCGTTCGACCGACTCGACCGACCGTCGATGACGTCGCGCCCTTTTGTAATCAAAAAGCGTCTGTAATAAAAAAGCGTCCCGCCGCCGCCGCGTCCCCACACCGAGTCGACACGAATGCGTCGCGCGGCGCGTTTTCTCCTCGCCCGCACCGCGCGCGAGGCGGCGACGGCGCGACACGATGCGTCTCGCGTCACCTCCCGCGCGTTCGCGTCCGAGGCATCGCCCGACGACGACGAAAACGCGCGTCGCGCCGACGCATTCATGCGCGCGCTCGGTCTCACCGTCGATGATTTCCCATCCACGCCCGTCGTCGAGCGCGGTGATAAGGCGTACGTCGACCGCAGACGCGTTCGCGCCGTCGCCGGTGACGGCGGCGCCGGGTGCGTCGCCTTCGCCAAAGACGGTGGGTCGAGACGGCGGCGAGGGGCGGACGGCGGCGACGGCGGTCGAGGCGGCGACGCGGCGGCGACGGCGCGCGCGACGACGAAGGGGTTGGGTGACGTGAAGAATGTGTTGCGCGCGTCGAACGGTGGCGCGGGTGGGGCGCAGGGAAGGATAGGGAGACGTGGAGTGGACGCGATCGCGAGCGTGCCTCTCGGGACGATCGTGTGGCGAGAGATTGAAGAAGAAGAGGAGGAGGAGAAGGAGGACGCGGCGGTTGATTTTTCGAGCTGGGGCGCGGACGAGCCCGTGTCGAACGACGACGACGACGACGACGACGACGGGGTGGAGGATGCGCGCGAAAGCAAACCATCGTCCGACGGGTGGACGCGACCTCGCGGATTGAGTCGCGGGAAATGGGTCGTCGTCGCGGATTTGACGCGCGAGGGCGATACGTGCGTCTTGGCGCGCGGCGGACGCGGCGGGAAAGGGAATAAACGCATGCCGACGGGACGAGAGGCGGGCACGCGCGAGCCCGGCGCCAAGGGACAAGAGTTTAAATACGTCTTCGAGCTCAAGACGGTCGCGGACGTGGGTTTGGTGGGATTACCGAACGCTGGGAAGAGCACGCTCTTGCGCGCGTTGTCCAACGCCACGCCTCGCGTCGGCGCGTACGCGTTCACCACGACGCAGCCGCAACTCGGCGCTCTGGAGACGTCCATGGGACACAAAATCACCGTCGCCGACATTCCGGGTCTCATCGAGGGCGCGCACGATAATCGAGGGTTGGGTCATAATTTTTTACGTCACATCGAACGGTGCGAGACGTTGCTGTACGTGGTGGATTTATCGAGCGCCGACGGCGTCGCTCCGTGGCGCGCGCTCGAGATACTCGAGCGCGAGTTGGAGGCGTATCTCCCTGGATTATCTAAACGTACGAGTGTGGTCATCGGGACGAAGATGGACGCGCCGAACGCGCCGCGCGCGCTCGAGACGCTTCGTACACGAGTCGCGCCGACGCGCGTGCTCGCGGTGTCGGCGTTGGAGTCGCGCGGCACCGAAGACGTCGCGCGCGTCATCGAAAAAGAGATGGAGGAGACGTATACGAGTTGGAAGTAGCGCGTAGAGTGCTAGTCGTAGGTAGATAATTAGATCATTAGAGTTTTTAGCGTCGTTCATTGACGGTGCGTTCGTCCTATTACCTCCCGAGCCCCTTTTTCGTCGGCGCGCGTCTGGCCGCGCGTCTCGAAGACGTCTTCTTCGCCGGCGCGCGAGACGCCGCCTCGTCTCGTCGCGACGCCGAGGTGATCTTGCGATGCCACGTGATGAGATACGTGATCACGACCGTGAACGCGATTGTCCACGCCACGACGACGTGACGCGGCCACGGCGCGGTGAATCGACCCTTGCCGTTTTTCACGACGACGAGAATTTCCACTATGAGCACCGCGAGCGCGAGCCAGGCGTTCGAGCCGAGCTTGGCCGCGCTCAGATCCGGTGACTCGATGAACACGTAATACTCTCGAATGGCGATGTTTGACACCGCGAACCATAAGAATAAGCGATACAGATTGAATTTGTGCGACGGCGGCACGTGCAAGACGTACTTTAAAAAGAAGGCGTTGAGGTCGAAAATCAACCCGCACACCACCAAGAAGACGCATTTTAAAAATCTTCCGGGCGATTCTGTCGGTTGCCACGTGTAAGTTTCCACGCTATCCGGCGTTAACACCACCATCATCTGCTTTAACGCCCCTTTCACCGGCGATCTGTGTTCGTTTCGCGGCGCTCGACGCGTCTTCGCCGTCGGCGACGATTTCAACTTGCCGCTCCAATCGTACATTCGCCCTCGCATAAATTTTACCACCCACATACCCGCGTAAATTCCGAGCAAATTACAAATCATCACGTCCCACACCCACATGTCCCACCAACACTCGTTAAAGTTCGGCTGCCAGTGCTCGAACGTCAGCTCACACAGCTCGAACGCGATCGAATACGCCCACAAGAGTCCACAATGTCGAATCGCCACCGCCTTCCCGAACCATCCGAGCACGTGCGCGAGGGTGAACTCGTCGAAACACGTCTCGTACACGACTCCGAACATCCCGCTTCGATGTCCGGGAACGTATATCCGGCAATCGCCGCCGTAGGATTTGGCGGGAAGCGGCACGCCCAAGTCGTTCCAAAAAAAGCGCAAGAGCTTTTGCGCGTCATCGGGCGTCTGAAACAGCAACACCACGAGCGCCAAGAGGTAGACGGTGAATAAACCGTGCGCCACCTTCCACACCGCCGCGTGTGGACGCACCATGTGCGTCGCCGGTCCTTGTAACGCGCTGTACGCCGCGTACGACCCCACCGCGCCGTACACGCCTCGACGCAACCCGTCCGCCGTCGTCCCCGCATCGGCGCTTCCGGCGGTGGAGAACGCCTGCGTCGCCACCCCGAGCGCGGCGCCACCGCACGCGAGCATGGTGATGGTGTGCGGCGAGCGAAACACGCGCGCCACGATGGATGACGACGATGACGACGAGTCGTCATCCTTCACGGTCGGCATCGTCGCCTCTCGCGCGCGACGCGTCGCGTTCACCTCCCCCTCTCTCGCGCGCGCGCACGACACGCGATGCGTTCGCGTTCCTCGCGCGCGCGCGCGTCGACGTGTTCGGAGATGCCGCGCCGACGACCGGTTCGTCATTCCTTCGCGCGCGTCATGTCCGCGTCGCCGACGCCGGCGCGCGACGCCGACGACGACGCCGACGACGCGGACGCGGATGCTCCCGTCGTCGACGCGTCGACCTCGCCGATCGCGCGCGCGCGCGACGACGACGAACGGAATGCGTCCGAGTGGGATGCCTTCGTGCAGAGATACGCGCCCTCGACGCCGCGCGGGTACGCCCTGTGCGCGCTCGCGGCGGTGACGCTGAACCCGCTGTTTCAATCCGCGTCGTCGTCGTCGTCGTCGTCGTCGTCGTCTTTCGTCGCGGGGGCGGTGGCGGGCGCGGCGGCGACGATGGCGTTGCAATTCGGATTGGTCGTGCGCGCGGTTCGAGCGAACGCGAGCGCGAGCGAACGGCGCGAGACGGCGGATGCGGACGCGAGGGAAGAGTTTGACGCGCGCGAGGCGGCGCGGGAGGCGGCGAGCGAGACGGCGACGACGACGGGTCGAGACGCGAAGACTGCGACGACGCCGTATTCCGGGTGGTTGGTCGTCGGCGAGCCGGACGTCAAGGTGAAGAGCGCGATGACGAGCGGGGTGAAGCGATTCGGACGTCTGATGCCGAACGGGGAGTTGCGATTGTCCGTCGAGCGCGGCGGGGAGGTGGTGGACGTCGTGGATCTGCGCGGGTGCGAGGTGGCGCTCACCAAGTATCCGGGATTGGAACAGCCGACGGAACTGCGGTGGCATCGATCGACGCCCGTGGTCGTGCGTCATCCGTCGCGCGAGGTGTACGGTGGTTCGAGCGTGGTGTGGTTGTTCGCGCTGTCGTCGCCCGCGAAAGAGGCGTGGTTCGTGGCGATGATGACGTGCGTGGAGAGATTGAACGCGGAGGCGCGCGCGGGCGAGAGCGAATACGCGGCGAGGGCGCTCGACGGCATGCGATTGGATTCGGAAGATTTTGCGGCGTTCACGCAGGCGACCAAGGCGTACAGAGACGAATCCATGCGTCGAGACGCGAGCGCGGGCGGTTCGCACGCCGGGATGGCGGGAGCGACGATAAACGCGCTCGGTTCGAGACTCTTGTTTGACATGTTTCGAGATGAACGTTGGCAACGAGAACAGACGGAAAAGCTCGTCAACAAGCTCAACAACGCTCCCGGGACGCCCAAGTTCGTTGGTGTGTTTGATATCACGCACATCGATTTCGGTTCCACCGTGCCGCACGTCATCAGCGCGCGCGTGCCAAACTTTACGTCGTCGAGCGCTCCGTGGGACGGCGCTGCGATGCCCGGTCGCGGGTACTCGCACGCGCTCGAACTCGACGTCGAGTACGTCGGTCGGGCGACGATGACGGTGCAAACGCGAGTGGATCTCTCCAAGTACGCGCAAGACATCAAAGTCGAGGCGAACAAGGCGAGCGAGGCGGGTGAGCGCGCATCCGCCGACGAGCTCGTGCGCCACCTGTCGAGTTTAAAAAAAGTAGCGGCGAGAGAGGCGGCGAAAGTCGTCGCTTCTCTGTCGGACGTCGTCAGCGCGACGCCTCTTCGATTCACGCTGACGCTTCGCAAGTGCCGAGGCGTGATACGGCTGTGGATTCCTCCGCCGCCCGGTGATCGTCTGTGGTGGGGTTTGATTGATAAACCGGACGTCGAGCTCGAAATCATTCCGGAACTCGGCGACGCCGCCATCTCCCACGAGGGCATCGCCGCGCGCGTGTCGCAATTCTTGCGCAAGCTCTTCGTCGACGAGATGAACTCTCAGTTACTCTTACCGAACTGTGTCGCCGAACCGTGGAAAGAGCTTCGACCCTTCGAGAGCGTGACCGAGTTGACGCTCGCCGAGGCGCTCGTACCGATCGGATTGACGCCGGCGGAGGACGCCGACGAACCCATCGTATCGCTTCCGACGTCACCCGAACGCGCCGACGCGCCGACGTTCGCGCGAGACATGGAAGACATGTTACCCACGCCGCCACCGCCACCGGTGTCGACGCAACGCATGGAAGGACTCGAAAGAAGAGTCTCCTTCGACGCGCCGCGATCCCAAATCATGGAATCGCCCGCGTCCAGCCCGCCCGCCGCGCGAGACGAGCGTTCACCAAGCGCCAGCGCCTCCTTACCGTCCTCTCCCACGTCCTCCATCCTCGGTTTCGGCACCGGTTTCGCGCTCCCACCGCGCACGGAACCGCCTCGCCAATCCGCCTCCTCCTCGGGCGGCGGCGCCTCCTTCTTCGCGCGCGCGAAACAACTCGAGCGCTCCATCGCCGACGACTTTAAAGACTTCACCAACGCCGTCAAAGATCGCGGTATCGTCGGAGGCGTGACGCACGTCAGTAAAAACATCGAAAAACTCGCATCCGCCTCCTCGCGCGAGTTCTCGGAGGGCCGGGGCGGCGGAGAACACGTCGAGTGACGCGCCGAGAGTCTCTTCTTCGCGCGCGCGGAATTTGAAATTTGAAAACGAGCTGTCAAAGATCTCATCGTCTCGATCGCCGCACTGTGCGCCTCGACGCGCGAGACGACGGAGACGCGACTCGACGCGACGCGACTCGACGCGTCGCCGAAGACGGCGCCGACCGCGCGCGAGCGACGTCCGTGCGCGTGCTGTTCGTCGTCGTTTCGTCACTTTGCGCGCGCGCTCGCGGACGCCATGGCGATCGCAAAGAAAAACGCCCCCGCGGGACGACGGTCGTCGGTAGGCGCGGCGTCGACGACGCCGACGAAGAGTGGAGAGGTGACACTCATCGATGACGCCGCGCTGGACGCGCTCGTGAACGTGAAACCGGAGACGTGGGAGGGATTGGATGACAAGGCGCTGGATGCCGAGATCGCAAAGTTTCGCGCGAGCGCCGAGGCGTTGCGCGAGGAGATCGTCTCCAGAGGTGCCGTCGTCGGTGGTACCGATGCGTTTGAGTACGAAGACGTGCGAGCGGCGAGCGGGACGAACGGTGAGACGAACGCGGAGGATGACGAAGAGTTGGGTAACATCGACGACATCGATCCGAGAGAGTGGATGGTGCCGCCGCAGTGCATTCCGGTGCACGCCAACGTCACGACGTACGATTGGAAACCGATGTACGAGCACGAACAGTTTGATGTCATCATGATGGACCCGCCTTGGCAGTTGGCGACGGCGAATCCGACGCGTGGGGTGAGTTTGGGGTACTCGCAGTTGACGGATCAGCACATCGCGGATTTGCCGTTGCCGCAGTTGCAAAAGAACGGTTTACTCTTCGTGTGGGTCATCAACGCCAAGTATCAGTGGTGTTTGAATCAGTTTAAGAAGTGGGGATACGAACTCGTCGATGAGATTGTGTGGGTCAAGGTGACCAACTCTCGACGATTAGCCAAGTCGCACGGATTTTATCTGCAACACGCCAAGGAGGTGTGTCTCGTGGCGAGACGCGGCGACGCGCCGCCGGGAATGAAGGATAAAGCGATCGGAAGCGACATCATCTTCGCCCCGCGTCGCGGGCAATCGCAAAAGCCGACCGAGATTTACGAACTCATCGAGGAACTCGTGCCGAACGGACGATACTTGGAGATTTTCGCGCGTAAAAACAACTTGCGCGATTACTGGGTCTCCGTCGGCAACGAAGTCACGGGCACGGGTCTGCCCCCGGACGACATGAAGGCGTTCGAGGAGCGAGGCACGATTCCGTCCGCGAAATACGGCGCCGCGGCGCAGCGATAGACACGTCGAAGTCACGAACGATTGTTTCTTCTTCAATTAAATACAAACCAAAGACGTACGGCACCGCCTCTCTCGCTTAAAAGTAGCCCGCCGTGTCCCAAAGCGTCCCCCTCGTAGTCGCCGCCAAGACCACGATGACGAGCGGTACCGCCACCGCGATCGCGATCCCCACCGTCAACTCGTTCCAAAACCCATCGCCCACGTACTCGTCCCCTTGCCACTTGTCCGAGTAAAGGTCGGGTCTGTCCTCGATCTTTCTCCCGTTGTCCGCGCGGCGACCCGCCGGCGTTTCGTTACGCGCCTTGGCCCTCGCCGCCGCCAGCGCCTCCTCCTCCCGCTCTTCCTCCGTCATCGCCGCTTTGACCATCTCTGACGTCACGCTCACCTCCTTTTCGAGCACGAGCACCATCTCCTCCGCCCTCGTCGACCGAATCGCATCCTTGACGAAGGCGAGCCGCTCCGCGTCCCCAACCACCCAGAGTTTACTCTTGTCCACCGGGTTCGTCAGCGCGCGCAGACGCTGGCCCGGGACGACGCCGCATCGTTCGCAGTCGGACTCGCGGGCGACGCCGGAGACGAAGATGGCGCGCTCGTTGTCCGCGACGACGAGCGCGTCAAACTTGAGACACTTGCGAGCCTCCTCGGCGGTGAGCTTGATGGAGTACTCGGTCGACTGCGCGGACTCGTCCACGAGCTGCGCGAGGCGGTGGACGCGTCTGGGGTGACGGTGGGAACGCGTCGGGTGACGCGCGGGCGCGCACGAGGGCGCGCGAGCGGCGGCGTGGGTGAGCATCGGGAGGCTCGGTGTGAGGGCGGCAGTGGATAACGACGTCGGGACGCCAAGGCGCGAACCGCGCGGCGCGCGTCTGGATGCTATTACGAGCTACTAGGCGAGGGTCTACGCGGCGGTGGCGCCGCCGAGGAAGGAACGTTTTAAATCTCGAGCGAAATCGTCGGCGAAGAGACACCAATCGTCCCACGCGGCGAGCACGGCGAGGACATCTCGCGCGAACGCGTCTCGAGACGACGCCGACGTCATGGCGGCGACGTACCGCTCGAGGTGCTCAAAGATCTGTGGAAGCGTGCGTATGAATTGGCCTCGATACGCCTGCACGCCGCGCACGGGGGCGGAGCAGTTGTGAAGTAAATCGGAGACGACGTAGAGGCGGGCTAATTTGGCAGCCTTGGGCGTGTCGAGGTTGAGCAGGGACGCGGTAACGACGTCGACGACGTCGGCGGCGCACTCGGCGCGCTCGATGGCGAATTCCATGGCGTCCCGCACGTCGTCGCGCGTGACTGTGGCGTGGCGCAATATCTCCACCAGCGCATCTCTGTCCGCCGCCGAGAGCTTGACGGCGCGTTTGGACGACTGCGGCGCGACGGCGACGTCGTCGCGAGCACGCGTCTCCGGTAACGGCGGAGGAATCCATCTCGGTCCGTCGTACACCATGACGAACGGTTCGACGCGCCAATACGACACGCCGTCGCCCTGAGCGAAGGAAAAAACTCTCCAAGTGTAATACGTGCCCTCTTTCGACGCGGCGTCGAACAAAAACCGAAACTCTTCGTTGGATGATTCGCGACGCTTGAGTTCGCGTTCGAACGGTTCACCGTCCTCGGCGACGTACGCCGCGGTGATGTCGATGCGACGTCGCACTTCTTCGTCGTCGGGCACGCACACGACGACGTCGGGTTCGATTGATGTCTCATCCGTCGCAGGCGGCGCGACGGGCTCATCTTCGTGCACGGCGTCGGCGTTTGAACAAGCTAAAAGTTCCGCCGCGTCGCTCGCATCGCTGACGCGAGGCCACAGCGCGTGTTGTGGCACGCGCAATGGCTTAGAAATCTCCACCGTCACCACGTTACCGAAACACATCGTGTCGTGAAGCTGCATCATCGCTCGCTCGGCGCTCGTCCTCGACATGAAGCACACGTACCCACCCGTCGACGTCTCGTGCGCCCCGTCGCGCGGTCGCCAAACTTTCACGCTCGCGATGGGCCCGTACATCTCAAACAACTTCACCAACTCCAATTCCCCGACATCGCTCGGAAGATTGGAGATTCTCACGTTCGTGCTTCGAAGTCCGCTCGTCGACGCTCGCCGTGCCGCCGACTCGCTCGTCGCCGCCGCCGCACCGCTCACCGTCCTCAGACGCGCCTCCGGCGCCCTCGCCGCGAACTCTTGCAACATCGCGTCGATCGCTCGCACCTTCTTCTTCCCATCGCCTCCCGCTCGCTCGTCCGTCGCGTGGACATCGGCGTCGCCGTCGAACTCTTTTCGCTTTCGCTCCGCGCCCGCGTCCCGCGCCGACCCACCGCGCGCCCGCGTCGTCCCGCTCGATCCATCGACCGCTCGAGACGACGCACCGCCGTCGCCACCGCGCACGAACGTCACGTGACGTCGCTCGCGCGCGTCGTCGTCGTCGTCGTCGTCGCCATCGCCAAAATCTCGCTGAAATGTGTTCAGGACGGATTCAACCTCGGCGGCGTCCCTCGCCGCCTTGAGCGCCTCGTGTTCGCGGTGCGCGGCGAGTCGATTCGTCGTTCGTTTCGCGCGCTGTTGTCGCGCGTCGCCGAGCGCGAAGTTCATCGCGCGCGGCGACGAATGACGCGGTTTCGTGTGGTGGTTGGCTGGCGCGAGTTCAACCTCGTTGAACACGCAAAGGGACGTTTTTTCAACTACATCAACGTCGTCTGGAACGTTTACGGCGCCTGTCTCTCGAACGAGAGCGCGATGATGAGGATGATGAGGAGCTATACGAGGACGAGGACGAGGAGTACGAACTCGATGAGCTCGACGACGAGGACGAACTTCCACTTCCGCTCGACGAACTCGACGACGACGACGAAGAGCTCGACGAAGAGCTCGACGATCGCGATCGTTTGGGCACCGTCTTCGGCGCTGTTTTCAACCACTCTCGCATGTCCTCGGTGAGCGCACCAAGAGAGATGGACGTGAAAAAGTTGATGCTAAATCTCGTGTTGCGAGGCTCGTCCTTCGGCATGACGCCTTGAAAGTACTCTCGCATCTCTGGATCTTGCATTTTCGCGTTCAGCTGCTTCAAGCCGAGCGCCTCGGCGAGCTCTTGGAAGAGAATCTTGATGAAGATTCTCGAACTCGACGTCGTCGCCTCTTCGGTGAGCGAAATGTACGCCAAACACGTCCACGACATGGCGTCGGTGGCGAGCAGGTGAGCGAAAAACTTGGCCACATTGCGAAGTTTGTTCGTCTCCAAACGGTGAATGGTGCTGTACTGCTTCATGAAGACCTCGTCGAACAACTGCGCGTAGATTTTGTTGATAAAACAGAATCTGCCGGCGAGCAAACCGTAGTAACGGAGGAAAGTGCGCTCTTGCGAGCAACACTCGACGAGCATCGTGCACAACTCAACCTCGGCGCCCGGAGGAATGTTCATCTTCATCAGTTTGTGACCAGCCTCTTCAAAATCCAGCGAGGACATGATGGTGAGGTAGATGGTGCGTCGAAGATTCACGAGGTTGGTCTCGGTGAGATCCGTGATGTCGACCTTGCCGGGATCGCCTTGCGCCGCCGTCGTCGCGGCGTCCTCCGAACTCGAAGACGAACTCGAACTCGACGACGAGTTTCCATCGCTATCGCTGTCGCTGTCGCTCGAATCGTCTCCGAGAATTTCACGCCGAATGTCCGCGTATTTTCGCTCGTTCTCCTCAAAGTCCGGATCCTCTTTGAAGACGTCTAATCCAGGCTGTGCTTGCATCTCGTCGTCTAAACCAATTTCGTGTACGATTTGGTCGTCCTCCTCGACCAAGTCGAGCTCCGGGGGCACGCCCTTCTTACCCTCGAATCCACTCTTTCTAAACGCAAACAACCCTTCTATCATAAATTGCACGCGCTTGTCGATCTCACCCTCGTGTAAGATGCCTCTGAAGCGCTCGAATATTCCGTGTAATCCCTGCGGCGTGAGCTCTTGCAGCGTGAACCCGCACTCTTTGACGAATTCAATCGCCACTTCTACGCTATCTCCCGTGGGTGTTCCCAACAACACCGTCAACAATTCTAGAGCCAACAATTCGTGCACGAGCTGCGAGACGAAAAAATGTACGCGCACCGTCAGTCGTCGAGTCGTGACGTTCGCTCCTAACCTCTCCGCGCGCCCGACGCGGCGTGACATCAGTGTTAAAAAGCTCGTTATGATTGTAATCCTCACGGGAATCAGTGAGTGTTGCGTAATCATAATTCATCCTTTGTCTCGCCGTCGCGTCGCATCGTTCGTTCGCGCATCGCAGCATCGATTTTGCCCTCGTACCTGTTGATTAATCAAAGCCGCCAAAAACCTCGTCGCCGCCACGCACACCGGTTTATCGTTCCTCTTGTACGCCCTTCGAAACTGCAACACGCACCGCTTGATGACCAACTCACCAATCTCCGGAAATTTCGTGTTCACGACCGCCACCAGCGCCGCGAACACGCCGCTAAACTGCGGGGACGCCATCTGTGACTTCATCACGCTCCTCGCGAACAACCCGCGTCCCCGAATCAAATTCTCTCGAAACATTTCCGGCACGACGTGTTGCACGTTCGACGCGTTCACCTTGTTCACCAACCCATTGATGGACTTCTTCAGCGCGTCCCAGGACATGCGCTGGTACTCGGCGCTCGTCTTATCCGTCGTCTCTCTCATCATCTGCGCGAGCTTAAACGGCGGGACGTAGGTTCCACCCGTCTTGGTCGCTCGATTCGTCGACGGCGGACGCGCGAGGGCGTCGGTCGAGGCCTTCGCGCGCGAAGGGGCGACATCGGCCGTCTTTTCGTCCGCGCGCGCGTCGGGTATCTCGCCGTCCTCGACGCCGCGAGACCGCGAGCGCGATCGCGAGCGCGTCGACCGGCGGCCGGCGGCCGCGCGCGCGATGTCGTCGCCGTCGTCGCCGCGCGCGGACGCGCGACCGCGCGCGGGCGAGCGCGAGCGCGAGGCGGACGCGCGAGCGCGCGAGGTGGACGGCGCGCGCCGCGGCGAGCGCGACGGGCGGTCGCGAGGCATTCGATTCGGCTGCGCGTCGGCGAATGGCGTCATTCACGCGCGCGCCGTGGCGTCGACGACGGCGACGACGACTCGGCGATGACGACG
>Ga0208277_1001893_pt1 | contig 12038 bp, 12 predicted proteins | sample ETNtaG_5_FD_185782 | JGI IMG/M metagenome (GOLD analysis project Ga0208277, IMG submission 185782) | Marine microbial and viral communities from oxygen minimum zone, Eastern Pacific Ocean - ETNP201406SV205 (SPAdes) (version 2) | ecosystem: Environmental > Aquatic > Marine > Oceanic ...
GCTGCAAAGGGTGGTGACATTGTTAAAGTATATGTGGAAATGAATGAGTCCATTAGCCAAAATTCTCCAATTCCATCTCTTCAAATTAGATACGGGACTGGAAATTCATATGAGTCGACTTTTGTAGAAGGATTCCCCTTCACAGATGTAGATAAGGATATAGATGGAAATGATGATGGAGATGGTAATCCATACAATAAATTCACTTTTTTCGTAGAAATTGCAGACAGTCTTCTTCTTGTGGACTCTGATGGAAACCCTGGGACGCCTTTGGATACGATACCGGTTGATGATGGGTATGTAGAATTTATACTTGTTGGTTTGGATAGGGCATTTAACTCGATACAGCAACATGAAAATAATCAAACGTTATTTGTTGATAATATACACCCAGCTATCTTTCAAACTGGAAATATAAATGGATACGGAGATAACCCTGTAGAAGGATGGCTCTCTGGAATTACGGACAGTGTGGGAGTTGAGGTGGATATCCCTACTTCCGATGAGGATTTTAGTCTCAATTTTAATGGAACTATAAAATTTCAGATAAAGAACCTGACTCGAGGTTTGTTTTGGAAGGATATAGATCTTGATCTTGTCGACACCCAGAATCCTCAAGGTCCTGCTGCTGGAACCATAACCACAACGGGTGACGCAATAGAGTATTATCGCAGGTATGATGAAATTATAGCTGCATTGGATGCAGACCAAGGTATTCAAACAGGTGATCAGGCAAGTATAAGAGCAGTAATGACAGATGGCTATGGTAATATAAGAGAGGGTATACCTACCCATTTGATGACAAATGATAACGGTATATACACTCCTGTTATTCTTACTTATGATATTGATGCTCCACTTGTTGGTGAAATAGTTTATGGTGAGGATACTAATTTTGGTGATACAATAAATTCTTATGACTCGGTCAAGGTTGAATGGACATCTTTTGTTGAGCAAGATGTAGAGACTGAATCTGGATTGGAATATTATGAGTTGAAAATCGATAGATTCGATATGGCCCAGGACACTGATAATGGTGGTGTTGCTGACGGTTTACTTTTAGATTGGTTCCGAATAGATAATATTTCAGATTTAAAATATGCTGAGCCATTTTTATTAGAGCACAATCACGGATATATCGCTTCTATAAGAGCCTACGACTTTGCGGGGAATATATCTAATGTGGTTGCTACTAACCAGCTTCTTAGGTTGAATACTCCACCAGAATTTGAAGAACATGGGAACGAAAATTTAGATGAAGATATCTACTGGACAACAACAGTTAAATTTACAGATGTGGATTTCAATGTACTCCAGCATGATACCGTGACTATTTTAGCAGAGGTCTATCCAGTAGATGATTTTAGTGATATTCCAATTGACACCGATGTTGTAGATCCTGCTACTTTATCCAGCCCTATAGCTTTTGATGCTGTACCCTATGCACTAACAAATGAGATTGGAGAGCCATTAGATTGTGATGGAAATCCGTTGGACCTTACTCTTGAGGAAAATCCTTGCTACGGTACTACATTAGTCTGGACACCGCAGCAGTCTGATGCCGGTTCTTACGAATTGAGGATAACAGGTACAGATTATTATCTATTAGAAGGTACTTCATCTATTCCAATGCTTGTTCGAGCGGTAAATGATACGCCAAGAGTAAGTATAGCTGCAGGGACTTTTATTGAATGGGGTGAGGACGAAGAACCTGAACCATTTCCGATACCCGTTGAGGATGTTGACGATGCTTTGGTAGACTTAGAATGGATAGCAGTAATCCTAGATACATCCCAATTAGATGAGGATTATCCTTTTGGTCATGTTGTATCAGGGCCCAATACACCTCCGGCGATGAAGGCAGAAATATCTCGCAAATATTTGGGTTTTAATCCTAACATGTCAGCACACTCTATGTTGAGTGGTTTGTCAGCTGAAAAAATTCAACTCATGCAGCAGACGAATAATGATTCTCTCATTACCGTATCATTTGACACTCAAATTGCTCCTGATAATTCTGACACTACTATCGTTGCAAGATTTCAAAGTGCAGAAAATTACTACGGTAGCAATCATACAGTGAAATTTTATGTGCAAGACCCCTCTGGTGCATCAAACGATAATACCATTGAAGAAAATACTAGTAGTATTTACTATAATGAAAACACTCTGATAGTAAATATTACCGCTGAAAATGATTCCCCTGTTATAGATAGTGAATCAATGGATAGCATTGTTTACATCGTTGAGAATGATTCAATAATGTTAGAATTTGGACAATATGTGACTGATGTTGATGATACTTCCTTGACCTTTAGTCTAAGCGTAGTAGCAGATGAACTAAATACTAGCGATGATAAGATTACGATTATTCCTCTTGTTGATGGGTGGACCATGGACCCTGATAATATTGACAACGTTTCCTTTGTATCTTTTGGTCTTGGAGACACCGTTATGTTTATCCCTCAAAAACTATGGTCGGACTCTGCTACAATAAAGCTTGAGGTCTCTGATGGTCAAAATATTGCTGAAGAGGTATTCCTTATTGATGTGAAACACGTTGATCGTCCTAAATTGTCAGTATCAGTACTGCAACAGACTGCATTTTCTAAATACATGCAGGTCATTCTCGTTGATACGGCAATGAAGGCTCTGAATATGGAAATGAAGGTTCAGAATGTAAGCGTGCCTCTTAACGAACTAGCCTCCTACACTTATACTGGTCACATGGATTTTATATTACCTGGTGAATATTCGATTGATATTGCGGCCCTGGCAGAAGTGGGCGATACATCATTTAGTAGGTCTTTTAACATAGCTGCTGGTAGAGTCTCAGATCCATGGTCTGGATCAAGCAATGATGGATTGTTTTCAATTAATGGAAGCCCTGGTGCCATTTTATTTGATCAACCGTTTTTGATAGCAGATTCAACGCTTTTCCCCAATGACTTTTATGATAGAGGATCATATATTTTTGGAAGTGAGGATTACGAATTCAATAGGGCCATAGAAATCAGGTTAAAGAGTGATAGGTCTGACCTTGCTATCTATAGAAGAACGAATAATTTTAATTGGGTAGAGCTTCCATCTTTAAATAGTTCAGGAGATATTTTTACTCTTTCATACGAGTCAGGCTATTTCAGACTTGGCCCAAAAACCATCATTGTACCTGAGCAGACAAATATTCAACAAAATTATCCAAATCCATTTAATCCAAGTACTACTATAGTATATGACATAGGATTATTGGATGGTCTAAGGCAAAATGTTTCGATAAATGTCTATAACCTGTTGGGACAGCATGTTGCTGCACTTGTAGAGAACAGAGACCAGATAGGACAATTCAAGATACAATGGGATGGTCACGATAAGTTTGGTCAGGAAATGTCATCCGGTATTTATTTTGTTCAGCTAACTACCAAAACAGGAATCGTCAAAAATAAAAAGATGATGTTGATGAAATGATGAGATTACCTTACAATACTATGATTAAATCTGTTTTCTTTTTAATAATGATTTTTTTCATTAGCTGCAGAGGAGACATAATACCCTCAGATTCAGACTTGTCTAGTTATGGTTGGAATTACTACGAAAATGGGGAGTTTGACGAAGCTCTTACCTGGTTTACAGATGCTATAAAAAAAGATTCTGCTCATTTTGATGCATATAATGGAGTTGGTTGGACTATGGGCCAATTAAGACAGGCTGATTCATCCGTATATTACTTCGAACGATATCTGAGCAGGCATCCAGGAAACTTTGATAATATATTAGATTTTTATGCAGGTCTTGCCTTTGCTTATAACGGCCTTGGCGATGACGCTAATGCCAGGATATATGCACAAGACTACTTTTTTGGAAATCAAAATACTGAGATAGGCGATCCATACTGGTGTTTCTGCCATGCCTTCAATGGTGTTGGTGAATTGCATATCAATGAGATTGATGTCAGGCTTGTTCTTGCCATATCTGAATACAGATTAGGCTTATTTGAAAATGCAGAAATATCCGTTAACCAGGCATATGCGACATTGTCAAATCAACTAGAGCCCGGTTTAAATACTAGTACACTCACTGACTATTTGGATATAAATGAGAGTGGAGTTTTAGATGCAGGAGATAGACTTTTTAATGGAAGATGGATAGATACAAATGGTAATAATATGCTAGATGAGAGTGAGACCAAGGAGTTTGATACTTATCCACTAAATTATGATTATTCTACAGTAGATGGTAGGGCAGATCTGTCAGAGCATTTAGCTATTCTTCAGTCAAAACTTGATCGGGCCAATGCCGATAATGGTTTAAGTTGCATAGAAGATAATGGGCAAGGAGGAGGATATTGTCAATAGAGCTAGGTGGCTCCGCTCTATCTTTTGGTAGTCATTCAGAACTCGATTGGATGAAAAAAGCAATCCAATTAGCAGAAAAGGCATTTACCGAAGGCGAGGTCCCTGTAGGATCTCTGGTCATTAAAGAGAATAAAATCATCGGGCAAGGATTTAATCAAAGAGAAAAGCTTAATGATCCCACCGCCCACGCTGAGATTATAGCTATCACAGCGGCTGCAAGTACCATTGGAGATTGGAGACTTGATGGCTGTACTATTTATGTAACAAAAGAGCCTTGCTCCATGTGTGCAGGAGCAATCATTAACGCAAGACTTAAAAGCTTGATATTTGGGGCTTATGATGAGAAAAAAGGCTGCTGTGGGTCGTTATATCAATTATGTGGAGATAGGCGTATGAATAGCCAAACAAGCGTAAAAGGAGGGGTGATGGCAGAGGATTGTTCTTACTTATTAAAAAACTTTTTTAGTTCGAAAAGAGATTAATCTTTTTAACTAGCTGGTCAACCACTAATTGTATAGATAGGTTATGTCCTAATCTCTTTTTCTCCCATTCTTTTGGCAATAGTATTTGATTACCACCTGTTAACTTAACATCTTGTGGATCGACTAAAAGATTTTTGAAAGCGCCATCTAACTGATGATTTGTCTTCCATTGGAAGTAGCGAATATTTTCGCTAAAAGAATATTCAGTTTTACCACTTGTCCCGCAATCATTCGCCCTATGACTTAGGGCACCTAAAGGAGCTGCTATGGCATGTACGGATGCTTTTATATTTAGATTCCAGTTTTCTGCAAGGTCAGTTACAATCAGTCCACCTAGACTATGTCCAAGAATATATACTGAGTCAATATTTTCATTCTTTTTTGTCAGACTGTCCAGTGCATTGTAGAGAATCTCTCTAGTAATTTCAGGACAACTATTCCAATCATGACGAAACCACCATATTGGGCGCTCAGATTTTGATAGTACTTTCAATGCTGAGGTCCACTCGTATCCTTTTGTTGGCCAGTTAGTGGGGTAATATCCATGTACTAGAATAATACCAAGGCTAGAATCGCTCTCGGTAAATCCTTTTAGTCGGTGTAAACCACTAGGTCTATTAATTAGGTATTGGTCATATTCTATTTTTTCGGTGATAACATTTTGAATATTGAAATCATTAAATTGATTATTATTACTGCAACAGCATAGCACCAGACCAATTACCAGAATATATCGTGGCATTGTCTTTAGAATTTATATTTTAAATAATTATTAATGCTTTTGCAGTTCAAAGTTATCTGCAAAAAAGGAATCTTTTTTAATTTTACCGCTGACTTGTGCTACTCTTATTGCATTACAGAATCCATCTTTTGCATGAGAGTCACCATGGTCATCTATATTGGTTCCTTCTACATTATATGCCGCCTCATTAATCTGAATGGCGAGGCTGCATTTTTTATTTTTCATTCCAAAATTACACATTCCACAAGATGCTAGAACAAGTCCATTTATCATACCATTATCGTTAATTTTAGTTACAAAATTAGCGTTTGGTTTTTCTGCTTTATTTTTAGAAACATTACACGAACCGCATCCTGCGTGTATTGTCCCGATTGAAAGTATGGAGACGATAAAAAGGTAATAGAAGTATTTCATTTTATTTTGCTTTTGAGTTTAATTAACAATGTTTTTACAATTCACTTTTTTATTGAGGGATATTAAGATTCTGAGTTCATCTGATAAAATACAGTAACAAAAACAGTATTCTCTCTTAAATGTTGGGACTGCGATGTACTTATTATTTTGATCGTGCTGTTTTCATTTAACCATTCCTGAATAATCGTTTCGATTTCCTCACTTAATGGAGATAGACCACTTTTCACAATTTCGAATACTTTGACTTTCATATTTTTTCCTTTTAATAATTTTTGAACTATTCTGCAAGTGTGGTTTGTATCAGTGATTCTATGATATTTTGATTGTATCCGCTTGAGCTATAGCGGACTATACGATTTTTATCAATGATTACATGATAAGGCACCTGGCCATCTTTGGAAAATTGTTGTTCGACGCTTCCATCATTATCATCGGTAATTAAAAAATTTACTCCAAACTCTGTCTTCCATGTCTCGCAGGAATAGGGATTCCCCATATCTTTTCCTGATGATATGACAATTAGACCCTGTTCATAATATTGTTGATGCAATGCTTCAAGAACTGGTGCATGTCCTTGGCACGTACCGCACCAGGATGCAAATAAACTTAGGAGAATTACTTTGGTTGTGTCTTCGTAACTATAGGATATATTCTCATTTTCACAAATAATCAATCCTTCAAATCCTAAAAATTCATCACCAACCGATAATGCATTAGCTCCGATGTTATCTGATGGATTTTCACTTCCATTTTCTGAATCACAACTCACTAACATGATAAAAATGGGTATAAGCAAAATCTTTTTCATAAACATTATAAAGTCCCCCATATAGGTGCACAAATATACTATGTACTTAGAAAGTTTTGAATTTTTTATTGCGGAGAGAGAGGGATTCGAACCCCCGATACCCAAAGGGTATACTGCATTTCGAGTGCAGCGCATTCAGCCAGACTCTGCCATCTCTCCGGATTTTTGATTTAGTAATCAGTAGTATTTGAGATATTTAAATATATGGTTCTAAATCAGCGAAGAATACTTCCTCACTTTTAGGCCCAACATAACGTTTACGGATGTTACCATCTTTATCTATCAAAAATGTTGTTGGAATACCTTTTATCTCTTCACCTGTTTCCTGACTATATAATGCTTTTACTCTTTGGGTTTCATTTCCATCTATATCAGTAAGTAAGGTATAGTTTATTTTTCTCTTATTGGCAAATTTCTTTATATCTTTTGATGATCCTGAGGATAATGTTATCCCTATAATTTCTAAACCTTTGGCACCGTGCTTATCAATCAGATTTATAAAATCAGGAATTTCACGTTTACATGGTCCACACCAGGTGCCCCAAAAATTAAGAAGTACGACCTTCCCACGTAGGTCACCAAGGCTTATTTGTTCTCCATCGAGGTTGGCTAATGTGAAATCAGGAGCAGCGATTAATACATTCCCATCATCGTCCCTTGGACTAGAAGGTAATTGAAATTTTTTCATAGGTGGGGCAGTGCTTTGATTCTTATCTGCGGTAGCTGGGATAGTATCTAATTGTTTATTTGAATCAGCTGAATATTGATTTTCTAAGTCATCAAGCATCTTATTTCGTCCTAGTCTTTTATCTGACTCGAGATCTGCCTCTTTTCTGATTAGTTCATGCTGGTCTCGTAAAAGTTTCTCTAAATCTTTCTCTGAGGCATTGTTTGAGTGATATCTTTCTAGCTCGTATTTTATGTCCTCACACTGTGACTGCAGTCGATTAATTGTTCTTACTTTAGGCTCATCAATGAAAGGATTATCACAATTGATTGAAAACATAACCAAAAGGGTTATGCTGGGTAAAGATTTTCGATATCTAAAATGATCAAGCAAAATATTGATGTCTTTTCTTAACGTAATCATTCTTAAGTGCTAGTAACTAGAGTGAAAATGTAATACCAGTTTTATTATCTCGATCAAACTTTTTTAATCCACCTGAAAGAGTTTGTGTGATAGATGCAAAATATTCACCTGTTTCCATTATTGCTCGAATTATACCCCTGCCATCGGCCTCAAGAAGTAGTCCTTCGTATTCACCATTGATATGTTTAAATAGATAGACCTGTTGCCGCGGTTTGGTTTTTATGTATATGCAATTATTCTCTGAGAAATCTAGATTCAATTCCGTATTTTTTTTAACGTCATATCCACCGTAGTGGTAATATCCTCTCTGATTTATCATGACAAATATTCTTCCTTTTTCTGATGAATATTTTATGGACCCATTATCTTTAATTGGTGAAGTGAGTTCAAAATAGGTCTTGTCTTCGCCATCATGATTGTAAAAGACTTTTAATTTTTTAGCTATGGATCGTTTATTCTCCCTTAGATTAAATACGATATTGTTCCCAGTGCTAATTGATTCAGTCATAATTGGAACAGAAAGTTGGTTTTTAGATTTTGTCAATTTGATTGGATAAACATTGTTGACCTTAACATAAGGAGATACAGACTTCCCTAATTGAGTTTTTCCAGGGCCGACAGGCTCTGTGAAAATATATTTCTTACCTTTATATGATACTGCCTTATCATATGGACCAGGAATTCCTTCTATGCCAACTGATATATGCCCAGGAGATTCAAGTAGAACTACAGATCTCCCTGGTTCTGCGAGAAAAATAGATGAAAATAATACAGCCTTACTGTCGCAGTCACCCCATTTGTTTTTTAATACAAGAGGGGGAGGGAACATACCTGAAATATTTTTTCCTTTATAATTTTTTGGTGGTACGCCATAAGGTATATCTTGGCAGAAGGACATTATTAGTTCAATAGTTTCTCGATGGGATAGGTCATTTTCCTCTGCTGTTTTCTTAGCTAGGTTTGCAATTCCCTGAACAAGCGGAAGGCTTTCAGATACTAGGGTTGAATAATCTGGGCCTACGACATTGTTTCTTGTCACAAAATAGCCATCTTTAATCTGTTTATTTCGTTTCTTGATTATATCATCTCTTACAATGTAAGGTTTAAAAATACTGGGAGGTACTCCAAAATTGTTAATCATCTTATCCGACTCTAATTTTGGTGAGTTCCATTTCCATGTGTGGCTTCCATTACCCAGGTCTTTGAATTGATATTCAAATGAGTAGTATTTATCTTTAGCAGAGCTCTTTTGTTTTGTCCATTTATTCTTTTTATACTTTTCTATGTATCCTATTTCTTTTGGTAATTCATTTAAATAGATAGGCATTAAAAATTCATTATAGATTCCAAAAGATATCGCTAGTAAGGATAGTGGAATAGCGATTAGTATAATTTTTTTTATTGACATATTACTCTTGTTACTCTGGACTAATCTTTTCCATAGGAGGTGCTACCTCTCCCTGTTGTAACTCAGGTATTTCTGATTCAATGCTCATATCATATCTGACAAAAGATTGTACGAAACGTCCAACAGAAGGTTGAATGAAAATTGTCATTCCAAGCACGACCAAAGAAAGCATAATGGATACTGCAATGTTATTTTTCTTTATTTCCTCTATTTCATCAATATTGACTGTAGCCTTAAGGTAAAGTGCGGTAGCAGCGAATAAAACACCAATTGATAGAATAGTAGTGACAAGATAAAATATTAAGAAGAAACCAAATGACACAAAAAATAAACTCAGGTCAAAACTTTCTTTTCCAATCTGCATAGCTTGCAAGGTGTTGATTGATGGTAAGATACTTGGTTGAACTAGAATTAAGTTGCAAACAACTAGTGTCCCAGCAAAAATCCCCATAGCCACATTGCCTTTTGATAGTGAATTCTCACTATCACCTTTAAGCAAAGTATGGTTGAACACCTTGTTTACAAGAAAAATTGTTAATAATCCAAAAACAATTGATAAGATTATCTCATAAGTTGCTAAAAATATTATTTTTATATCCATAGTACACACCTGATTGATAAATGTTGAGAACAGAACATGCATTAAAATCAATATATTTGGTGCATAGTTGCAATGAAAAACCTAGTAACATTATCTACGTTGTTCAGTTTTATTGATCTATATTTAACCAAGGAGTTTTTTATGCCATTAACCACATCACAGAAAGATGAATTCATAGAATACCTTGAGACAATTTTAGATCTTTATGAAGAAGGAGAATACGAAGACCTTGTAGAGGATATTGTCTACCACTATTGTAAGCGAAAGTTCGATATTGAGCGAGAAGAATCGGTGGGTATATTTTATGAAATTTTAAAAGATTTAAAATAAGGATTATACAATACATGACTGAGATATTGATAAATCAATCTGTAGCTATTCTATGCGATGGAAATAATATAGAGAGAAGTATTCATGAGATGTCAAAGAACCAAAAGGCAATGATAAATTTTGATAAGTTGATTCCAAAGCTTTTAAACGGTAGAGGTTTAAATCGCTTGATATATTTTAGAGAAGGGAAAGCAATATCTGAAAAATTTTCTGAGCGATTGCATGAGAATTATTATGGCTCAGTTGTTCCTTGCCATAAATCTGCGGATATCCCTCTGTCAATAAAAGCAACGCAGTTAGCGTCAAAAGTGGATACTATCATCATTATGTCAGGTGATTCAGATTTTGTTGAACTTGTTGCGCATTTAAAGGCAGAAGGCGTCAGAGTAGAAATAGCTTCCGTAAAAAATAATACTGCAAAAATTTTATTGTCTGAGGCAAATTATTATCACGAGATAACCAAGGAGGATTGGTTTGTGTACAGAGGGTCTAGAAAATCGAGGTAGCACAAAAGACTACTAGCACATGCTATTAACGGCTATTTTAATTTTTTTATATTTGAATTAGATTATATTCACTTTAAACATACTATCAACAAAAATTTATCAAAATAACACACATTATGCTTAATTATTTAAGAATTACAATATTATCAATACTTATGCTAAACCCTATACTTGCATCTGATGGAGGTGATTTGTCACTGTTTGAAAAATTTCTAGGAATCTTGGTTTCTAGTGCTTTGTTATTTTCTGTAATTAAGGGCTACCTAACCGTTAATAAAATATGGAAACGTAGGAAAAACGAAGAGGTTGCAAATAGTATTTCGATTGTCGCTGCGATGCTTGGTTTTGCTGTTGGTTTTCCATTCCTATTAAATAGCCTTATAATCACTCAGGACTATTTCTCTGCAGCAAAAAGTGTGATAGCGTTATTTTTAGCAACTGTATTTACTCTGATAGGTACTGGCTACTTTGTCGACAAGAATAGAGGGGTTGGATTTTTTACTTTAATGGGTCGTGCACTTAAGCTAGAGGGCTCTGAATCAGGTGACTTGATATCCGATATGATTCGTCCAAAAGGAGCAAAAAAAATTATTGATATTCTTCATAAGCTAGCTGCTATCGATGATGATATCGCCAAAGAAGAAATAGATTTAATAAATCAATTTTCAGAAAAATGGAATATCGATATTCCTAATCTCAAGCCAGGTAAGCCCGAGGAAGTCACTAATCTTGTGGAGTTAAAGGCTCTTGTGCAATCCTATCTTGATGAAGGTCCGGATACTGAAGTTGCTGAAGGATTGGTCGACCTCATTAATCTCATGGCAGAGGCTGATGATGAGGTTACTGAGGAAGAGGCAATGGCTGTTGCAGAGTTTACTGGTATGATTTCACATTACGTGAGTTCAGAGAAAGGTGGAGATATGCTCATGTATGAGGTTAATATTGTTCCGCAAGGAGATCAGCAAATGGACGCCGTACGCGAGTTACTACCAGAGCTAGAAATCGTAGAAGACAGGGGTGGTCGTGTTTTTAAAGTAGGAAAATATTTTTCAGAGGATTACGCCGAGGCTGTTTGTGAAAAGTACATCTCCCTTGGTCTGTACTCTGACGCATCAAAGGTCAAAGTAAACCTTGATATGGAAGAAGTCTAAGTAGAATAATCCTTCATATTTTGTCAGTTTATATATCTTGACATCTTAATTATAAATATATTTCCCTGCCTCCGTTGTATCTTTACTTATTTATAATATTTACAAAATAAAAAAATAGATATTCTTTAATTATTCTACTTGGTTTTGTTATATT